>Ga0302199_1000212_pt1 | contig 30796 bp, 23 predicted proteins | sample II_Bog_N2_3_FD_194588 | JGI IMG/M metagenome (GOLD analysis project Ga0302199, IMG submission 194588) | Peat permafrost microbial communities from Stordalen Mire near Abisko, Sweden - II_Bog_N2_3 | ecosystem: Environmental > Terrestrial > Soil > Wetlands > Peat | place: Sweden: Abisko, Stordalen... | reverse complement strand
GACCGATCGGGCGTTGCCGCCAGTTCTCGTACTGCTTACTGATGGAGGTCCTACGGATGACGCAAGTGCAGGACTACGTGTGCTGCTTGCTGAACCTTGGGGGAAAAGGCTGTTCGAGTCGCGATTGCGATCGGGGACGATGCGGAATTGGGGATTCTCCAGAAGTTCATCGACCACCCTGAACTCAAGCCTTTGCTTGCAAACAATCCAGATCAACTCGTAAAGCACATAAAATGGGCTTCTACCAATGTTCTGAAGGCTGCTTCTTCACCAGCAAGTAGGGCCGCAGGCACTATGTTTGACAATCGCGTGAACGTTCCAGTTCCGCTGCCCGCCGAAGAAGAAGACGGCGACGAGCAAAGCCCAGTCTGGTGAGGCACGTCAAATGAGCAGCAAGTCGAATAGCCACGGATGGGAAGCTGTGTTCGAAACGGTTCGAGGGGCCTCCCACATCTCGGCTGAACTTCCAAATCAGGACGCGGTGGAAATCTCTGCGGTGCGAAACACACGGATCGCCGCGGTTGCGGATGGGCATGGCGGAAAGGGTTACATTCGGAGCGAAGTTGGCTCCCGATTTGCAGTCGAAATAGCTACACAAGAACTAAAAAAGCTTCTGGAATTACCTGCAAAACGACTCTTGAGCTTCCATCACTCTGAGCTTGAATACGATCTAGCCAACCGAATTGTTCGGCAGTGGGTGGAACGAGCAACCCGGCACTTCCAGCAAAGGTGTTTTTCGGACGAGCAGATCGCAGCCTTTCCAACGCTTCAGCAATATCCCATTCGTGCCTATGGCACCACCCTGCTTGCCGCCGCAGCTAGTGATCAGCTAGCCGTATTTGTACAGATTGGAGACGGCGACATTCTTATGGTGGCCCCTTCGGGCCAAGTAAAGCGTCCATTCGAACGCGATCCGCTTTTCATCGGCAATGAGACCGCGTCGCTATGCTCAGCCGACGCTGACCAACAAGTGAGAATTACATTGAAGGTCTTGAACCGCGGAGATGCCGACAACGATACTGCTCTTATTCTGTTGTCGACAGATGGATATTCGAATTGCTTTAAAGACGAGGCATCCTTTGCACAAGTAGGCAAGGACTATCTGAATCTGTTTAAACAAGACCAGGGCATCTCCCTGATCCAGAAGAATCTTAATACTTGGCTGCGCCAAGCGTCCGATCAGTACAGTAGTGATGACATCACTGTCGCAATGCTTTACCGAGCGATAAGAAAACGTTCCTTGTCCAAACGCGCCAGCGGCGCTGAAGAGGATTGATGTCCCTTTTGAAGCAACACCAGACCCTAACGGTTGCGGGAGAGAAGTCATGCGAAGTCCTGAGCCTTCTTGGCGAAGGCGGTCAAGGAGAGGTTTATCTAGTGTCATTTGAGGGCCAGGATCTCGCTCTCAAGTGGTACTTCAAGCCCTTCGCCACATCAGCGCAGCGCACATTATTGGAAGATCTCATCTTGTGGGGAGCTCCGAACGATAAATTCCTTTGGCCATTGGCTTTGGTAAACACTTCACGCAACACAGGCTTGGGATACCTAATGCGTGTTCGCGGTGAGGAGTATTCGGGAATCTATCCATTGCTTCGAGGAAGAATCAATCCCACGATTCGTGCAATTTGCAGCGCTGGTATGGAACTCGCAGACTCCTACTTGCAACTCCATTCTAAAGGTCTTTGCTATCGAGACATATCTATGGGAAATGTCTTCATAGATGCAGTGCAAGGGAAGATTCTTATTTGCGATAATGACAACGTCGCCGTCAACAAGAAAGGCAAAGCGAGTATACAAGGTACACCTCGCTTCATCGCCCCTGAAGTGGTCATGGGGGACGCGATGCCGAGCACCCAGACCGACTTGTTCTCACTTGCGGTACTACTCTTCTACTTCTTTATGTTGCACCATCCCTTCGAGGGTAAATTAGATTCCCAAATCCACTGTCTCGATAGTTTCGCTGTGGACGAACTCTATGGCAGAAATCCTGTATTTATTTTTGATCCGACAAATCATTCGAACGAGCCTGATCCCAAGTTCCACAGGCGAGTCATGAGCTATTGGAAGCTGTATCCCCAATTTCTGCGGGATATGTTCATTCGCGCGTTTACGGTTGGCATTCGAGACCCGATGGCTCGCATCCAGGAAAGTGAATGGCGATCGGAGTTGGCACGTGTGCAAGATTGCATCATCTACTGTCAGGAGTGTGGAGCAGAAAACTTCTTCGACCCTGCGGCCGTGGTTGGAACTCATTGCTGGAATCCGCAGTGCGGCGTTCAAGTACGAATTCCTCTGCAATTGAAAATCGACAATCGATGGGTGACACTGAACCATGATCGCAAGATCGTAAAGCATCATCTGGACGGAACGTCCTACGATTTCACACGGACCGTCGGTGAGGTGGCCGAGAATCCCAAAATTAAGGGTATGTGGGGAATCAAAAACCTATCGACCTATAAATGGGTGGTTAGCCTTCCCGACGGAAAAATGTGGGATGTCGAGCCCGGAAAAAGCATTGGAATGGTCCCCGGGTCCAAGATCTCGTTCGGAAAAGTCGAAGGGGAGATCATGAGTCAGGGTCAGAACGGGCCATCACATCGCTAGGACAGGGGGACTTCGACTTGAGCGACGAATTCAAAGAGGGCTTCGCTGATCTTATCTGGTCGCAAGGAGAGGGTCTACTCCAAGATACTGGAAGATTGCGTGCGTACTTAGCCGACTGCGTACTAGACCGATGGAAGCGCGATGTTCTCCTCATTGCCGTCACCAGCGGAATGGCCGACGACATAACACTGTGCAAGTTCGATGACTTCTCGCTTAACAAATTGCAATGGAAGAAGAGACTTGGTCACGTCGCACCGGGTTTGGCTGAGTGGGCTATCGATACTCTCTCGTATACTCTTGGACCGCATTTCGATCCTAAGATTGCATTCGCAAAGGGAAAAGATTATCAACTCAAGTCATACCAGGAGATGGATCCCAACCGATCGGTCCAATTGCGCTTCCGAGCGATAAACTGCTTTCGCATTGTGGCTGAAAGGGCGGATTGGGAAGGGGCATGGTCCAATCTTGCCTGGATCTACGAAGGATCACCACTTCATGATTACGCGCAGGCGGAGAAGTGCTATGAGCACTTAATCGCTAAGAGCGGACGTAATGTTTCTGACTGGCATTTGAAGCTTGGACGTTTTCTCCTTGAGCACACAACTGATTACTCAGCAGCTCTCAACCATTTCCAGGTGGCTGCCAACGCCGGTCATGCTCAAGCGATGTTTGAATTAGGGCTTATTTACGAGAATGGCAAGATCGTTGAACGGGACAATCAGGAGGCAGTCAAGTGGTTCAAGGCCGCAGCTGAGAAAGACGATGCCGGGGCGATTCTGCGCCTCGGTGATATGTGCTTTTACAGACGGGGAATAAAGCAGAACTTCGGGCAAGCGTTGGCTTGGTATAGCCGGCTTTTGACGCAGTTTCCACACGCACAGAGAAATATGGCATATATCTGGCAGCACGGACTGGGGACTAAGCAGAGCCTCGCATTGGCACACGAGTACTATGCAATGGCTGCAGAGCAAGATCCCGAGTCCCAATGCTGTCTCGCTTATCTATATGAGCGTGGCCTGGGCATAGAACAAGACTTATCAGTTGCCGAACAGTGGTACAGTCGGGCTGCCTGCGAAGGAAATCAACGAGGCATTGCCAAGAGCGCCTATCTAGCGTTCCTGAGATCTGAACTTGACATGGCCAACCTTATCGAAGCCTATCGTCGTGCAAGTAAAAGTGAGATTGACAGTTTGTTGGAAAAGGATCGTTGGCGGCCCGACGACATCCGTGAAAGAGCGGAGAAAGGAAATGCGCAGAGCCAGGCAATTCTCGGACACATGTATTGCACAGGCGACCAAGTGGAGCAAAGCTTTGATACGGCTTTGAAGTGGTATCGGCTCGCGGCGGAGCAAGGCAAACCCGGGGCCGAATGCAACCTTGGGGTCATGTACGAACGCGGATGGGGTGTTGATCTCGATTATAGCGAAGCCGCCAAATGGTATCGAATAGCTGCTGACCACGGGAGCGTCATAGCGCGATACAACCTGGCCATTCTCTACAGGTGTGGCAAGGGAGTGGAGCAGGACATCGAGCGCTCGATTGAACTCTATCTACAGTTAGCTGCCGATGGATCCATACGCGCGCAGTTGGCCTTGGTCGACATCTATCAATCGACAGAACAAGGAAGGGCGCCAGATTACGTGGAAGCCGTTCGGTGGTGTCGACGAGCGGCGGACCACGGCTCCGCACGTGGTCAGGCCTTGTTAGGCGGATTCTATGAACTAGGTCTGGGGGTAGAGAAGGATCTGACAGAAGCGATCCGGCTGTATAGGTTCTCCGCTCAACAAGGCGACGCCTGCGGGCAATTCAATCTTGGAGACCTGTACGAACGGGGAATAGGTGTAGAGAAGGATGAGACAGAAGCTGCGGAATGGTACCGAGAAGCGGCTGAGCAGGGACATGCACATGCACAGCATAAGCTCGGAATCATGTACCAGCGCAGTGGCGCGATGCAGGATCTTGAAAAGGCATACCAATGGTATAGCATCGCTGCGGAGCTAGGGCTTGCGGAAGCCCAATTCGATCTCGGATGGATATACGCGACTGGAAGCGGTGTTCCTCGAGACTACTTAAGGGCGAAGACGTGGTATCTGTGCTCCGCCGAGCAAGGAAATAGTAATGCCGAGTGTAACCTCGGTGCCATGTACCAGAATGGATCTGGTGTTGAACAAGATTATGTAGAAGCAGTGAAGTGGTATTTGCGCTCCGCCGAGCAAGGAAACAGCACCGCCGCGTGTAACCTCGGTGCAATGTACCAGAATGGATCTGGTGTTGAGCAAGATGATGCTGAGGCCGTGAAGTGGTTTACACGTTCCGCCGAGCAAGGAAACAGCGATGCCGAGTCTAACCTCGATGCCGGGGAAGATCACGCTTTCGGACTGATAGAAAAACCGCCAAAAACACTATCTTGGGAGGAGCGGATATCTCAGGCTCAGGGTGACGAAGGGTGGAGGCTACCGCTCTTCTGCGGCGATGAGGATGAATGGCGCACCTTGGCCAGTGACGGAGATCTGGATGAATCGGATTACGCGGTCATGTTCATAGCCGAGCAGGACCGAGAGTCACTAATGGGGTGGCTATCGGAGAAACTCGCACTGTATCGATATCATCCCAGCGCATTACCTGTGGTTATAGCATATGACGATGGCTACATCGCCGAATGCGCAGCAAAATCTTACGCGCCTGGAGTTCGTGCGACCGATTGGGATTGGCAACTGGATACGGCTTATGGGTCCACCTCCCCCTTCAGAACATGGCAGAGAGGGACCCTGTGGGAATTGCAAGAGCTAGTCCATTTGCTAGAGAAACATTTACCGAGGCCGGCTGATCTTCGAGCGGAGAAGGAGAATTGGGAGAAGGAACTAAGAGCCGCTGGCACCTGGGGCGAATACAATCTCCAAAAGCACCCCGCCGTGGAAGATTTGATGAGAACGAAAGCCATCAAGCGGTACCTCGATCGAAGGCAGCGCCCAGCAAAGCCTGTCGGCGCCTATTTCGCTCGTTGTGTTCCAAAATTCCGCGCGGCGCTCGAATCATTCTCCTGAAGCTCGAAACAACGGGGGCATCAATGGAAAGCGACGAAGTAAAACCACACGTTACCGCCAAGCAGTTGTGCGCCAAATATGGGCTCGATGCCGAACATTGCTTGTACAGAGCCGATGGAAAGTGGTATCACGTGCTCAAACAGTTCCCGGGAATTCTCTTCGATGGGAACGGTTTCATTCGCTTCAGCAATCACAAGGAGTTTTCAGATTGTGCAGAGATGAGGATATATCCCGACACAGACCAAGTCGTCGCTCCTGAAGGAATAAGCAACATACCGGGTTACATAGGCTTCGATTCTCTTCAAGCAAAAGAAAAAGATGCAATTCGCGAATTCTCCTCCGGCTCCGAATCTGCCCAAAACAGGATTTCGCCAGGGACTGACATTGGAACCGCGACCTTCCTCGATCCGACGCTGACTTTTGCCGCTTCGTCGGCATTTACGATTGTTGCTGAGCTCATGCAGCGCATTTCATCGTCGTTCAGAGTGCACCCTCGGATTACCTTCCCATGCGGAGGCTTCTATCACTGCTTGAGCTTGTTCGACGCCGAGGATGAGAATATTGCCGACCTCTCTCTTTCCACCGGTCGCTTCCACCCTTTTAAGGCATTGACTCATGTGGCAGAACAATGGCCGGAGCCTCGAAGCTACTGCCTCGCAGCAGTCGGACAGGGCTACGGAATTGAACGAGTGTCTAAGGAAATATTGGCGGTCCTGGGTTTGCCATCTGCAGACGAGCCAGATCGATCCATGGGAATCGCCTATAGGGCAATTGGGATGCTCTTAGGAAGATTCATGCACGAAGACGGCATCACAATTGAAAACGGGTATCGAACTGGGGACAAATATCCCGGTTGGATCCTAGAAGCGCCGGAAGACTGGCGAGGAGAAACGTTTGGCGACTATGTTGCCGGTCAGCTCTGGAGGATCGAAAATAGGTCCACGTCGCAATCTGTGATCATCGATGACTGTGTTGACATGGCACTCTTGGTGGGCAAGGATGCATATGTGGGATTATCGCGGGATATCCGAACTGCGGTGGACACCATCGAGCGGTTCCTTCGCGGGGAAACTGTGCCGCCCGAGGAAGTGGCCGACGGTTCTCCTCAAAGCTGAGAGCGATATAGTAAATCTTGTATAATCGCTTCTTGTGAGATACCATCGGTACGATGGCACTCAGAAAAGAAGACCCATCAACCGCCGAGCTTCACTTTGAAGGGGATTCGCTTGAAGTGCTGTCGAGCTTCCCAGATGAAGTCAAACGGGCGCTTGGATTCTCGCTGCGGCAGCTTCAAATCGGCAGGGAGCCGACCTCGCAAACGCGGAGCATGAGTTCGATTGGCTCTGGCGTCTACGAGTTGAAGGAGGCCGATGAGCGCGCTTGGTACCGGGCGATTTACCTTTCGAAGGTGGGGAACACGATTTACGTGTTGCACTGCTTCGAGAAGGAGAGCCGCAAGACTGACCGGAGAGACATTGAGGTTGCGGGGCAACGCCTCAAGGTAGTCAAGCAACGATTGCAGGAGCAGAGAACGCATGAAAAGCGCAGCGGAAAATAAGCCGACCCATATCGTGAAGGGAAACATCTTCGACGCCCTGGGCTTCTCAGCGTCGGAAGCCAGCGCGCTGAAAATCAAGGCGGAGATCCTGTCCGCCATTCTTGAGCACGTGCGGGCCAAGGGCTACACGCAGGCGCAACTTGTCGACATTCTGGACGAGTACCAGCCGTCAGTGAGCAGCCTGCTCAAGGGCCGAATCTCCCAGGTGAGCATCGAGAAGCTGTTGAGGTACGCCGACCGCCTGCATTTGCAAACGAGCATCGCGGTACGGCCCATAGACGGCCGGAGCCGCCGCGCAAAAGTTCGGGAAATGGCAGATACGCGACGCCCAGCGCGAAAGCTGGCAGCGGCAAGCTAACTTGCTTCGAGCTTTCCAAGGCATGATGCCTCTCACGAAAACGCGCTCAAAACCACTGTAGGGACTTTTGTAGGGAACCTGCTTCAAAAAGACGGGTAAAACCGGGTAGTCCCTACAGGTCTCGGCGTGGGACCGTTTACTGTAACATTCTAAAAACAAGCAAGATAGAGCAATGTTGAGCACTGCTGAGCAAGGCAGGAATCTAGCTCTTAACCGACAGGTTGTAGGTTCGATTCCTACCGCGTCCACCAAAGAATCAATAATGTACAGAATCTAGACGAACTAACCAATCCCACACAACCTGACAGTTTTCAGACTGCCACTACCTCAGTTTCAGGCCGCGGCTTTGGTCGCGCTTGTCGCGGTTTCTCTCTCAAGGTCCCTCCGGACGGAACGTCTGGATGATTTCGAACGTAATCCTCCACGGGTGGATTCATAATCGTCCAGTTGAAGCGTCATCTCTATGAACAGTTCAGAAGGTGTTCCCGTGGCCGCATGCACCGCAACATTTCCATTGACCGAGCTGTCCCTGCTCTTCGGAGAGCATTACAGGCGCGTGCTCAGGGCGGCTTTTCGCATTACCGGCAACATGGCGGATGCGGAAGATGTGGCGCAGGCAGTATTCCTGCGGCTGGCAAGCGCGGAGGCGCCGGTGACGAATGCCGGCAGCTATCTGTATAGAGCAGCCATTAATGGAGCGCTGGACCTGCTGAGGCGGCGGAAGAGCGCCGCGGCCGAGCCGCTCGAATCCGCCGAATATGTGACGGCGGCGGGATCGGGCAGTTCGCCGGAGGCCGAGGCGTCCGGCAGGGAGCTTGGTGCGCTGTTGCGGATTGCAATCAGTGAATTGCCTCCGCGGGCGGCCGCAATGTTCATCCTGCGCTACGTCGAGGAGCACGGGAATCGGGAGATTGCAGCGTTGATGGGCACGTCGCAGGCGGTTGTGGCTGTGACACTCTATAACGCGCGATCGAGATTGAAGAAACGACTTTCGGAATTGGAACGGGGAAAACGATGAAACAGGACGAGATGCGTTTGAGAACCGCGATCCAGGCGCTTCAGGCCGATGAGCCGGAAGCGGAGCAGATGGCAGTTTCAGCACGGCGCGTGGCCGAGAGGCTGGAGATCGACACAATGAGCGAATCAAGAGTGGACGCCATCACCAGTTGCGACGACGTGCAGAGTCTCTTCGGATCGTATCGGGCAGGCAGGCTGTCGCATGCACGCTCACTTCTGATCGAGGCTCACCTGCACGACTGCGGCGCTTGCAGCCACCGGTTCAAGAGCGGCGCTGGCGCGGCGGTGCTGGATTGGTCTGCTCCCAAGGCTCGGCGCGTGGTTGCCTGGCATCCACAGATCTTTGGATGGGCGTCGGCCTCCGTCATTGCACTCCTGGTCACATTCTTTTTTGTCTACACGGCCTATTGGCGGGTACCGCCCGGAGTACGCGCCGAGGTGGAATCGATCGACGGGTCAGCCTATCGGATCTCCGATACGGGCGATCGCCGGCTTGCGCCTGGGGAGAAATTAGGCGAGGGCGAAACCCTGAGAACGAGCGGAGGTGGCCACGCGGTGCTGCGGTTGACGGATGGATCGTCGATTGAGGTGAACGAGCGGAGTGTCGTCGGTGTCGGCGCCAGGGGACACGACATGACAGTCACGGTCGCGAATGGAGCGGTGATTGTGCAAGCCGCCAAGCGCACTTCAGGGCATTTGTACGTGCGGACTCCCGACTGCCGGGTTGCGGTGACAGGGACCATTTTCTCAGTGGACTCAGGACTGAAGGGCTCGCGCGTTGCAGTTCTTCAGGGCTCGGTGCACGTGTTGCATGCGGGCATCGACACGCTGACAACGGCGGGCAACCAGGTGACGACCAATGACAACCTGAGCCGCGAGCCGGTTTCAGAACAGATAGCCTGGAGCCACGATCGCGATAAGTACCTGGTGCTGCTGGCGCAGTTTGCGGCACTGCGGCAGCAGATTGAACAGATTCCATTCCCGCAGCCAAGGTATAGCAGCGATTTGCTGGACCGGGTTCCCGCGAACACCACGTTGTATATCAGCGTCCCCAACCTGGGCGATTTTCTAAGTGAGGCGAACCAGATTTTCCACGACCAGTTGAAGCAGAGCCCGGCACTTGAGGAGTGGTGGGACAGCGGACATGCGAACAACATGACCGATCTTGATGGGATGGTGGAGAAGATTCACCAGATGAGCAAATACCTTGGCGACGAGGTCGTCATTGTAGGGAGCAGGCAGGCGAAGAATTCAGGATTCGCGATCATTGCGGATGTCAAGCAGGGCGGCCTTGACGATTTGTTGAAGCAGCAGTTCCCGGCGTCGGATTCGAAACCCGGGATCACCCTGCTTGATCAGCATTTTCTGAGCGGCGGCAAAAAGCTGAAGGATGATCGCGTCATCTATGCTGTGGTGAGGGAACACGAGGCGATCTTCTCAAACAACGCCGCGACCCTGGCTCTGATCAACGCGCAGTTGAATGCCGGCGCCAGCGGTTTTGCGACAAGTGATTTTGGCAAACAGATCTCGGCTTCCTATGGACGCGGTGCAGGAATTATTCTGGCGGCGGATCTGCACCAGATGATTGGAAATCAGACCCAACCGATGCAAGCCGCGAAACGCGCCAACGAAGCGATGGAAAAGAGCGGAATGGAGAGCGTGAGTTACCTGATCGCAGAACATCGCGAGGTGAATGGGCAGCCCGAAAATCGGGTCGACCTGGAATTCTCAGGGACAAGGCAAGGGATTGTTTCATGGCTGGCTGCACCGGCGCCGATCGGGTCGCTGAACTTTGTCACGCCCAATGCGGCGTTTGTGGTTGCGGGGCTTTCAAAAGACCCAAAGGCCATTGCCGACGATCTGCTCGCAATGACTGTTCCGAATAACGATTCACAAAAGAATGAATTGACCGAGGCAGAGGAGAAACTGCAAATCAACTTCCGCGAGGACCTGGCGGCCAACCTGGGCGGAGACTTCCTGCTGACGCTCGATGGGCCGGTGCTGCCGACACCATCGTGGAAGGCTGTGATTGAAGTGAACGACTCGGACCGCCTGGAACAAGCCCTGGAGCGATTGACCGAGGCGATTCGCAATCAATCCAAAGGCAACGCGGCGCATTCCATCACGATAGAGCCGAGCGACGAAGGTGGTCAACGTTATTACTCCGTCCAGGACACGGTCACGGGCAAAACCCTGGCTCAATACACCTATGCGAACGGGTACATGATTGTGGCGCCGAGCCGTGCCCTGGTGAGCCAGGCGTTGCAGACGTATTCGAGCGGGAATTCACTGGCAAATTCGGCAGCGTTTAAAGCATTGTTGCCCAAGGATGGGAATGAGAATTATTCCGCGGTGGCTTACCAGAACCTCAGTCCGGTGCTGACTCCGCTGCTGAGTCAACTTGACGGAGAGACGGCTAACGCTGTCCGTAAACTGGCCGCGGATGCAAGACCCACTGCCATTTGTGCGCGAGGGGAACAAAGCCGCATTGAAGCCGCGAGCGACAGCCGTCTTTTTGGCTTTGACTTCCTGACTCTGGAAACTTTGATCCACTCCGGGAACAAGCACGCCGCCACAAGCGTAAGAGAATGACATGGGCGTCATTGATCTTGATGGGGTAGAGGTCCGGCTTGCGAACCGGATTGTGCTGAACAACCTCACCGGAGAGTTGCGGGGACAAGCGATTGGCCTGCTCGGCCCGAATGGCGCGGGGAAATCCACGCTGATCAATACGCTGCTGGGGTTTCATCTCCCTTCAAAAGGAACGGCCCGCGTGTTTGGCCTGGACACGCTCAAAGACCGGGCACAGATTCGCGGCGGCATCGGCTACATGCCTGAGAACGATTCGTTCATTGGGAATATGAGCGGTGTCCGTTTTGTCCGGTACATGGCCGAATTGGCCGGCCTGCCCTCGGGGGTCGCGCTGGAGCGGGCCCATGAGGCCCTGTTTTATGTGGGGCTGGGCGAGGTGCGCTACCGCAAGGTGAACACCTATTCACTGGGAATGAAGCAACTGGTGAAGCTGGCCCAGGCGCTGGCGCATGGGCCAAAGCTGCTGATCCTGGACGAGCCCACCAACGGTCTAGATCCCGTCGCCCGCCAACGCATGATTCAACTCATCAAGGATATTCGCAAGGAGGGCAGCATCCGGCTGCTTATCTCGTCGCATCTGCTGCGCGACATTGATGAGACCTGCGACGAAGTCCTGATCCTGAAGAACGGCCGCATTGCCTCACTCTGCAACATCGAAGAAGAGCGGCGGTCAAACCGAAGTTTCATGGAACTGGAGACAGTGGGCGCGACCGAACGCTTTTCAGTGAGCATCCGGGGCCTGGGCTGCGAGTGTGCAACATTCCCGGGCGGGCGCATCAAGCTTGTGATTCCCGACCATATAGAAGCGCGCGATCTTTATGTCATTGCCGCAGACCAGGGTGTCCAGATCCGGCGCATGAATCAGCGGCGCGATTCTCTTGAAGACATTTTTCTGCGAGCGATGGACAACGAGCAGGAAAGGACCGCGCATGGCAGTCTATAAGCGCAACTACACAGCGTATACAGGGACCGTGACGCCGGTGGGTGCGCGCGTCCTGGTGTTGGCCCGCTATGCATTCGAAGAGGCATGGTCGTCGAAGATCACGGTGGGGCTCTTCATTTTGTGCCTGGTCCCGTGCCTTGGGTCCTTGCTGGTGATTTATCTTGCCGATAATCCGATTGCGAGGGCTCTTGTGGGAGGACGCGGACAGGAGATGCTTGCGATCGATGCGAAATTCTTTCTGAAGATCCAGCAGACGCAATCATGGCTCGCACTCGTGCTGGCTTCGTGGATCGCTCCGCGGATGATTACCTTCGACCTGGCGGATAATGCATTGCCGATTCTGCTGAGCCATCCCATTTCGCGATTCGGTTACGTGTTCGGCAAGTTCATTGCACTGTTCGGATCGCTGTCTCTGGTGACATGGATGCCTTGCCTGCTGCTCTTTGTTTACCAGGGGTACTCTTCTTCTCAACCCTGGGCAATGAGCAATCTTCAAATCGCGTTTGGCTTGCTGGCCGGGTCGGTGATCTGGATTGCCTTTCTCTCGATTCTTGGCCTCGCGCTGTCGTCCTGGGTGAAGTGGAGGGTGGTGGCGACGGGCGTCATCTTTGCGGCAGTCTTTGTGCCGGCCGGCGTCGGGGCCATCGTAAGCGCGGTGCTGCGCACACGATGGGGACTGCTGCTGAACGTTCCAGTCATGATGTCGAACCTGTGGCAGCGGCTGCTTGGCGCTCCGGCGCCGATCAACGAGAGATTTTCAGTGCCGACACTGGCTATCGCGGGGATGCTTTCGCTGGCCGGCCTTGTCTGCGTGGGCATGTTGAACAAGCGGATCAGGGCGCGCGAGGTGGTCCGGGGATGAATGACAGGATCATTTTCGAAGATGTGTCGAAGTTCTACGGCGAGGTTCTGGGGGTGAACCGGATTTCGCTGTCGATTCCGCCTGGAATCACGACGCTGGTCGGACCCAACGGATCAGGAAAGACCACGATCATGAACCTCATGACGGGATTGGTTCAGCCTTCGCACGGACACATTTCAGTTCTGGGACTCACGCCGGCGGACCAGACGGAACTGTTCAGTATTTTGGGGTATTGCACGCAGTTCGATTTTTTCCCTCGGGGATTGACCGGATGGCAGTTTGTACTGGACGGTCTGATGCTCCATGGGATGGAAGAGGCGATGGCCGTTGACCTTGCCCGCCAGGCGATCGAACGAGTGCAGCTTGGCGAGGCAGCGGGGAGAAAGATTGCCGGCTACAGCAAGGGCATGCGGCAGAAGATTCGGCTGGCGCAGGCGATTGCTCATCATCCTCGGGTGCTGGTGCTCGACGAGCCGCTGAACGGACTGGATCCGATGGCGCGGGCGGAATCGATCGCGCTGTTTGAAGAACTGAGCCGCCAGGGAATGCATGTGCTGATCTCGAGCCATATTCTCGACGAGGTTGATCGAATCTCCGATCGAGTGATCCTGATAACCGGCGGATACCTGATCGCGGAGGGGAATATTCACCAGGTGCGGCAGGAAGTGCGCGAGAAGCCGATGCAGGTGCTGATTCGCTGTGACCGGCCTGAAGTGCTGGCGTCGAAGATGTTCGCCCTCAATCACTGCGTTGAAGCCAGATTGCATGCGGATGGAAAGGGCGTTTTCCTGCGTACCGCGGATATCGACCAGTTTTATTCCATGCTCAACGGAATCGCGGCGGATGGGCTGGTCAAAATTGACGCAGTCGCTCCGGCGGACGACGATGCCAATGCGATTTACCAGTATCTAATTGGTACGGATGGGAGCGCATCGTGACCCAAGTACAATTAGCCGGCCGCGCACGAGAGCTTGCCAAACAGCCGTGGGGTCTGTGGTGGATGCAGGCACAGCGGTTGACGCGCATCGAATTGAGACGGAATCTTTTCTCGTGGAAGGCGACCTGGATTTACTGCCTTGCCTTCATCCCGACCGTCATCATCGCCATCCACGCGCTGGCTGATACACATCCCTCCTTTCAAATGAGTGAGGACACGAATATATTGGCAGGCATCGTCCAGCTCTATTACATCCGGCTGGGGGTTTTCTTCGGGTGCCTGGGGATTTTTTCGCGGCTGATTCGCGGAGAGATGATTGAGCGCAGCCTGCACTTCTACCTGCTTTCTCCGGTGCGGCGCGAGGTCCTGCTGCTGGCAAAGTTTGCGGCCGGATCCATCAGCGCCGTGTTCCTGTTCGGAAGCGCGGTCGTCGCCGATTTCGCGCTGATGTATGCCGGCTTCGGTGCGGCCGGCCGCGATTACATTTTCAACGGACCCGGCATGGGACAACTGGAAGCGTACCTGCTCATCATCGTGCTCGCCAGTCTTGGATATGGCGCTGTGTTTCTGCTGCTGAGCATGATGTTCAGGAACCCGACGCCGGCCGCGATGCTGGTGCTGGGGTGGGAGACCATCAACCCGGTGCTTCCGTCGCTGCTTCAGAAGATCAGCGTGGCTTCGTATCTTCGCCACCTGATGCCGGTCACCGTCGGCGCCGAAGGTCTGTTTGCGCTGCTGACGGTTGAAACCGAACCGGTATCCGGCTGGGCAGCCACGGCGGGCTTGCTGGGATTGATCGCCGTCGTCCTGACTTACTCCTGCTATCGCATTCGCAAGCTCGAGATCCGCTACTCGACCGAGTAGAGAAGCACGAGACGAGAATTGCAGATGCGCATTTGCCAACTTCCGCATCATCGACCCAACTGAGCTTTACGGACCAGCATACGTTCTACGCCGCGACTTCGCTTTCTCCATCTTGAGATCTCGTTCAGGAGGTACGTTATGAAAGCGAAACCGTCGCTTCAAAACTCGTCGTACGCTACTTGATTATCGGGAACAGCCAGATCTGACAACATGCGAATGCATGCCTTGATCATCATGGGAGGCCCGCACAAGTAATACTCTGCCGCTGAAGGGTTCCGGTGGCCGTTGAGATAGTGCTTAAGCAGAGCCTCATGGATAAAGCCCTCATGGCCGGCCCAATCATCGCCCGGCAACGGTGAGGACAGGGCGGGATGAAAAGAGAAGTTACGGTGCAGCTCTGCCAGGCGTTTGAAGTAGTCCTCATAGAAGATCTCCTGCCGGGAGCGGGCGCCATACCAAAAGCTGATTTTGCGAGCGCTTGCCTGCGTCTCCAGAAGGTGCGATAGATGGGCGCGCAGCGGGGCCATGCCGGCGCCGCCGCCGACGTAGATCATCTCGCGCTGCGTAGGCTTGATATGGAAGTCCCCGAACGGACCGATGGCGGATACAACGTCGCCTGGTTTGAGGCTGAACATATAACTGGAGCCGACGCCGGGCGCACAGTCCTGGCCTGCAGGCGGCGTGGCGATTCGAACGTTGAAGCGCAGCGTTTCCTCAGTGTGAAGATTGCCGGCGAGAGAATAGTTATTGCGCCTTCCGGATTTTGGATTGCGGACCGTTAGATCGAAGAGGTTCTGATTTGTCCACGCGGGTCGGAACGGTTCGGCAACATCAAAATCCTTGAAGCGAATCTCATCGTATGCGGGGATGTCGACCTGCAAGTAGTCGCCTGGGGTGAAATTCAATTCATGTCCGTCTTCAGGAATCAGAACGACTTCCTTTATGAACGTAGCGACATTGAAGTTACTGACAACCCGGAAGCGAAGGGGCTGCGCTTCGCGGGCTCCGGCGCCTGCAGGGTGAGCGATGTTGATTGAGATGAGGCCATTGCTTTCCTGCGCAGGATAGGTGGCGATCCCGCGGCAGATGGGAGCGCGAGCGGGAGAGCCGTCCGTGAGGCGATAGCGGCCATTATGTTTGGGGCACTCGATGATGTCATCCTTGACCAGGCCCTCGGCGAGATGAACATTCCCGTGCGTGCAGATGCCATCGACGGCGTAGAGGCGCCCGTCGTCGCTGCGGCAGACTGCGTAGGTTTTCCGCCCGCGATCAAAGCGAACGATACCGGCAGGCGCGAGTTTGGCGGCGTTACAGACCGCGATCCAGCCTTCGCTGTCGGGTGAGTCGGTGGATGCGATGACATTTTCAGCAGTTCGCTTGCGCGGCTCCGGAAGGCGGCGCTTCACATGCCAGGCCGGATCCCGTACCTGATGAAGTACCGCGGGAATGATTTCGCGCCAGGCAGCCAGCAGGCTCGGATAAGGCGATGGACAATCCTCCTTTACTGCCTCATGCAGTTTGGGAAGGGCATGAAAAGGAACCAGGGGGAACATATGATGTTCAATGTGATAGTTCATGTTCCAGTAGAGGAATCGGTTGACTGGATTCATGTAGACGGTGCGGCAATTGAGCCGATGATCGAGCACATTCTCCGCGAGCCCCGCATGCTGGGTGAGTCCGTATACAACGAGTAGCCACGTGCCGAGGAGATTGGCCAGGCCGACGAACATCAGCGGCAGGATGGAGTGGCCGATGATGGCCAGCGCGACAACACCCGCATAGATCGCTATATAGATTCGCGCTTTTAAAAAGACTTTAGAGAACTCCATTTCAGGAATAAAGGTCTTCTCCTGCGGCGTCATCCTGCCAAAACAGTGGAGAACAATGTGCCTGAAGTATTTGGGATAGTTGATGAGATTGAAGAACGAAGCAAGGATGGCAACGACGTTGGGGGGACGAGGTACGGCAATCTCCGGATCGCGACCGATGATGATGGTGTCGCTGTGATGGCGCGTGTGACTCCAGCGCCAGACGGTTGACTCGCGCATCACCATGAAGGATGCGACTTCATAGAGAGCATTATTCATCCAGTCTGATCGAAAGGCTGTGCCGTGCCCGGCCTCATGCCAGCGGGAGTCTGAGGTGGAAGCATAAAGGACGCTGTAGATCAGATAGGGGAGGATGAACCACCAGGAACCCCACAAGCGCCACGCGGCAAGTCCAGCGCCGAGGATGAGACCAAACCACAGCAATGTATCGCGAACGGCGGGACCGTCGCGGCGTTCCAGCAAAGAGCGCAATGTCGCGCGCGGCACAGCGCACTGGTACCAGTCTGCTTCGGCGAGCCCCATTTCGACGGCCGCAGAGGCATTGATTCCGGTGAGATTGTAATCGGGCTTAGCGGGCTGCGGTCGGACAGTTTGTGAATGTGCGGCCATATGGGATTCCTCTGTTTGATCCGGTTGTTCTGGAAGTGGCGATGGGGCTCAAGAATTCCGGTCAGGGTATGGCTGGGCGTAGCCAAGTGGAGACGCATTGCAACGGATCGCAACCGACTCTTGCTTCGCCGCGTGCGGAGTTATGGGGCGAAGCATCATCGTGGTGTCTCGGTACTCCACCAGCGCGTGATTTCCTCCAGTGAGCGGTTACGAGTCTCCGGGATGAACTGCGCGACCAGCCAAACCTCGATGAAGCAGAACAGGGCGTAGATATAGAAGGGGAATCCTCGTCCGAAATGGGCGATGACAGCAGGGCTCTGGGAGAGCATCGGAAATGTTTGCGATACCACGAAGTTCGCTATCCATAAAGCCGCGGTGCTAATGGCCATAGCCTCAGCGCGCAGATGAGAAGGGAAGATTTCGGAGAGCAGTATCCAAGTGACAGGGCCAACAGAGAAGGCGAAACAGGCAATGTACGCCAATACCAGAATCAGGAGCAAGAGGGACGAGGTGGCGTGCGTGATTGCCCATCCCGTGGACAGGAGCGCAATCGCCATTCCGGCGGAACCGCAGATGAGCAGAGGCTTGCGGCCGGCACGGTCAACCAGGACCATGGCGAACACTGTGAAAATCAAGTTGACTGCGCCCAGGATGACGGTTTGCAGCAGAGCGACGTTTGTCGAGCGTGTGACCTGGGCGAAGATGGACGGCGCGTAATAAAGGAAGACGTTGATGCCGGTTACCTGTTGCAGGACGGCAAGACTGATTCCGAGCACCAGTATGCGCGGCGTATGGCGGCTTCGAACTTCAGGTTGCTGTTCTGCGAAGAGGATCTCGTTCAAAGCATCCGGGCCGATGCGGGCTGCCACTCGCTCCGCTTCCGATCGCCGGCCTTTCGACAGGAGAAATCGCGCAGTCTCAGGAACGGTGAAGAGGAGCACCAGAAGCAGAATGGATGGCACCATCCCCGAGCCAAACATCCATCGCCACCCAGATATCTCGTTCCAAAGCTCGGTGCCACTCAGGTGAATGCGGTAGTTTACCAGATATACCACCAGCATGCCGAAGACGATTGCCAGTTGATTGACGGCGACCAGCCGTCCACGCCAGCGCGCGGGGGAAGACTCCCCAATGTAGAGCGGACTTATCACGGAAGCGGCGCCAATTCCGATGCCACCGAGGATGCGAAAGAGAATGAACATCTGGAATCCAGAGCTGGCAGCCGTACCGATTGCGGAAAGAAGAAAGCAAATGCCGGAGAGGACCAGCAACCTGTGACGGCCGAAAACATTGCTCGTAAAGCCGGCCAGGGAAGCGCCGAGAACGCATCCCGCCAAAGCAGAACTTGCTGCCCATCCAGTGGCGGCAGGCGTCAGATGAAAATGAATTTGCAAGAGCCCGATTGCACCGGAGATTACCGCTGTGTCATAGCCAAACAGCAAACCTCCAAGCGCGGCGACGCAGGTGATGAGAGTGAGATAGATCGGCGCCGATGTGCCGTGCGGGGGGATTTCCGCCGGAGGGGTTTGAATGCCGCGGACAACGCTCATATCGGCGATGTGCCTCAAGGGGACCGGGATGGAGCGATTACAGCACAGCGCAAGCTTCGGCCGCAAGGCGATCCGGTCACTACGAGTGTGCCTGATTGACTTCACATTGGGCCATTGCTGAAATGACAAGTTATATATCTCAGGTGAATCGAATGCGCAAATGGACATAAGAATGAAGCCGCCCTGTGGAGAGGCGGTGAGGAACTTGCGGACGCCTCTTGACCGCAAGCAATATGCGTTGCCATACTGCAGCACGAGATGAACTTGACCAGCACTCTGAATCTCGCGATGCAGGTTGCGTGAATCGATGCCGTGACCGAGTGGCTCCGGCTTGCAGCAGAAACAACAGGATGGGACCGGCGATGAGGAGATGCCGGAGGGCGACGGAACCGATGACGGGTGGTTCAGGAAGGGCTGTCTTGCATTTCAATCGAGGAACTGCGGGATCGGAAACCCGCTGATGCAGCAGAATCAAGGCCAACTTCCGCGCGGTTTGGATCCAGATGCCTTCCAATCTTCGATCACCTGGAGCGAGTGCAAAACTCGACAGAACCTATCCAACAGAAAGGTAAACCCGCGATGCCGAAGCCTCCGCGCAAACTCCATTGTTATTACAATTGGCTTTCACGAGAAGGTCTGACGTGTCCCTCTGAAGGATGGCTGCCGGCCATTCAACGTGCCGGCTATGACGGCATACAGCTTGTCGAGCCGCTGGAGATCGATCTGGTTTCTGCATGCCGCGACCTCGGCCTGGGAGTCTGCGGCTGCGGCCGCGTCAACACACCGGACGATGCGATGCGGCTTGCAGAACAAGGAAGCCGCTTCGGGCTAGAGTGCGTCACCCTTCATGTTGGTTGGGGAATGGAAGATGACGAGTATGCGGGCAAACTCATCGAGGCAGTACTTGCCGCGTCAGAGCAGTCGTCGCTGCAGCTTTACATCGAGACACATCGTGCAACAGTTTTTCAGGACATGTGGCGAACGGTGCAATTCATTCGTAGATACCCTGAAGTGCGCTTGAATGGGGACTTTTCCCATTGGTACACGGGTCTGGAGATGGTCTACGGTGGTTTTGAAAAGAAGCTGGAGTTTATCCAACCTGTGATCGAACGCGTCCGATTCTTACATGGGCGCATCGGAAACCCTGGCTGCATGCAGGTGGATATCGGCGATGTCGAGAATGCCTGTGCATTGCCTTACGTCCTGCATTTCACTCAAATCTGGACGGCTGTTTTCGCTGCTTGGATGAAGCAGGAACACAATTCGCCAGTCTTCTGCTTCACAACTGAATTGCTAGCCCCCGATATTTACTACGCCAGATTGTTTCGTGGGCACGAAGAGTCCGATCGGTGGCAGCAATCGCTGGTGCTGGCAGAACTGGCAAGGCGTTGCTTTGCAAACGCGCAGAAGCAAGGGAGCGGGATTGGCCTCATTTAGCCTGTTGGCTTCAGAGCGCGAGTCTAGAGCGAAACCAGAGTAATTGTGTCCTCTTGAGTTTTGTGCAGGGTCGCCGCTCCCTGATGGTCGCATCGACTTGAGTGCAGGGGCTCCGGGATACATCGACTCTGGTTTCGCTGTAGCTTGGCAGAGGGGCTTCGCCACTCAGTGCGGGCTGCAACCGGGAATGCGTGTTTGAAGCGGATATGCGCCTCGTAAGTGATCGAAAATCGCGGACAATTCGAAGCCGTGCGGCGGACGCGCAGTCAACTCTAGTGTGAGGATTATGTACTTACAGCTTTATAGTGTTCAAAACAGATTTTTCCCCGAATATCCATGTATTATTCAATCCGTGAGCAATCGTTGCTTTCGAGCAGGATGAAAAGCTGTTAGTACAGGTGAGGGACGGATGGGTGATTCCGCAGAATTGCTGATTGCAGTGATGAAAACGCTGCCAAGCGCCAGGGTAACGGTATTCGGAGACTACTGCCTCGATGCCTATTGGGACATTGACGACGGCGCTTCGGAACTCTCCTTGGAGACTGGATTGGCAGTTCGCCGCGTGAAGAAGCAGCGCTATTCTCTTGGCGGAGCCGGGAGCGTGGTTGCGAACCTGACGCAGATGGGCGTGGGCTGCGTGCGCGTGGTGGGGCTTGCGGGGGCCGACATGTTCGGCGAAACACTGCGCAGCCTGCTTGTGTCTACTGGAGCCGAGACTTCGGGCTTTCTGCTGGACACGGCTTGGGAAACAATGGTCTATGCGAAGCCGTTCTTCGGGGCGCGAGAAGACAGCCGAATTGACTTCGGGACGTTCAATCACGTAACTCCGTCTGTTCTGGACCGTTTGCTGGGCGAACTGAACACGGCCATTGAACAGAGCGATGCAGTGGTTCTGAACCAGCAAGTGCCGGGAGGGGTTTCTTCGCCCGCCTTGATCAAGCGGATCAATGAACTGATTGCGGCTTATCCGAAGGTCACTTTTCTGGCTGATTCAAGACACTATCCAGGGGACTACGAGGGCGCCGCGCTCAAACTCAATATGAGCGAAGCAACAAGATTGCTAAAGGAAGAAAGCACTGGAACCGGGAGCGATGAGCGGGCAAGAGACATTGCGCTGCGAGTGAACCAAAAGACGGGGAAGCCGTTCTTTCTTACGCGGGGTGAGCGCGGGCTCGCAGTGGCGCTGGATGGACAGGCAACGCTGATTCCCGGGTTACAGGTGATTGAGGCTGCCGACCCGGTGGGGGCAGGCGACGCGGTTGTTGCAGCCCTGGCAGCGGGACTCGCTGTCGGGGCTCCGGCCTTTGCGGCTGCCGCCCTGGCAAACGCCGCGGCGATGATTACTGTGAAGAAAGTGCGGACGACCGGCACCGCATCTTCCAGCGAGATTCTTGCGGCCATACCGGATCTGAATTACATCTTCAGTCCGGAGTTGGCGGATTCGCCACGTCACGCTCATTACCTATCCGGCACAGAGATCGAAATTGTGACCAAGTTGCCCGGCGACCTCGTGATCAGGCATTGCATCTTCGATCACGACGGCACACTTTCGACGCTCCGAGAAGGCTGGGAGCAGATCATGGAACCGATGATGGTGCGAGCCATTCTCGGTAAGCAATACGATGTTGTCGGCGAGACGGAATTTGAGCGTGTTCGCGAATCTGTAAAGCAGTTCATCGATCGAACTACGGGCATTCAAACTCTTGTGCAGATGCAGGGACTGGCTGACCTGGTAAGGAAATCGGGATTTGTTTCATCCAACGAAATACTGGATGAGCACGGCTACAAGCACATCTTCAATGTGGAACTGCTCGATAGAGTGAAGGCGCGAGTAGATAAGTTGAACAGGGGCGAACTGAAGGCCAGCGACTTCCAAATCAAAAATGCACAGTTGCTGATGGAAGAATTGCACGGCAGGGGTGTAAAGCTCTATCTCGCCAGCGGCACGGACGAAGCAGATGTCATTGCAGAAGCAGAGGCAATGGGGTACGCCCATTTCTTCGAGGGGCGGATATTCGGCGCAGTGGGCAAGGTGGATGTTGAGGCGAAGAAAGTTGTACTCGAGAACATTATCCGGGAGAACAATCTCTCCGGTCATGAATTCGCGACCTTCGGGGACGGCCCGGTTGAGATGCGAGAGACTCAGCGGCGCGGCGGGTTATGCATCGGCGTGGCAAGCGACGAGTTGCGGCGATTTGGCCTGAATCTCTCCAAGCGCAGGCGTTTGATCCGGGCTGGCGCGGACATCATTATCCCTGACTACAGCCAGCTTGCTGCGCTGCTGACCGCACTTCAACTGGGCAAGAGCGAAGGCGCCATGCACACAGGAGAAGGATTGGTGACGCAATGAAGATAGACGAACCCAGGATATTGAGTGTTGCGGAAATGCGCGCGGAGCGGGACCGGCTGGTGGCGGAAGGGAAGCAACTCGTCTTCACAAACGGGTGTTTTGATATCCTTCATGCCGGCCACGTTTCGTATCTGACGTTTGCCCGCAATCAGGGTGACGCGCTCGTCGTCGCAGTGAACACCGACTCGTCTGTGAAAAGGAACAAAGGCGATAATCGCCCGATCAACAACGAGCAGGACCGCGCGTATGTGCTCGGCTCTCTGCGAGCGGTGGACTACGTCGTGTACTTTGCCGATAAGGAGCCCAAGGAGACCATTGCGCAGATTCTCCCGCAGGTGCTTGTAAAGGGCAAGGACTGGGCACACTACGTGAGCGGGCGCGAAGTGGTTGAGGAGAACGGGGGGCGTGTGGTTCTGGCGGACATGGTTGAGGGCCGCTCGACAACAAACACCATCGAACGGATTCTTCAGGTCTACGGAGATGAGGGGCAGAAGAATGGCTAAGCAAATTATTGTTACCGGTGCAGCTGGGTTTATTGGACGCAACGCGGTTTGCGAACTCAATGCCAAGGGTTATCGCGATCTAGTCCTGGTGGACACGCTTGGCCGCGACGAGAAATGGCGGAACCTGCGCAATCTGCAATACGAGGATATTGTTTCGCCCCAAGCATTTCTCTCGCAAATTGATGGCGGCCGTTTTGCGGACATTCAGGCGATCATTCATCTGGGCGCTTGCAGCGCAACCACCGAGCGAGATGCGGACTACCTTCTGGAGAACAATTATCACTACACGCGGCGGCTTTGTGAATTCAGCCTGAGCCACGGCATCCGGTTTATCTACGCATCCAGCGCGGCGACGTATGGAGATGGTAGCCTTGGGTATTCAGATGAGGATGAAGTTACAGCGACTCTCAAACCGCTGAACATGTATGGCTATTCGAAGCACATATTTGATCTGTGGGCTCTCAAGAGCGGGGCTCTGAAGCAGGTTGCGGGGTTGAAGTATTTCAATGTCTTCGGCCCGTTTGAGGATCACAAGGGCGACATGAAATCAGTGGTTGCGAAGGCCTACCGCCAGATTAAAGCAACCGGCAAAGTGCAATTGTTCAGGAGCTATAACCCGGACTATGCAGACGGTGAGCAGATGCGGGACTTCATCTATGTGAAAGATGCAGTGGCCGTTACGCTTGCCTTTCTGGAGGATCCGCAGGCGAATGGTCTCTTCAACTGCGGCAGCGGTAAAGCAAGAACGTGGAAAGACCTGGTCACGGCCGTCTTTCACGCACTGGGCGCGCCGGTGAACATTGAGTATATTGAGATGCCCGAAATGCTGCGGGGCAAGTATCAATACTTCACAGAAGCCAGAATGGAAAAGCTGCATGCGGCAGCCAACGTGGCGCCGTTTCACAGCCTGGAAAATGCAATCGCCGACTATGTTGAGACCCATTTGAACAAGCTGGAGCAGGAATGATGAATGACCGCGCAGGACAACTCATGCACGACAACGCTGAGGAGTTAGCCAACCTGCTGGCGCAGGCATCAGGCTTTGCTCCGCAGGTTGCAGCCGCCGCCAACAAAATCAGCAACGCCTTGCGGCAAGGAAACAAGCTTCTGGCCTGCGGCAACGGCGGAAGCGCCGCTGATGCTTCGCATTTCACGACGGAATTTGTATGTCGATTCAACAAGGACCGTCGTCCCTACCCAGCGATCTCACTTGCAGCACATGGGGGAGATCTCACGGCGATTGGAAATGACTACAATTTCAACGACGTGTTCGCACGCCAGGTGGAGGCCTTTGGTCGGCGCGGCGATGTGCTGGTTGTCTTTTCAACCAGCGGTCGCAGTGAGAACATCCGTCGAGCTTTACTGGCCGCTGCAAAATGCGGTGTTGCGACCATTTCGTTCCTGGGGAAAGACGGTGGCACCTGTACTGGGCTGGCCGAAGTCGAAATGCTCGTACAGAGCAAGACGACCGCGCGAATTCAAGAGATGCATCAACTGCTGCTGCACACAGTTTGTGAGTTGATTGAAGAGCAACTCTAGAAGGGGAATCGCATGCTCACCGAGGGAAATATCTTCTGCCAGCCTTCATGGGTCATGCAAAGCAACTCTGTGGTTATGTCCATCACGCAGAGTGGCGCCCAGATGGCGCCTGTGGACTTCGACCTTCCCGGCAACCAGCGGGTGCAGCCTTACTATATTTCACCCTGGCAGCGCGAAGGGTACGCGGATTTCGATGGACGGTCGGAGGGCCCTCTTCGCGGAGACTTCTTCTGCTTGCCGTTTGGACACGCAGGTCCGAAAGACGGAGTACACCCCCATGGCAGGTCCGCAGGTTCCCGTTGGTCGCTGAGCGGCTACAAGTCACGCGGCAAAGTGCATGAGCTTGATATTCATATGGAGAATGCGCTGAGGTCGGCGAACATCAGGCGTCAATTCTTTCTGGTGGACGATGAAGCCGTCGTCTACGACCGGACAACAGTCACCGATCTGGAGGGAGCCCACACGTTGGGCCACCATGCGGTGCTGCGCCCGCCGTTACGAGAGTCGGCGTTGTTGTTATCAACAAGCAGGCAAGTATTCGGCATGACCTACCCAGTAGCATTCGCCGATCTGGCCGAAGAGGAGCATCAATCACTTGCCATCGGTGCGCTCTTCGACGATTTGTCATCTGTAACTTCCATATTCAGGGACACGGCAGATGCCGATTGCAGTGTTTATCCAGCGCGTCGTGGATTCACGGACCTGTTGCAGGTTGCAGTGGCCGCAGATGCCGGACAACCTGCGTGGTCCGCGGCGGTGAATACGGAGGAGAACTATCTCTGGTTTTCGTTGCGAGATCCTGGGTTATTGCCTTCGACAATTCTGTGGTTTGAGAATGCAGGACGACACCGGCCGCCATGGAGCGGCCGCAATGTATCGATCGGCGTGGAAGACGTCTGCAGCTTCTTCGATCTGGGAAGCGAGGTGTCTGGCGAAGCGAACGCATTCACGAAGAGGGGAATCAAGACCGTTCACGATTTCGGAAATGGCCTTCCGTTGAGCATTCCCTACGTACAGGGTGTTATACAAACCCCCTCTGGATTTGGGCATGTTCACTGCTTCTCGTGCGGAGATAGCGGGGTGACATTTGCAGACGAAGCCGGACGCGAAGTATGCGGCGCATTGCGGACTCACTTTGTATTTGGGGAGGAATTGTGAGAGAGGCATTGTTCATCCCGTTGGAATGCGATCGGTGTTTCTCGCATGTTGTGGCGTCCTTTGAGACTTACACCATTGATGAGTTGAATAGGACTTCGGCGTTTTGTGAAATGGATGGAGTGTTGTGAAAGTAAATGGAGTGGTTGTCAGAGGCGCAATGGTCGGAGCGTTGGGCGGGTTGCTCTTCGGGTTCGATACAGCGGTGATTTCCGGAACAACCGGGGCACTCACGCAGGTGTTTCAGCTTTCGCCCCGTGACCTGGGATTTACTGTCGCCATTGCACTGGTTGGAACCGTGTTTGGCGCGATCGTGGCGGGACCGCTCGAAGGCCGCTACGGCGGCCGGGCCATGCTTCGATTGATGGCGATCTTCTATCTGCTGTCGGCAATCGGATGCGCGGTCGCTCCGAGTTGGACCATGTTGATGGTTGCGCGATTCTTCGGTGGCATCGGCATAGGCGGCTCGTCCGTCATTGGGCCGGTCTACATTGCGGAGATCGCTCCAGCGAGGCTTAGGGGCCGCCTGGTTGGGATGTTTCAGATCAATATCGTTGTCGGAGTTTTGCTGGCTTATCTTTCCAACTACCTGATATCGCGGGCAGCGTTGGGAGACCTTGAATGGCGTCTCGAATTTGGCGTTGCCGCGCTTCCAGCGCTGTTTTTCTTTCTCCTGCTGTTCACCATTCCCAAGAGCGCTCGCTGGCTGGCAGCGAAAGGACAGGTCGCTGAAGCCAAAGCCGTGTTGGAGAAGACGGGTTCTGAATGCCCTGACGATGAGTTGAAGAGTATTTTATCGGCGCTCGACGAGAATCAATCGAGCTCGACAGAAAACCTGTTTCAGAAGATGTACAGCAAGCCCATTTTCCTGGCGGTGTCGATCGCAATGTTCAACCAGCTGTCTGGCATCAATGCGATTACCTACTATCTGAGCGGCATATTTGTCTCAGCGGGTTTCAGTAAGATCTCCGGCAATCTGCAGGCAGTCGCGTTCGGCCTCATGAACCTTTTCGCGACATTGCTGGCGATGTCGGTGATTGACAAGATCGGGCGCAGGAGGCTTCTTCTTATCGGCTCGGTGGGCACAGCGGTCAGCCTGGCGGGCGTGGCGATGGTCTTCTTCAGCGGAGGCCACGCCAAGTTGCTCTTGCCGCTGCTGATTGTCTACATCTTCTTTTTTGCGACCTCGCAGGGCGCTGTCATATGGGTCTATCTCAGCGAGGTGTTTCCGACCCGCGTGCGCGGCAAAGGGCAGAGCCTGGGAAGCAGCACGCACTGGGTGATGAATGCACTGATTTCCGCTGCCTTTCCGGTCGTAGCAAAGTCGTCCGGAGGGTTTCCGTTCGTTTTCTTTTCGATCATGATGGTTATTCAATTCATTGTCGTCAAGGCTTACTATCCGGAAACGAAGAACACCTCGCTTGAGGAACTGCAACATCAACTGGGCATGTAAGCGATAGAGGGTCTGGGCAGACATGTTGTGTGTCCCTGCCGGTATTGGAGACAGTGGGGACTCTCTGATCTGCCCTGGAGGATTTTCGATGAAGCATACTTTCCATATTGGGGCGGTTCAACTGGCTTTTGCCGCATCCCTGGTGTTTACGGGCTGCATTGCGGCCCAGAGCGCGGGAGATGCCCATCTTCCGCCTGAGTCTCGCGCAGTGATGGGGCGGCTCTCAGGGCTGCGGCAGTTGCCGGACGGTATATGGAAGATACATGCCGGGGATTTGCCTCACGGGGAAGCGGTGGACCTGGACGAAAGTTCATGGCAGCCAATCGAGTCAGGGGGAAAGACCACCGATGAAGCGATCTGGCTGCGCCAGACGTATCAGGTGCCGGAAACGCTGGACGGTTACGACCTGACGGGATCGCGCATCTGGTTTGACTTCCACTCACAGACAAATGGCCCTGTGCCGCAGATCATCTACTTCAATGGCAGACGCGTGGCGATGGGCGAAGAACTGGAACCGATCATTCTGCTTGACCACGTCAAGGCCGGCGACAAGGTTTTGGTTGCCGTGAAACTTCTGCATACCGCGGATGTAAAGAGAATTGAGGGAGCGCACCTGCGCATTGAGTTTCCTGAGGGGCGCCCGAGTCCCGAAGACCTGCGCCAGGAATTCCTTTCAGCCGAACTACTTATCCCCTCTCTTGCGCCCGGTGACGGTCCGCAATTGAAGACGCTGAACAGTGCGATTCACGAGGTAAATCTGGACGCTCTCGACAAGCGCGATCAAGCCGCCTTTGACGCGAGCCTGAGGTCTGCGCATGCAAAGCTCGAACCCCTCAGACCGCTCTTGCAGCAGGCCACCTTCCACGTTACCGGCAACGCGCACATCGATGCCGAGTGGCTTTGGCCCTGGACTGAAACCGTGGACGTTGTGAGACGCACGTTCGGCACTGCGCTGCAGTTGATGTATGAGTATCCTGACTACACATTCACGCAATCTGCCGCGGCATACAACGAATGGCTCGCAGAAAAGTATCCGGATCTGAATAGAGACATTGCACGGCGCATCAAGGAGGGCCGCTGGGAAGTGGTCGGCGGCATGTGGGTTGAGCCGGATCTGAATATGCCGGATGGTGAATCGCTGGTGCGTCAATTGCTAGTGGGCAAGCGCTGGTACAAGAACGCATACGGCGTGGATATACGCGTCGGCTGGAATCCGGATTCATTTGGCTACACGTGGCAACTTCCGCAAATCTACAAGAAGAGCGGCGTGGACTATTTCGTCACGCAGAAGATGATTGTGAACGACACCAACCAGTTGCCGTTTAAACTGTTCTGGTGGGAATCGCCGGACGGTTCGAAGGTGCTGGCTTACTTTCCGCATGACTACTTTAATGCCAATCTGACCCCGGAGCGACTGTCGAGGGATCTGGTTACTGCGAGAACTCGCGCGCCCGGAGAGACGGAGATGATGGACCTCTATGGGGTGAGCGACCACGGCGGCGGCCCCACGCGGGCCATGCTCGATGAGGGCTTTCATTGGGCCGGACCAGGGCATGTCATGCCGAAGTACGAATTCGGAACGGCGCAGTCTTTCTTCTCGACGATTGAAAAGCAAATCGCTCCTGACAGCCCGGAGTGGAACTACCAATCGATCGCCAAAGGATATACACCTCCACCGGCTGCTGAAGGCCGCGTGAGCATACCTACATGGAAGAGCGAACTTTATTTTGAGTATCATCGCGGCATCATGACGACCCAGGCCAACCACAAGCGGAATATGCGAGATGCCGAGATCGAAGTATTGAATGCGGAGAAATGGGCGTCGCTGGCGTGGCTGAATGGAATGAGCTATCCGGGACCGGAACTGGTAGAGGACTGGAAAAAGGTTCTCTTCAACCAGTTTCATGATACTGCTGCGGGCTCGGGAATTGCAGTACTTTACAGGGACGCTCAGAAGGACTACGACGTTGTGCGTTGGTCGACAAACGAGATTGACGCCAAGGCGCTGGATGCCGTGACTGAGAGGATCGATACCGCTGCAGCGGGAAAAGGTGGAGATAGCCAGGCGATTGTTGTCTTCAACCCGCTCGGATGGGCGCGTAGCGGCGAAGTGACTGTTCGTTTGCGTGGCTATCCGGGTGGGTTCTCCATACGTGATCCGAGCAGCGGAGAAGTGTACCCGAGCAGTGTTCTTGCGAAGGACGTTCGGGATGGTGTTGAGGAGTTTCGAATTCCCGTCGCGGATGTGCCGGCACTCGGATACAGAACACTGCAAGTTCTTGCGGCCGGTAAGGGAGAGCGCGGGAACCAAGTCAGATCCATCACGAGAGAGGTGACGGACGGCTTTGTGCTGGAAAGCGACGCGCTCCGAGTTGTCATCGACAAACAGACCGGATGCGTTACGAGCCTTTATGACAAGCATTCAAAGTTTGAGACGCTGGCGGAGGGAGCCTGCGGCAATGAATTGCAGGCCTTCAGAGATACTCCAAAGGAATACGATGCCTGGAATATCGATCCCGGTACTCTCGATCGAGCGCCGACGCTACTGACACATGCGGACAAGGTGGAACGAGTAGGAGGCAACTCGGTTCGAGTGACCAGGAACTGGCAGAGCTCAACCTTCGTTCAGACAATCGCGCTTGACGCGCTGGAGCCGCAGTTGGATGTGGACAACGAGATTGACTGGCACGAAACACACGTGCTGTTGAAGGTGGCTTTCCCGCTGTCCGCGTCGGGCCCGTTTGCGACGTATGAGATTCCTTATGGGACGATCGAGCGCCCCACCACGCGCAACAATAGTTGGGAGAAGGCGCAGTTTGAAGTGTCCGCCTTGCGCTGGGCTGATCTTGGCGATGGCAAGCATGGCTTGAGCGTGATCAACAACTCAAAGTACGGCTACGACGCTGTCGGCAATGTGCTGCGCCTCTCGCTGCTGCGCTCCCCTACATGGCCCGATCCCGAGGCGGACCGTGGACCCCATCACTTTCAATACGCCATCTATCCCCACGCAGGCACATGGAAAGACGCGCTGACTGTGCGCCGAGGCTATGAATTCAATTACCCTCTCACCGCGATTGTGACGAGGGCCCACACGGGCTCATTGCCGACTCAATATTCTTTCGCGTCGATTGCGCAGGAGAATGTCGTGCTAACGGCGGTGAAGAAGGCAGAGGACGCGAGCGGTCTCATATTTCGTGTCTACGAGTGGGCCGGAAAGGACTCGGTCGTCGAGCTTCATGCGCCGCCGGGAGCGACTGGAGCAACCGTGACCAACCTCATGGAGACCCCCGAAGGCGGCCCAATTGAACCGAGCAATGACATTTTCAGGGTTCCCATTCACCCGTACGAGATCCTGACCATTCGAGTGGACTACCCGCACAAGGAACCGGACGGCAAGCTTCGCGCGAATGCGATCCAATGACCGTTTGGAAAAACCTGAATCGCGCCTGCGCAATTGAGGACCGTCTAGATCTTCGGGGACTGTTCAGTTCGCGTGGATTCACGAATTACAAGTTCATGCGAGTGCAGAATCTGACGAGGCGGAAGATCGGGATTCTCGATGCGTTCAAGGAGCGCCTTCACGGCCGAGCGG
>Ga0302199_1000178_pt1 | contig 33386 bp, 19 predicted proteins | sample II_Bog_N2_3_FD_194588 | JGI IMG/M metagenome (GOLD analysis project Ga0302199, IMG submission 194588) | Peat permafrost microbial communities from Stordalen Mire near Abisko, Sweden - II_Bog_N2_3 | ecosystem: Environmental > Terrestrial > Soil > Wetlands > Peat | place: Sweden: Abisko, Stordalen... | reverse complement strand
ACCAGCCGGTGTTTTCCGCGCTGAGAGAAGCTCCACCGGCTGTGAGCACGACCACGAATCGGAGGTCTGTATGAACTGCGCCAATCATGCTGATGCGTCAGCAGTGGCCTATTGCCGCACTTGCGGAAAGGCACTGTGCGCGAACTGTACACGTCCCGTGCGGGGCGTGATCTATTGCGAGGACTGCCTGGGAGCGAAGATGGAAGGCGTTCCGGCGGGAGCTGCCACGGGCACTGCGGGGTTTACTCCGGTCACGTTCAATCCCGCGCCGGGGCAGGTGCCTCCCGCGGCGGCGGGAACTGGCAGCGGGCCGAATCCGACCGTGGCGGGAATTCTCGCCGGATTTTTTCCCTTCGGCGTGGGCGCGGTCTACACCGCGCAGTACGCCAAGGGATTGGCTCATCTGGCCATTTTTGTACTGCTCATCGCCGGATGCAACGCCGCTGACAACGACCACTCGTCGGCGCTGGGCGTTTTCTGCGGACTGGGCATCGCGTTCTTCGTCGTTTACCAGATTCTTGACGCGGTGCGCTCGGCCAAGGCGATTCAGATGTCCCAACCAGTGCCGGATCCATTCGGTCTGGCGGCAACTTTTGGCGGCGGGACTAAGATCGAGACGAGCAAGGTTCCGATGGGCGCGATTGTGCTGATTTTGCTGGGTGTGCTCTTCCTGCTCAACACTCTGGGCTTGACGGAATATGGGCTGGATCGTTTTTGGCCGCTGATTTTGATCTTCCTCGGCGGCTGGCTGTTCGCACGTAATTGGGGAGTCCTCCCGGGAGGCTGTGCAGGTTGCCAATGTGCGCGTTGCAGAACACGACGGATCATGGGACCGGTGGTGCTTTTGACCGTCGGCGTACTGTTCCAGTTGCAGAACATGGACCTGGCGGGTCTGCACTTTCACCGCACCTGGCCAGTCATTCTGCTGGTCATTGGCGCGGTCAAATTGCTGCAGGGAAGCGCATCGACGGAGGGACACGTGGCTTCGATGACGCCGGCCGCGAGTCCGTCGGGGGGCCAGATTCCTCCCGTGCCGCCGGTTCCTCCAACACCACCCGTACCACCAACCAGTGAGGTGAACCGTGGCTAGCCCAATGATGCCGCAAACTCCGACTCCGCGCGTTCCACATCGTTCGATTGCCGGGCCGGTCGTACTGATCCTGATCGGTGTCCTGTTCCTGCTGGGGACGATGGGGATCATGGATATCCATCACCTGGGATCGCTGTTCGCCCGCTTCTGGCCCGCGTTGCTCATCCTGTGGGGGGCACTCAAGCTGATCGAGTACGAGCAGGCCAAGCGCTATGGCCAACCGGTGCGCGGCATAGGCGCGGGCGGCGTGATCCTGATCTTGTTGCTCGTCGGATTTGGCATGACGGCCACTCAGGTGTCGCGTTTGAACTGGAAGGGCATCGGGGAGCACATCCAGCTTGGGGATGATGAAGACTTCAACGAAATTTTTGGCGGCTCCACGTTTAACTATAGCGACGAACTGAGCCAGGACATGCCGGCGGGCAGCACCCTTCACGTCAATGACGACCGGGGCACGGTCACCGTCAATGTATCCGACACAAAGACGATCAAGGTTTCGGTGCGCAAGAAAGTCCGCGCCGAAAAACAAGAAGACGCGGACAACTATAACCGCAGCACCAAACCGCAGCTCACCGTGACCGACCGGGTCGTCACGCTGAATGCCAATACGCAGGGCGCGGGCGACAAGGGCGTGACCGCCGACATGGATATTTTTGTGCCGGCCAATACCGCTCTCGTCATCACTTCCAGCCGCGGCGACGTGACGGTGGCGGGCATGGCCGCGAATGTCGAGGTCAATCACCATCGCGGCGAAGTCAGCGTCAACGATCAGACGGGAAACATTGTCCTGAACTTGGACGGCAGTGCCGCACGCCTCACGCACGTAAAAGGCGATGCGAGCATCTCAGGCAAGGCCAACGAAGTGGACGTGGAGGACGTGGACGGCACGTTGCATCTGAATGGCGAGTTTCAGGAAAGCGTGCGGCTGGTGCGAATCAGCAAGACGGTAACCTTTCATTCTTCGCGCACCGACATGGAGTTTTCGCGGCTGGATGGGCGGCTCGATCTCGATTCCAGCGACCTGCGCGCCGACTCGCTCGTCGGGCCAATGCGGCTGACGACGCGCTCGAAAGACGTTTCGCTGGAAGGTTTGACGGGCGATTTGCGGCTGGAAGACTCGAACGGCACGGTCGAGGTTGGACTGCGCAAGCCGGGGAATATTCAGATCGATAACCGCAAGGGCGACGTGCAGGTTTCGATTCCTCCGAATACGGCGGTGAAGGTGGAAGCGCGCACGCGGGAAGGTGAAATCGAAAGCGACTTCGACGAGATCAAAGTGGAGAATCACGATCGAGAGTCGAACGCCAGCGGCTCGATTGGAAGCAATGGCCCGAAGCTGGTGATGAATTGCGAAAAGGGCGGGATTGAGATTCGCAAAGGGACGGTTGCGGCCGTTGCCCCTCCAGCGCCGCCGACTCCGCCCATGACGGCGCCCAACACGGGCAAGCCGGCGAAGGCTTTGCCGGCTCCGAGGGCGAAGCCGGTGGAGAGCGAGAACTAGGGAGGGCAGCTGTCGGTTCGCACAATCAGGCGTGTGCGCTCGCCGACTTTGCCAACAGTTCCACGGCGGGGATGGACCGGGCCGTGGTGAAAGTAGTCTCTGGCGGCAGCGTGCCGGTGGTAATCGATTTCACCATCAACTCCATCGCCAAGTCCGCATTCGGCGGAATGAAAATCGTCGCGGTGAGCAAGTCGCGCCGCACCCAATCCTGTCCAGTCTTGGGCAGCCCATCGCACCCGAGAAACGGCATCCTCTGCAGCTGGTCGCGCATTTCGGGGAGTTCATCGAAGGCCCTGCGCGCCCCAATCGCCATGGAGTCGTCCTGGGCGCAGACGGCTTCAATCCGCGACTGGCGCGAAGTGGAAAGCTGGAGCCACGAGGCGACCGTCTTGTGGGCGCTCGATTCGGTCCAATGGGCCTTCAGGACGCGCAGTTGCACGGCCTCGGGTTTGGTTTTGAGCACGCCAGCGTAGCGTTGTTGGGCGGCCAAACTTTCGGAGGGGCCCTGGATGTAGAGAACGTTTCCGCCCGCGGGGAGCAAAGCGCTCAGTTGCTGTCCCTGGATGCGGCCGATGTCTTCGTGGTTCGACGTGGTGGAAAATACAGGGACCGAAAAAAGGCGGCGCAACTCCTCAATATAGTTGGCGTCGTGGTTCAACAGCGCCACTCCAATGCCGGCAGCGGCGGCGGCGTGCGCCACATGAGGATGGGCGCTCGAACCGGCAGGTTCGAACAGGATCGCGTCGGGCAACGGAACGGTTCTCGACTGGATGCTCGACAGCAGTTGCTGACTCTGCACGATGCCCTCGTTGTTGGCATAGACGATCTCGAGATCAACGCCCAGTTTCTGGGCCGCGTGCCGGGCAGCCGAGGTCTGCTCGATCTGGTAGTCGTTGTCGTCGTTGGTCAGCGAGAGCAGGAAGCGCAGCTTTTTCATGCCAGTGGATTCTCCTGACACAACCAGTTTACTCGCATTTCTCGCTAATCAGCCCCATGGAGCGGGGCGACCTATTCATCCCGCACGATCCGTCCCACCCCGGTTATAATCTCCTCCTCCATGAACCTGACTCCTGGCACCAAACTCGGGCCTTACGAAATTGTCTCCCTTCTCGGCGCGGGCGGGATGGGCGAGGTGTATCGTGCGCGCGATTCTCGCCTGCGACGCGACGTGGCGATCAAGGTTTTGCCACAGGCGCTATCGCTGGACGCCGACCGCATGCGCCGCTTTGAGCAGGAGGCGCTGGCCACCGCTGCCCTGAATCATCCCAACATTTTGGCTGTGTTCGACATTGGCACGAGCGAGGGTTCGCCTTACGTCGTCTCCGAACTGCTGGAGGGCGAGACGCTGCGCGAGCGTCTGCGTAGCGGAGCCATTGCCACCCGCAAGACGCTGGACTACGCCATGCAAATCGCGCATGGACTGGCAGCGGCGCACGAAAAAGGAATCATTCATCGCGATCTCAAGCCGGAGAATCTGTTCATCACCAAAGACGGGCGGGTTAAGATCCTCGACTTCGGCCTCGCGAAACTCACTCAGGTTGACCCGAGCGCAAATAATTCCATGGCCACCGTGACCCACGGCGCGACCGAGGCCGGCGTGGTGCTGGGCACGGCGGGATACATGTCTCCCGAGCAGGTGCGGGGCATGGCGCTCGATCCGCGGTCCGATATCTTCAGCTTTGGGGCGATTCTCTACGAAATGCTGTCGGGCAAGCGGGCGTTCCACGGCGATACTGCCGCGGATACGATGAGTTCGATTTTGAAGGAAGAGCCGGCGGAGTTGAGCGAGACCAATCGCAATGTTTCTCCGGCGCTGGAACGCATCGTGCACCACTGCCTGGAGAAGAATCCCGAGTCGCGCTTTCATTCCGCCAGCGACATTGCGTTCGATCTCGAACATCTTTCGGGGCTTTCCGGCGCCACGGCAAGAGTAGCGACGGCGGGCAGTGGCGCGAGCGCTGCGCTCGGTCAGCCGCGCGGCAGGCTGCTGGCCGGGATCGCGGCTGGTCTCGCACTCGCGGGTCTGGTATACGGCCTTGGCTGGTGGACCGGCAAGGGCAGCGCGAGCGGCTCTCCAGTCGAGTATCAGCAGATTACGTTTCGCACCGGGTCGATCGGCAACGCCCGGTTCACGCCAGACGGCAGCATCGTTTACAGCGCCTCCTGGGAGGGCGGTGACAACCAACTGTATATGTCGCGCACGGACGATCCGGGGTCGCGCGAATTGGGGATCAAGGATGCCGAGCTGCTTTCGATCTCCAAGAGCGGAGAAATGGCGATCCGCCTCAACACAGTCGGTCACGGCGGCTATGCACGCAGCGGAACGCTGGCGCGGGTTCCGCTGAGTGGAGGAACGCCGCGCGAAGTGCTGGACAATGTGCAGGACGCAGACTGGTCCGCGAACGGCGACAGCATGGCGGTGGTCCGTTACGTGCCGGAAAACAATCATTGGCGTCTGGAGTATCCCGCGGGCAAGGTGCTCATCGACAGCATCAACTGGATGAGTCACCCCAAAATTTCGCCGGATGGCAAGTGGATCGCCTTCGCCGACCATGAAAACACTGGTGGCGACGACGAAGGCTCCGCGGCAGTGATTGGCGCGGATGGCAAAGAACCGGAGAAGAAACTTTCCTCCGGCTGGAACTCATTGCAGGGGATTCTCTGGTCCCCGGCAGGCGATGAAGTTTGGTTTACGTCCACCAACAACGGCTCTGCCGAGAACCCGCGCGCCGTGACCCTCTCGGGCAAGCTGCGCACGATGACGAACGTGCCCGGGGGCATGTGGCTGGAAGACTTGCGCAATGGCACGGTGCTAACGGTGACCAATCACGTGCGCCATGGGATCCGCGGCATGGCGCCGGGTGGGAAAGAAGAGCAGGAACTGGGGTGGTTCGGATGGGCGCAGTTGCGCGACATCACCCGCGACGGCCACAAGATCCTATTCGAAGAAGAAGGCGACGGCGGGGGACCGAACTATACCGTGTTTCTGCGCGATACGGATGGCTCGCCTCCGGCACGCATTGGCGATGGCGTAGCGGGAGCGATCTCGCCCGATGGAAAGTGGGTGATCACAAGACCGGCGAAGGGCGGGCAACTCAACCTGGTGCCGACGGGAGCGGGCGAATCGAGAGTGCTCACCCATGATGCTGTCAGCTATGGCGGAGTTAAGTTCTTTCCCGATGGTAAGCGGTTGCTCGCCACCGGGATTGAAGCCGGGCACGGTTTGCGCGATTATCTGATTGATCTGAGCAGCGGGGATTCCAAGCCCATCACTCCCGAGGGCATCGTCGGCATCAGCCTCTCGCCGGACGGCCGGAGCATCGCGGTGCGTGGACCCGATGGAAAACGAGGAATTTGGCCGCTGGAAGGCGGCGAGTTTCGTCCCATTCCGGGGCTCGACTCGGGCTACGGCATCATGGGCTGGACGCCGGACGGGGGATCGTTATATGTCGCTCCCATCCGCAGGGGAACGCTAGCCGCGAAATCCGTGAAGGTCTCTCTGGCAAATGTACAGACCGGCAAGATGGAGCCGTGGAAAGCCTTCGGGGAAGCGACGGGCGAGGGAGTCTCCTTTATTAGCCCGCCAGTCCTGTCGAGCGATGGGAGCGCTTACGCTTATCTCTACGGACGGGTGCTGTCGGAGGCGTATGTGGTGAAGGGGTTGAAGTAGGACTGAAGCTCTCTCAGTTCGCGATCTGCCGGGCGAATGCGAATCGGGCAAATCCAAGACCAAAAAAAGGGCAGTGAGAAGCGCAGTTTGCGCCTCCCACTGCTGGGGTAGAGTTGCTATGCTGCCTTGCTGCGCTGGGACAAAATCCAGCGAAGTCTTACCGGTGATGTCCGCCGCCACCGCCGTGGCCGCCACCATGTCCGCCGCCACCGCCATGCGATCCGCCGCCGTGCGACGAACCTCCGCCATGCGATGAGCCGCTACTATGTGACGAACCTCCGCCGTGAAACCATCCGCCACCATGACTACTGGGAGCGGAGTGACCGCCACCGTAGGATGGGCGCCCGCCGCCGTAAGTGCCGCCGCCATACGAGCGCGGCGTGGCGATGGGCTGCCTCATGTTGAGCGGCGGGCGAGAGCCGCCGTAGCCCCGGCCTTCTGAAGCCGAACTGCGGGACGAACCGTAGGAACCGCGGTTTTCCGCGCCGCCTCTTTCTGCGCTGCCCATGGACGATGACGCCCGGCCGGCCGATTCACTGGCCCTGCCGGACTCGCCCCGTCCTGGCTCGGAAGATGAACGCGGCGTCATCGGCGAAAATTTCTGCCAGCCGCCGCTGCTGCTACCGCCTCCACGCGAGCCAGCCGAATTGCCGCTTCTCGCAGTTTCGTGGCTGCTTCCAATCGAGCGCTCATTCGCCGATCTTTCATTGGACGATCTTTCGCCCGACGATCTTTCGTTCGACGATCGGGTATTCGCCGATCCGCTATTCAACGACCTGCCGTTCGACGCCGTTGCCGTCGCGCCACGGGCCGAGAAGAAGTGCTGATTCTGCGACGCGTTTCGCGTGGTTGACGACGCCGCCGCGCGTCCGCTGGCCGAGTAGCTCTCGCGGCTTGGCGTCACTCCCAGCCTGCCGTTGGCGAAATGCGCATTCTGCATCTCCGAGTGACTCACAGCGCGAACCGTTCCGTGGCCGGTGCCAAAATCGTGTCCTGAGACCGACGTCGCCCCGCGGAAGTTCGCATTGTGCATCGCCAGGTTCACGTTCGAGAACCTCGATCCCGCACGCAACGGAGCAAATCCGCCGCGATTCTCGCCGAGGCGGCCGAAGCCATAGCCGCCCCACCGTCCCCACCAGGGATGGAAAAAGTCGCCGGGCCCGAGCGGCAGCCAGCCGATTCCACCCCAGCCGCCAAATCCGAATCCGCCAAAGCCAAAGAACGAAACGTACGCGGGCGCCCAGATTGGACGATAGAACGGATATCCATACGCCGGACCCGGCCACCAGCCCCAGCCGCCGTCAACCTGCATCCAGCGACCATAGTGATACGGAGCCCAGCCCCAATCGTCATACGAAACCCAGGTCCATCCCCAATACGGCTCATAGACCCAGCGGCCATTGCGATACGGAGCCCAGCCGGGCGCAACGTTCGGACGCCACACCTGACCGTAATCCGGAACTTCGGACCAGGTGCCGTGGCCATCCATATTCTCGGTTCCGACGTAGTAGTCGTTGGTGTGCTTTCGCGCTTCCGAGTTGCGGATCATGGTGTCGCGATCGGTGTTCCACTGATCCCAATCGTCGCGGGCCGGCGCTTCGCCGATTTTGTATTGCGCGTCGGCGCCTGTGCCCTGAATGGTGATGAACTGTCCCTGCCCCACGCGCGTGCCGCCCTGCGGAGTCGTCACTTCAACTTCGCCTTTACGAACGAGAACTTCGGTGTGGTCGTCGGCGGTGACTAGAATCCGGAAACTCGATTCGCGCCGCTCGGTGCGAATGGCTACGTTGGGCGTATCGATTTCGGCATCGGCATCGCTGGCCTTGTAGACGGTGTAGTTCGCCATGCCGTGTCCAAGTTGAATCTGGATTTGCGAGCGCGTGAGCTGGGTAATGTTGGCTTGCGAATGCTCGGCGAGCCGGAGCGTGTTGGCGTAATCGATCTCAAGCTCGGTGCGAGCCTTGTCGCCGGTAGAAACACGATCGCCAGCCAGCACGGGGGCATTCAACGCAGCCGCCGACCAATCCTTGGAGTCGCCACGCTGCGTCGAGACGTCGCCATGAATCAGACTGATGCGCGCGACGCCGTTAGTTTCCGCCGGAGCCGGCGTGTTGTAAGTCGGTGCGCTGGCGCTTGGAGTGCTGGAGTTTGGTTCGTTCGAGTTTGGACCGTTGGAGCCGGGGTCCATCGGGCCCTGGCTCACCGAGGGCTGATCGGCTGAACTGCCGTCGGTTGGATTGCCGTTGGCTGCCGCCCTTCGATCGGCCGCATCTTGGTCCGCATTCTGATCCGCCGAATCCTGGTCTGCGGCTCCCTGGTCGTTCGGACCCTGCATTTGGATGTTCGGCGACGGCTTCGAATACTGATCCGGCGCTTGGGCGTTCTGGGCAATGACGTTCTGAGCGATGACAGCGCCTGGAATCGCCATCGTCAATCCTAGAAGTGCTGCGATGAATTTGAATTTCATACGTGTCTCCGATGTTGCGAGTGACAATGCTATGCATGCAACAATGCATGTCGGGTGCCAATTTTTGGCAACAGGGAGGAATTCCAATAATTAGCTTACTTTTCAGTTAGTTGAGAGTGGAACCACAAGCTATGTGCATTAGCGTTTTGCGGGGTCCTGGTGGCCGGGTTCAGCCAGGTTGGTGGTTTTCGGCCAGTGGTTGTCAGGAGGCGTGAAGGGAAAACGGCGCGGATCTCGTTCTATCTAATGAGGCTTGAGCTTGCTTTCCAAGTCTATGGCCATTTCTAAGAGACGTCATCGGCACCGCGGCAGCCAGCTTCAATTGCTGCTGGTCGCGGTCTTTTTGATCCCCGTGTTTGCCACTCTCGTGGCGCTGGTGGCCCTCATCGTGCACCATTAGGCCGCGCTGCAACGCGAGGGCCCGTCGATGGAAATCTCGACGCTGCATCTTTTCCGGAGGGACGTTCGCGTTTTTTTGGGTGCGGGCGCTGGGTACGGAGTTTTCTCACTCCCCTTCGTTGTCGTCAATCCCGATCTTCGATAAGCGATAGCGCAGCGCATTGCGCGACAAACCCAGCAGTCGCGCCGCCTGCGACTTGTTGCCCCCGGCGCGCTTCAGAGCTTCGCGGATCATTTCATCTTCCCACTGGTCGAGCGTCATACCGTCGGGAAGAAAGCGATCGCGATCCGATGCGGCGCCGCTGCGATTGCGCGGCGAGTCGAGTTGGATGTCGCCGGCTTCCAGTTGCGTGCCCGGGGCGAGCGCGCAAGCGCGTTCGATTACGTTCTGCAATTCGCGCACATTGCCTGGCCAATAGTGACCGGCTAGAAGCTGCATGGCGGCGGGCGAAATGCCGACGATTTTCTCTTCCCTGCCGGAATCTTTGGCGAAGCGCGCGAGAAACAGGTTCGCGAGTCCGGGAATGTCTTCTTTGTGCTCGCGCAGCGGAGGAATGTCAATCGGGACGACATTCAGCCGGTAATAAAGATCCTCGCGAAAAGTTCCGTCTTCGAGCGCGGCGCGCAGGTCGCGATTGGTGGCGGCGATAAGACGCACGTCGACTTTAATGGTGCGCGTACCGCCCAGCCGCTCGAACTCGCGCTCCTGCAGAACGCGCAGCAGTTTGACTTGAATGGCAGCCGGCACGTCTCCGATTTCATCGAGAAAAAGCGTGCCCTTGTCGGCTAATTCGAATTTGCCGGGTTTGCTGTTGGCCGCGCCGGTGAAAGCTCCCTTTTCGTAGCCAAACAGTTCGCTCTCCAACAGATTTTCGGGAATGGCGGTGCTGTTGATCTTGACGAAAGGGCCGGACGCGCGCCGCGACTTTTCGTGAATGGCGCGCGCAATCAGGTCTTTGCCGACTCCGCTTTCGCCGCCCAAAAGAACGGTCGAGCTGGTGGGCGCGACGCGTTCTACAGTAGCAAGCACTTCCTGCATCTTGGGACTGATGGCGACGATGTTGGGATGGCTGTATTTCTGTCCCAGGGCTTCGCGGAGCGAGCGATTTTCTTCGCGCAGACGGGAGTTGTCCAGCTCCTTGTGCACCACCATCCGCATTTCGGCGAGGGAAAACGGTTTGAGGACGTAGTCGCTGGCGCCGGCTTTCATCGCCTCGACCGCGGTCTCCACCGAGCCGAACGCGGTCATGACGACGATGGGCAACGCGGCATTCTGGCGTTTCGCGGTTTGCAGAAATTCAAGCCCGTTCATGCCGGGAAGTTTAAGGTCAGTGAGAACGAGGTGGACTGGCTCGGAAGCGAGCAGCTTCAATCCAGTTTCGGCGTCGCCGGCAGAGAGCGTCTTGAACCCATCGTCGCCCAGGTTTAGCTCGAGCAGGCGGCGCATCTTGGCTTCGTCTTCGATGATGAGAATGGTTGGCATCGGTCGCTAGTCGGTGGTCGTTGGTCGTTCCCTATTCGCGATTTGCTGTTCGGCTTCCTCCAGCGGAAAGAAGATTGTGAATACCGCTCCACCTGCTGGCGCATTGTCTACATGAATCGACCCGTGATGACCGTCCACGATCTTCGAAACGATGGAGAGACCAAGGCCCACTCCCGTTTTTTTCGTGGTCACAAACGGATTGAAGATTTCCTCGCGCAATTCTTCGGGAACGCCAGGACCGGTGTCGGACAAGCGCAACTCTACTCCTTCTCGATCTTCCTGGATGACGGGCTGAACCTCGACTCGCAACGTGCCACCGGCTTCCATGGCTTCATAGGCATTTTGCACCAGATTGAGGAAGGCTTGCTCGCACAGGCTCTCATCGAGCGGAACGAATGGAAGATTGCTCGCGTATTCGCGCTCCACGCGCACCGGCTGTTTGCCGGTAAAACGCGCGGCAACAACTTGCAGCACGCGATCAAGCAACGCAGTCAGGTCGGCGGGATTCGGCTGCGCATGCAACGGGCGGGCGAAGTCGAGAAACTCGGTCACGAGGGCGCTAAGCCGGTTGACCTCGGTCGAAATGTATCCGGCTAACTCGCGAGCGAGTTCGTCGGACGCTTGCAATTTCTGGGTCAACATTTCAGCCGAGCCTTTGATCACTCCGAGAGGATTGCGAATTTCGTGTGCTAATCCAGCCGAGAGCTGGCCGAGTGCGGCGAGCCGCTCGGAACGCCGCGCTTCGGCTTGTGCGTGTTCAAGGCGGCGATTGGTTTCGGCTAGGCGTTCAGCGAGGTCGCGATACAACTGTGTTTGATGCTGGCTTTGTTGAGCAAAGCGGTTCACGACCATCGCCGCGAGAAAGAAAAACAGGATGCGCAGCGCCAGGTAGCCCAACGCGTCGGGAGTAATTTCGTAATCCTGCATCGCGGGGTCGATGAAGAGATACGAGCAGTAGGCAGCGGAAGCAACCGTCGTCCAGAACAGCGTCAGCAAAGGCCGGCAATAGAGCGCCGCCGTCACCACCGGTAAGTAATAAATCGGGTAGTAGCTGCTGTTGATGCCGACTTCATCGCCGGTGTGCGCGATCAGCAGGGTCGCAAGCAAAATCTTGAGCAGGATCACGTAGGAGATTCCGCGCGTGGGCAGACGAGAAATCAGCCGCGACTCCAGCAGTTGCAAGATTCCGATGGCGAGGAGAATTAATTGCTTATGCCATTCGAGTTGTGGAGGCAGCACGGCGAGTCCGGCGAGGAAGATGAGCCAAATCGCCAGCCAAGCGGCATCGAGGCGGTTAAACCGCCGCGAGTCGGGATCGAAGATGGGAAGCGCCGGTGCCACGCAGCTTCCATCCAACCGCAGAAAGGCCTCCGGCGTCAATTCGGATTGAGTTGGTCGAGCCTGCCTGCGGCTCTAGCGATCCGCGAAATATCCGTCCCTAGTCTGCACCGTCAGTTCTTTGTCCTTGTTTTTCACGGTCAACTGAACGTGGTGATAGCCGGAGGCCGAACTGTCTTTGTCGGGCGTGTAGCCCATGTTGTACTGCGTTCGCAGTTCTTCGACGAGCGAGTCGTAAACCTCGCCGACACTTTGCTTCTTGGATGTTTCAAAAAAGCGTCCACCAGTTTCCTTGGAAATCCGCTGGAGGTTTACCTTGCCATCGGCGCGCGGTTCTTCTTTCGGACGCTGCCCTCCGCGATTACCCCGGCCGCCACCGCCGGAACCCGGCCATCCACCGCCACCCCCGGGCCATCCGCCACCACCACCGCCGCCGGGATAGCCTCCGCCCCCTTGTCTCTGTCCGGCGCCCTGCTGGTCGCGATCATTGTGGCGAGGTTCGGCGAAATAGATCGTGTACACGGCGGTGTCGGCACGCTGCGCGGCCTCGATCGCGCCGTCCAAGTACGTCTTGCTGCCGCGGTCGACGCCGTCCGAGAGAATGATGAGAGCCTTTCGCCCCGGCTGCTTTTTCAGCAATTCGTTCGACGCCAGGAAAACCGCGTCATACAGCTGCGTGCCATGCTGCGAATCTGATTTGGAGGGCGAATTGGCAGGATCGTTGGGATCGTTCGCGCGCTCGCGATCCGACGGCGTCTTGAGCAAATCGAGCGCCTTTTGCAACTTCTCTTTCGATGACGTCAGATCCTGCAGCAGTTCCACTTCATGATCGAAGTGGATCAGGAATGCTTTGTCTTTTGCCTGCACCAGCATCTGCTCCAGGAAGCTGCGGCTGGCGTTCCGCTCCGCGTCGAGCACTTTGTCCTGGCTGCTGCTGGTCTCGACAAGCAGGCCGAGAGTGAGCGGGAGATCGGCATTGGACGCAAAGGACCGGATCGTCTGCGGCCGCCCGTCTTCCTGCAGCGTGAAGTCATCCTTGGTGAGGTCGCGGACGATTTTGCCTTTCTTGTCGCGCACGGTGACGGGAAGCGTGACGACTTTGACCTCGGCGGCTGCGGTGGCAGCCGCATCCTGCGCCAGCATCGAAGGGGCGACTGCGACAAAACCAATCAGCGCGAAGATCAAGGCAGGGACGAGGGACTTTAACAACGGTGCAGGGCCTCCTTGGCCGGTTCTCTCAGGGAAATCTTAACAGCCCGCGGTTCAACACTTGTGGGTCCTGTAGCACTGGATGCGCGGCGATAGAGTTGCAGTTGCCAACAGCCCTGTAAAAGCAGCGCCAATGATCGGTCAGTGCTGGGTAAAACTTCGTAAAGGCCAAACCGTGGCGTGTTTGGCAATGCTAGAGTTAGAGAATGCGAAGTTTTTGGCAGAGGCGGCGACGGGTGCATTGTCTAACCACATGCCTGCTGGCCACGGGGATCGCTCTAACGCTGGCCGGGCCCGGCTCTGTTCTCGCGCAGAACAAGCCCGCCGACAATACGGGGGGGGCGCAAGTCACCAAGGCCGTGGGCGTCATCAAGGGCGTGCAAGCCGATTCGATCACGATGGCGGCGGAATCGGGTGGAGAAATCACGGCGCAATTGCTCGCCTCGACGAAGATTTTGCACGTGCCTCCGGGAGAAAAAGACCTAAAGAACGCGACTGTCTTGCAGGCGCAAGACCTGCATCCCGGCGATCGCGTGCTGGTTCGCGGGCAGGCATCGGCGGATGGGCACACGATTGCCGCGCTGGCGGTGATTGTGATGACGCAGGCCGATTTGTCGGCGAAGCAGCAGCACGACCGCGAGGATTGGCAGAAGCGGGGAGTGGGCGGGTTGGTCACGAAAGTGGACGCGGCCGCGGCCAGCATCACAATTTCATCGGGCGGAATGGGCGCGAGCCACAGCGTCGTCATCCATATCGCAAAAAACACGATTCTGCGCCGCTACGCGCCTGACTCCGTGAAGTTCGACGACGCGAAACCCGCGCCGGCCGTCGAATTCATGACGCAAATCAAAGCGGGGGATCAGCTTCGCGCGCGTGGAACTCGCAACGCCGATGGCAGCGAATTAGCGGCCGAGGAGATTGTCGCGGGCGCATTTCGCAATATTGCGGGAAGTATCAAGTCAATCGATACCGCGGCAAATACAATGACCGTACAGGATGCGATCAGCAAGAGCGCCGTGGTCGTAAAAGTGTCACCCGACTCGCAAATGAAAAAGTTGCCGGCGGAGATGGCGCAGCGAATCGCCATGCGACTGAAAAGCACGGCTAGCGGCGCGAGCGGGGATCAACCGGGCGGCAGCGAAAAAGGCCAAGGTCCGGGCAACGCGCAGGGTTCTGCGCCGGGCGTGCGGCCAGGAGCAGAATCGCCAGCCGGGCACGGGACGGGCGGAAATGGCCCACCCGATTTTCAGCGCATGTTGAGCCGCTTGCCGAACAGCACGCTGGCGGATTTGCAGAAGGGCGACGCCGTGATGATCGTGTCCACCGACGGCGCCGATTCCGGGGCGGTAACCGCGATCACGCTGCTGGCGGGCGTCGAAGCCATCCTGACGGCCGCTCCCAACCGAAGCGCGTCGTCGTTGCTTTCGCCGTGGTCGCTGAACGCGCAGGGTGGGGAAGGCGAAGGCTCGCAGTAGGAATTCAGTTTCACTCCATACGATCTGCCTGGAAAGAGAAGGGTTGTGTGTTGAAGAGATTTGTATTGATTCTCACGAATTTGATGATGGCGATTCTGATCGTGGCAGCGCTCGGCGGGCTGGTGGCAACGGCCTCGGCGCAGTCCTCCGCCCCACCCGCAGCCACAGGAACCTTGCGCGGGCAGGTGACTGACCCTTCGGGCGCGGTGGTTGCGAATACCACGGTTGCGATTCTGGTGTCCGGCGGGCCAACGCATTCGGCCACCACCGGCAAAACCGGCAACTACGAAATTGGAAATCTTGCGCCAGGCAAGTACACGGTCACGGCGAATGCCCAGGGGTTTTCCATTTTTGTGCAAGACGACGTGGAGGTTGCCGCCGGCCAAGCCGCGCAATTCAACATCGCGCTCGAAATCAACGTAAAGCAGGAAAAAGTCAATGTCGAGGGAGAGACGCCGACGCTCGACGTGAACCCCGCGAATAATGCCAGCGCAATCGTGCTCAGCGGCAAAGATCTGGAAGCCCTGCCCGACGATCCCGATGAATTGCTGGCCGACCTGCAGGCGCTCGCCGGACCTTCAGCCGGTCCCGATGGCGGGCAGCTGTACATCGACGGATTCACCGGCGGGCAGCTTCCGCCGAAGTCGTCGATTCGCGAGATTCGCATCAATCAAAATCCGTTTTCGGCCGAATACGACAAGCTGGGCTACGGACGCATCGAAATTTTCACCAAACCCGGGACGGACAAATACCACGGACAGTTCTCCGTCGTGGGAAACGACTCGGGCCTGAACACGCGCAATCCATTTCTCGGCGACGCTCCGCAAGCGCCATACGATTCCGTGATCTTCCAGGGCAACATCGGCGGCCCGATCAACAAGAAGGCATCGTTCTTTTTCGACGTCCAGCGGCGCAACATCGACGAGATAGCCGTGGTGGATGCGACGATCCTCGGCACAAACTTCCAGCCGACGGCATTCGACCAAAGTGTGCCCAACCCCCATACCCGCACCAACCTTAGCCCTCGGATTGACTACCAGGTCGGCCCCAACAACACGCTTACGACCCGCTATCAGTACTACCGTGACACGCAGCAGAACGCCGGCGTCGGCGGCCTTGTGCTGCCGGAGGCCGGCTACGATACTTCGTCTACCGAACACACGGTGCAGATCAGCGATACCCAGATCTTCGGAACAAAAGTTGTAAATGAAACCCGCTTTCAGTATCTGCGCGACAACAGTACCCAGACTCCCTTAAGCACGGCGATTGGCGTTAATGTGTTGGGGGGATTCACGGGTGGGGGCAGCAGTGCGGGAACGCAGACCGACCACCAGGATCACTACGAACTGCAGAATTACACGTCGATATTACAAGGCAAGAATTTCGTGAAATTTGGCGGGCGTCTGCGGGCGGTACACGAAGTGAACCTGTCCAGCGCTGGATTTAACGGCAATTATACCTTTCCGGATATCACGACCTACAGCAATGCACAGCAGGGATTGCCGGATGGAAGTCCGACCCAATATTCCATCAATGACACGCCGAGCGGCGCGGCGGCCACTGTTCCGGTGACGATGGTGGACGCGGGTCTGTACGTGCAGGACGACTGGAAAGTGCGCCCCAACCTCACGCTGAGCGGCGGCCTACGCTTTGAAACGCAGAACGCGATCCACGATCATGCCGATTGGGCGCCGCGGCTGGGCTTTGCGTGGGGCATTGGCGGAGGAGGCAAGAGCGCTCCAAAAACCGTGCTGCGCGGCGGCTTTGGCCTGTTCTACGATCGCTTCAGCCAAAGCCTGATTCTCAACGCGGATCGCATGAACGGAGTGACGCAGCAAGAATACCTTGTTTCCGATCCGAGTTATCCGATGCCGCCGCCCGTGAGCAGTTTGCCGTTGACGGCACAGGCGATCTACCAGATCAACTCCGGACTGCACGCTTCCTACATCATGCAGAGCGCTTTCAGCCTGGAGCGGCAGGTCACGAAGATCGCCAACGTTACGATTTCATATCTGAACGCGCGCGGCGTGCACCAGTTCCTCTCCATCGACACCAACGCACCTACGCCGGGGACGCCGAACTCGGACGGACCGCGGCCCAATCCCAACGCGGGCGAGATCAACCAATATTCGTCCGATGGACTTTTTCGTCAGAATCAGTTGATCGCGAACTTCAACATCCGCGCCGGCGCGAAGCTGTCCTTGTTTGGCTACTACTCTCTCAATTACGCGCACAGCGATGCTTCCGGCGCTGGCAGCTTTCCCTCGGATCAGTACGATCTGAGCCTCGACTATGGGCGAGCCTCCTTTGCGATTCGGGACCGTGTGTTTCTTGGCGGGACGATCGGACTGCCGCGCGGGTTTCGCCTCAGTCCGTTTATGATTTTCAATTCCGGGTCGCCCTACAACGTCACCGTCGGTCAAGCGCAGAGCGATTCCCTCTTTAACGTTCGCCCAGCGTTCGCAACCGACCCGCAGGGGGCGTGCCTATCTCCCACGGCGGCTTGCCATTACACGTTTAGCACTACGCCGGGGCAGTCCTACGCTCAAATTCCCATCAACTACCTGACCGGTCCATCCAACTTCACGCTCAACCTGCGCCTGGCGAAAACCTTCGGCTTCGGACCGGAAACTTCCAAGAACGGAGCCCCACAGGGTGGTGGTCCAGGCGGTGGCGGCGGGCGCGGAGGCGGAGGTGGAGGTAGCTTTGGGCGTGGCGGACCGGGCGGCGGCATGTTCGGCGGTGGCCCACCGGCAAGCAATCGGCGCTACAGTCTGACCTTCAGCGTCAACGCACGCAATGCACTGAACAAAGTAAACCCGGCAACTCCCATTGGGGTGCTGCCGACCAATCCGTCCGATCCATCGGATTTCGGGAAGTCGATTGCTCTGGCGGGCGGCGCATTCTCGAGCGCGGCGGCCAATCGAAAAATTGAATTACAGGCGATGTTCAGCTTCTAGGGATTCGTGCAAATCCAATCGCCGGCGCCGGGCGAGCACGCCCGGCTCTCCATGGCGGAATCGTGCCTACAGCCTTAGCCGCAAATCGCTCGAAGTCCCGCCAGCCGCTGGAACATAGCACTTGAGCGTGTAGTCCATCACCATGCGGTCGGCGTTAAAGCGCCAGCCGAGAGTGCGAATGGTGCGCTTCATGCGCTTGATCCAACCGCGTGGAAGGCCGTCACGGTCGCGCTGGTAATAAAGCGGGATGACTTCGTCCCGCAGCACCCGCATCAGATCTTCGCCGTCGCGCGTGTCGTGGATATTCATATCCGAGTGGGTTCTGCCGTTGCCGATAGCGAAACCGTTCATGCCGTCGAAGGCCTCCGCCCACCAGCCATCGAGGACCGACAAATTCAAGCCGCCGTTCAAAACGACTTTCTGGCCGCTGGTTCCGGAGGCTTCCAGCGGACGCCGCGGATTGTTGAGCCAGACGTCGACCCCCTGCGTCAAGTGGCGGCCCACGTTGATGTCGTAGTCTTCGATGAAGACCCACTTGTCGGAAAACTGCCGGTCGCGCATCACTTGCGCCACCTGCTGCAGGACGCGTTTGCCAGGCTCGTCCAGAGGATGCGCCTTGCCGGCAAACACGAACTGCACCGGCCGTTTCGGATCGTTGACCATACTCGCGATTTTTTCGATGTCGGCCAGAATCAGATTGGCGCGCTTATACGTTGCAAAGCGGCGCGCAAAACCGATGGTGAGCGCATCGGGACTGAGGACGCGTTCCAGTTGCTCCAGCACTTCGCGCGGCTCATCGCGGCGCATGGCCTGCTTGACCGCGCGGCGGCGCACGAATTGAATCAGTTGCGATTTCAGGTTGAAATGCGTTTCCCAAAGCTCGCCGTCGTCGACATTTTCAATGCCATCCCAGATCTTGGCTTCGCTGCTGCGCAAATGCCATCCCGTGCCGAGATGGCGGTCGTAGAGACGAAACATCTGTGGCGCCAGCCAAGTGGGGACGTGCACGCCGTTGGTGATGTGTCCTATGGGAACCGCGTCTTCGGTTTTGCCCGGAGAAAGTCCGGTCCACATGGCGCGGGAGACTTCGCCATGCAGCGAGGAAACTGCATTGGCGCGACGCGAAAGCTTCAGGCCCAACACGGTCATGCAGAAGCGTTCATCACTGTCGGGATTTTCGCGTCCCAGCGCCATGAAGGCATGTTTGGAAAGACCGAGAGCTTCGCGCAACGGTCCGAGGTGTTCCTCGACCAGATCGGCGTCGAAGCGGTCGTGGCCGGCGGGCACGGGCGTATGGGTGGTGAAAACCACTTCGCGGGCAACCCGCGGCACGGCCTTATCGAAGCCGATGCCTTCGTCATCCATGCGTTGTCGAATGGCTTCGAGGACGGCAAATCCGCTGTGTCCTTCGTTCAGGTGCAGAACCCCAGGGGTGATGCCAAGCGCTCGCAGTGCGCGCAAACCGCCGACGCCGAGCAGCAGTTCCTGGTGCACGCGCACGCGGCCGTCGCCTCCATACAAACGCGAAGTCATCTCGCGGTCCTCGGGAGTATTGCCTTCCACGTCGGAATCGAGCAGAAGCAAATCGCACCGGCCCACTTTCACGCGCCAGACTTTGGCATAGATCGCACCGTGGCGGGTATCGACCTGCACCACCACGGGTCGGCCGTTGGTGCCGATGGCCGTCTCCATGGCCAGTTGATTGACATCGGTCTCGAGGTACTCTTCGTGCTGCCAGCCGTCGCGATCGAGGCGCTGGCGGAAATATCCCTGACCATAAAACAGGCCTATGCCGACGAGGGGAATGCCGAGATCGGAGGCGCTCTTGATGTGATCGCCGGCCAGAACTCCCAGTCCGCCCGAATAGACCGGCAAAGATTCGTGCACGCCAAATTCGGCGGAAAAATACGCTACTGGACGGGGCCGCAGCACGCCGGCATGGCGCGCACCCCAGGTGCGCTCCGCATCCTCGTACTCGCGCAAGCGTCGATAGGCATAGTTGATGCGGCTGTGCAGCGCGAGTTCGTTGGCGCGCGCTTCGAGCTTGGCGAGCGGATACTCGCTGAGCAGCGAGACAGGACTGTGATTGAGCTGGCTCCAGCGCAACGGATCGATATCGCGGAACAAGCCGACCGAATCGTGATCCCAGCTCCACCACAAGTTGCGGGCCAGCGCCCACAGACGCTCCTGGGCTGGCGCGATAAAACGGTCGAGGGTGCGCGCCTCGCTCACCACATGCGCCACGCGCGACGCAGCCTCGGTAAGCTGGCGAATCTCACTCTCCGGAAAGACTCGCGGCTCCACGGTTTGCACCACCAGCACGCCCTGCAACACGCCGCGATCAATGAGGGGAACTCCCAGGAAGGAATGGTATGTATCCTCGCCGGCTTCGGGAAAATACTTGAAGCGGGGATGACTCCTCACCTGCTCCACGGCCACCGGACGAACCTGTTCCGCGACCAGCCCGGCGAGCCCTTCGTGAACCGCCATGCGCAGCTTGCCAACGCATTCCTGACGCAACCCGAGGGTCGCGGCCAGAACCAGATTGGCGCGGTCGGGCTCCAGCAGGTAGGCGGAGCAAACATCGGTGCCGAACCGCCGGGCAATCAAAGCGACCACGTTCATCAGGGTCTCGGCCGGCTTGCCGGTCTCCGCCGCCAGGTTCGCGATTTCCTCCCACGTCAGCACATGGCTGGCATCGAGAGAGCAGGCAGCGTGACTTTGATCCTGCACTAGCTCATTCGGTCGATCCAATCTAGTCTCCATTTGGTTAGAAGCAGCTCCCAGTTCTCAGTCAACCCGCCTGCTTTGAAGGGGCGCGGCTTCAACTGGGCTCTATTTGCCCTAAATCGTTTTAGCCGCTAAACCCTCCCCTGAAACATTCTATCGGGTGTAAACCAAACCGCTCCACCCGGAGCTGAAATTCTTGATTACCACGGTGCAAATCAGGATGGCCAGGATGCGGTTCTTGGATTCCGCAGTCGTCGGTAACTCCCTGATTCAACGACGACTAGGGGACTCTGATTAGTTCCAGGTTTCCCCCGTGCCCCCCGTGTACCCTGTGGTTTTATGCTCTCTGCCGACACTGAATCCAGAGTCTCCCCAGGCGCAGCCGGCATCGGCTGCCGTTCATTGCCGCGTCAGCTTGAAGCGCGCGAAGGGCTTGGCCTCGCCTTTGACCACATTGTCGAGCCGGTTCTCCCAGGTGTTGGTCTTGGGGTCGTAGAGGAAAGTGTTGGTGAAGCTGGCGTCGCCGTGCTCGTCCGTGAAAACGAAAGCCAGCTCATTCTCTTTCTCTTTAGGAGCGAGGGCTGTGGCGTGCCCAATGGATTCCGTCGTCAATCCGCCGTATACATCCATCCACGCGCAGGCGTATTGCTTGGTCTTCTCATTCCACCCGATGAATACCGTCGCTTCGTACAGCGGCTCGCCTTTGTCGTTCTTCTGCCGCGACACTTCGCGAAAACGCAGGTAATGGTGCTGGAGCACCCACTCCGCCTCGAAGTCGTGCGTCACCGCCTGCTTGCCCACCGTCCCCTGTAGCACCCACTTGCCCGCCAGATGGTCGAGCAGAGGCGATTGCACCGGCGCCTGTTGCGCCATCAACGTCACAGCCGTCAATATCGTCAGAATGCCAAATCGCTTCATCGTCGCATTCTACATTTTGAAGTCAATGAGTGGAATGGGGATTTATGGACAGTTTGCTGAGTCAATGTGGGCGAACTCTGAGAAACACGACGCCACCGAGCGGCTGTGACCCGTAGATGGGCTTCAGCATCTCTGGCGCTCCGTACCACATGATCTGACCACCGATGGCCGCTGACAGGTGCGGAATGTGGCCGACTTCGCGCTCGTAGCCAACTGTGTACGCTTGAACGCGGGTGAAGTATCGCTCCGTGAAACCGGGTGGCAATGGATTCTCACCTAACAAAAGTTCATTGGTACGGTCGACATTCTCGATGCGAGACCAAACGTAGTTCTTGTTCAAGAACTGGAGCGTGGATTCCAACAAGTATCCGTTTCCGACGTTCCCGTCCGACAGGCTCTGATTGCGTCCCCATAGCATCGTTGAATCCCAATTGCCTTTACGCATCGGTCGGTTGTACATCAAAGATGCCGTCATGCGCCGAACGTCTTCGTTCGGGAACAGGGCTTCTGGGCTGTGAAGTCGAGCAAGCGAATACTGAAAGCTCCAATTCTGGCCGGGATTCAAGGTCAAGCGGCTCGACCACGAATCCATCCCGCCCGAAGCCAAATCCCAGCGGTGTTCGTCCGGTTCGCGCCCGTGGAAACCTGACGCCTCCAGTCTGAAATTTCGGCGCGTGACACCCACTGTGATGACATCGCCCGAGATGTGCGTCGAGTCTTCCAGGTGATGCCCAAGCGTAGCAATTGGGTCTTCCGATGCAGAGGCCCGATGAGGATAAGCGACAGGCCCCATCGCAGGATCGCCCATCGGAGCAGCGTAGAACGAAAGCATTGTATTCTCGCTCAGCTTGTAGTCGTACTCCGCGGCGAGTTCCATGAAGAAGTTATGGGGATGCTGACCGTCCGCGATGGGAAGTCCGAACGCAGTTTCGCCCTGCTGGAACAGTTCGGGGTAGCGTCTTTGGGAGATGGTCGCGGGTTCAAGACTCAGCATCGCTCGTAGGGTAAGAACTCCTTTCCCAAGCTTCCGCTGGGCCATCGGCATGAGCCAATTGGTGGAGAACAGTTTGTCCCCACCACGCGGGCCGGACTGCTGAATGTCGTCGAGAAAGGCTACGCCGTGGAACATGAACGTCCAACTACCCTTGGCCGTCATAAGCATTTCAACGGGCGTGGAGTTTGGCTCCGCATCTGTGCCAGCGGTTGCGTGCTTTTCCAGAAGTTCAATAAAAGAATGGGATTCCATGCTCATCGTCTGATCTTTGTTCGAGTTCATGTTCGCCATGTCGTGTGTCGCTTGATGCGGCTTCGTTTGTGCCGACATGTCCATATCTTGGCGAGTATCCTGTCCAACCGATAGACCGACAGAAAAGAAGAAAACCAACAAAATGTCTCGTATCGACCGCATCCATCGCCCCCAAGCGTGATTTGAAAAAAAGAGTTCACGGTGCCCCAGCGTGCAGACTCCTCCGAACGCAGAGACAAAACTAGTTCTGTGGTTTCTCGTTGCTAGACGCGAAGCGGGGTTGTAGTGGAAAGAGAGCTTGAAGAAGGCGAACTGGAAAAAAACAATGGTTCGTGTGAACGACCGCCCTTAGTTTCAGCAACAACGTACGAGGGAAATGCGTGCAAATCTCGGTCGAGCGTATTCGCTCGCAGAATCGAAGGACTGTGACCGACCGCGCAACACTGATGACTTGCTGGTGCGCGGGCTGGTTGACCATGATTGTGGCACCCGGCGGGGATTGCTGATGCCGCAGCAGCCGACGGCAAAAGCATTTGGCTGCCGAGCAGCACTGATGAGCACAGCAGAAGGGCTGCAACGAGTTTTGAGCCGAACCGAGTCACTCTCCCCATATGATGCAAAACAAATTGCGAGTTTGCAATCACCTGATGCAAAGATTGCCCGCTGTTAACAGCCGATTTCACTTAAAGACCACTCCTGGCGCGGCAGGGACGGGCGACTCGCCCGTCCCCACACGCGCCTTTCGCCTTACCCTTGTGGCGGATGCAACACGCGGAACGTGCTGCCTCCATTCGACCAGACCAGCACCAGCGCATCCTGGCCGCTCTTCACGTCCGATAACGCCTGTGCCACGTCATCCGCGGATTTCACCGCATGCCGGTTCACTTCCATGATGACGTCCCCACGCTGCAAGCCGGCATTATCCGCCGGGCTGCCGGGCTGGACCTCTTCCACAATCGCGCCATGGACAGACTCCTGCGTTTGCAGTTCATTGCGAACGTCGGGGGTCAGTTCCGCGAGCTTCAGTCCCCAACGGCCCTTGTGTTCGCCGCTGGCCAAATCGGTGCCTTTGTCGCCGCCCAGCACTTCAAGCCTCACCGGAATGCTGGTCGTCTTGCTATCCCGCACCACTTCGAGATGGATGGTGTCCCCGGGCCGTTTTTGTCCGACCAGCATCTGCAATTGACCGGCGTCGGTGACCGGCTTTCCATCGAGTGCGGTAATCACATCTCCGGTGCGCAGGCCGGCTTTCGCTCCGGGTGCATCCGGCTGAACTTCGCTAATCACCGCTCCCTCAGCTTTCTTCATGTCGAAGAACTTCGCGTTGTCGGGAGTCACGTCGGAAATCTGCACTCCGATAAACGCATGCGTGATCTTGCCGTCGCGAATCAACGTCTCGACGGTAGGCTGCACTATCTGCGCGGGAATGGCAAAGCCCATGCCTGCGAAAGATCCCGAGGAGGAAATCAGAAACGTGTTGATGCCGATCAGTTCGCCGCGCGCGTCCACCAAAGCTCCGCCGGAATTTCCGGGATTGATGGCAGCATCGGTCTGGATGAACTCGCCCGGCTTGCGCCGGTCGCTGGCGTCAGGATTGGGACGGTTGAGCGCGCTGATGATGCCGCGCGTCACCGTGAAGCGGTATCCGTAGGGATTGCCGAACGCGAGCACCGTCTGCCCCGGATGAAGTTCAGCCGAGTTGCCCCAGGGCACGCTTGGCAGATTGGTTCCATCGACCTTAATGACCGCGAGGTCGGTCAGCGGATCGGCACCCACCAACTTTGCTGAAAGAACTTCGCGATTGCTCATGGTGACGCGAATATCGACGGCTCCTTCGATGACGTGATTGTTGGTAACGATATATCCGTCGGGAGAAATGATCACGCCGCTGCCCAGGCCGTGTTCCATACGGTTCTGCGGCTGCGATGGCATGTTGAACTGACGTCCGAATTGCTGACCGAAAGGACTACCCGGGCCAAAGAACTGCTGCATGTCGGGCATGCCTTCGTTCTCACCATGCTGCGGGTTTGCTTTCGAGGCGACGGTTACGTTGACGACGGCGGGTGTCACGCGCGCCGCCAGTGTTTCCATGGCCCGGTCGAGCGTGAGCAATGCCGCCACGCTGTTGTCGTCGAGCGGCGCCGCTGCCGGAGCAGGAGCTGCCGCCGCCTTTGCCGACTTCGCAAAATTGAACGTTGCCACCGACCCAACCGCCACAATGGCCAGCAGAGCCACTGTCAGACGCCGGGTTGCCGCTGCCTTACAACTTTCGAACCACGTCTTCATTGTCTTTTTCTCCTGTGATTTCATACCTGCAACTAATTATGTAGTTGCTTGTTGCAAAAATTTTTGCCCTAAATCGAGCTGGCCACCGGCACACTCACCACCCGTTGTTGAACCGCGCTCACAAACGTCACTCGCCACACTTGGACGCTCCACACCGGCGAATCGGAGCCTCCCCATTGTGTGGCTTCGACAAACACCAGCGTTTGGAACTGTGGCACGAGTTGTGGATCCGCACTCGCGCTTACCTGCACTACTTGCGCAGGCATCGGTTCGGCATTAAATCGAGCCGCGACTGCCGGTGCCGGAGCAGACTGGCGCCGGGCAACAGCATGCGTTCGTGCCGTCGAGGCACGAGTGGGAATGACCGCAACGCCCGTCATCGACCTTAGTTGCGACGGGAACTGCGACGGCAACGCCTGCGACCCGGTCTGCCCGTCCGCAGCCGTATAGACATGATCCACATTCGCCTGCATATCCTGGTCAAATGCGACGAACTGGGGTGCATGCGGAAACGCCGCCAGACAGAGCACGGAGAAAACGGCAACCATTGCCAGCGCCGGTTTCCACACCCGCGTGGCCGAGGGCCGGTTGGAGTCGAGAATCCGCGCCAGGCGCAGTGCAGCCTCGCTGGCTCGGTGTACCGCGGCCTGGGCCATCGACCATCGCTGATCGGCTGGCCCCTTCTCGGTCAGGCGATGCGCCAGGCTCTTTTCCAGCAGTGAGACCAGGCAAGTTGCGTACCCGCGCGGGTTGGAAGTTTGTGCCAGCACAGCGTCGTCGCAAGCCATTTCGCGTTCCACTGCGAGATGGCTCTCGATCCACCACACCGCGGGATGGAAGAAGAAGATAGCACGCACGATTTTCTGAATCAGATTGGTCCAGTCGTCGGCGCGGCGCAGATGCGCGAATTCATGCAGCAGGATGACGTTTAGATCCTCGGGCGATAGTTCGCGCAATGTCCAAGCGGGCAGAACGATGGTCCGCTTCCAGAAACCAAGGGCGGAGGGCACGCGCACTTCCTCCGAAGTGCCGACCCTGACTGCGCCGGAAGCACTGAGCCCTTCCAGCGTTCGCTGCACAATTGGGTCGAGATCCGCCGCAGCGACGGCCGTGCAGCTCCGCCGCAATTGCCGCAACTGCCAGAGCCCCGACGCCAAACGTGCCATGGCCACGCCCGCGCCCAGAGCCCAGGCGACAAAGACAAAAAGCGCCCAACTCCCCGGGATGGTAATCGCAGAGTGGAGGTGTCCCTGCGCCATCCCGAGGGCGGGCCACGTCCTTCCTTTGTCGGCGCCAACGTTGAATCCGCCCAGCAAAGGAAGCACAGCAACCATCAGCAATGCCACAAACCACACGGCAAAACGGGTTCCAGAACTTTGCTTTCGCAACACCCGCAGCAATATCCAGGCGAAGAATGCGATCAGCAATCCTTCGGGCAGCGCATTCAGAATGCGCCCGACCGAGAGCTGTGCGATTGTCTGAATCATCGTCTGCGTAGCGAGCCAGTTCATTTCGCGTCGCTCCGAGTAGCGTCTTTCTTAACCGTATCCGTTTGCACGAAGTCTTTCTGAACCAGCATCTCCCGCAGGTGAGTGATTTCCTCCGGGCCGATGCCCTGATCCTCGAGCAGGTTCAAAACCAGCTGTTCATGCGAGTCCTTGAAAAAACGGCTTACCAGATGCCGGATCTCCGACCGCGTTGCCTCTTGCTGCCCGACCAGCGGCGTATACACGTGCGCTCGCCCATCCTTAAGATGTTTCAGATAGCCTTTTCTCTCCAGAACGCGGATCGTCGTCAGCACCGAGTTGTAGGCCAATAGAGGCTTTTCCTTAATAGAATCAAGGACTTGCTGGACCGTACCCGAGCCCTTCCCCCAGAGCACGTGCATGATCCGAAGTTCGGCTTCAGTCAAAGTTTCCGATTGTCTCGGCGGCACCGGATTCTCCTCGAACTCTTAGACGCTTCGCGAAGCGAAAGGTAACTAATTGTTTAGTTGCAGGGAGGGGACAGGGGGTTGCCCCTGCGTCTTGCGAGGGCGAACTATAATCGATTTGACGGCCGATTCGAACATTCGACCAAGTCGCAACTTCACCACCGGTATCGGGGTTGTTCCCCCTGTTGATTGTTTTGCCGAACAGAAAGCGTACCCATGATTGCTGATCGGAGAGTAGTTCTCCTCGCCGCCGTTCTCACATCGATTGCATGGGGAACGTGCGACTTGTGGGGGCAGCAGGGCACCGAACAACCCTCCGTGCTGAACATTCAGCATTCCGTGACCACCTCGAAACTCGGCTTTCCGCAGTTTCTCTACATGTATCACCTGCTGGACGGTGTAAATTCCACCGCCGAAGCACGCGCTCTTACGGGCACAATTTCGCTTCAGAACTACAGTTCGAATTTCAGCGAAGTTCTGTGGTTACTGGCCTACTGGCAGGGCGAATGCCCAGTCGATGACCAGAGTCTGGCGGGGGCAAACTTTATTTGGAGCGACATTCTGAAAAACCCCTCGCAGTCAGTCTCCAATCTTCCAGTGAACCTTCATTTCCCCCATCCCTTGCCCATAACGGGGTGCATCGGTTTTGTTTTCGGCGGAGGGACGTTGGTGGCAGGCAAGGTTACGATGTCGGCCGACTTGGACCTGACGTACGAACCGTCGAACTCAGAGGCGAACACGGTGGTCGATCTTTCCGGCGAATATTGTTTTGGCCAAAACTGGGGCTGCGAAAATGCGACGACCGACGACAACAGAGGATTCGGAGTTCCGATCACCATGCCGGCCGGGCAGTTGGTGGAACTGTTCGGAGACATCTCCGACAGTACATTTGATGGGACCGACAACTTCGGGCCGCTTCCGACCGGCAAGTCGTGGGGCGCGGTCAACGATTTTTACCTGCTCCCCGGAGGCTGCGGACAGTTTGGGAACAACCTCAACCGCCAGGGCTTCCCGAAGCCATTGCCGCTTGCCACTCTCTACAGTTGGCTTCCGGACAACGCGCAGCACCTGGAGAGCGTGCCTCTGGAATATGAGATTCCGCCGGACGAAACCGGTCGGGCAAAGCTTCAGAAAAGGGTAGCGAGAATTTTCCCCGCTCCCGTAACCGTGAATGCCGGGGATTGCCTGGTAGTGATTTACGGCAGACAGGGTAACGGAGCGACCGACAACGAAACCCAGGTAAAAGCTGTATTGGCGCCGTAACCAGGGGGGCTGGCCGCCCCCGTAACTCAATAGACAACCTTGCCCGGCTTTTCTTCCCACTCCCGAAACGCCGCCAGCGCCTCCTGGCGCATCATCGGAATCATGGGAATCTTGCGCTTGGCGTGAGGCCGTGCGAATTCCGCGTAAATCGCGGAATCGTCGAATCCCGCTTGCGCGGCATCGCTGGCAAGACTGCCGTAGAAAACTCGCGCGATGCGCGCCCAGTAGATTGCGCCCAGGCACATCGGGCAAGGCTCGCACGAAGTATAGAGATCGCAGCCCTTGAGCTCGAACAATCCGAGTTTCTTGCACGCCTGGCGAATCGCAAGCACTTCGGCATGGGCTGTCGGGTCTTTGACCGCCGTGACCTGATTCGCGGCTTCCGCTACTACGTTGCCATCTTTCACGACGACCGCACCGAAGGGACCGCCGCGTCCCGAGCGGACATTCTCCAGCGAGAGCTGAATGGCGCGGACCATGAAAGCTTGGTCCGCGGGGCTAGGTTGTTTCGAACTCAATCGCCAACTCCTACTGCTGAATGGTCGTGTCCGCGTGGTCCGGCTTCTGCGTGGTTTGCGCCGGGCTGGGCAGTTGCGAACGATCCCAGCCTCCGCCCAGAGCCTCGACCAGCGCGACGGCGGAAGTCATCTCCTGCACCTGAAGACCGTTCAGCGTCTGCTGGTCGGCCAGGACCACAGTCTTCGCAATCAGCACGTCGAGATAGGGATCGATGCCGTCGTCGTACCTTCCCTGCTCGAGCTTGAGGTAGGTTTGCGCGCTCTCGACCGCCTGCTGCTCCTGTTGGACTTCTTTGGACAGGATGCGGACTTCGGCAAGACCATCTTCCACCTGCTGAAATCCGGCAAGCACCGTCTGCCGGTAGCTGGCAAGATCCGCGTTGTAGGTGGCCACGTATTGCTGCACGGTGGCGCGGCGCAGGCCGGCGTCGAAGACGGTTTCCGAGAGCGATGCACCCACAGACCAGAAGCGGCTCGGCCACGAGAGCCAGTGCGCGATCGACGAACTCTCAAAGCCGCCGGACGCGCTCAACGTAAGGTTGGGATAATAAGCCGCATAAGCGATGCCGATTTGTGCGTTGCCTTCGGCCATGGCGCGCTCGGCGGCGGCGATATCGGGCCGCCGCTCGAGCAATTCCGAGGGCACGCCCACCGGGATCGGAGGCGGAGCCGTCGTCATCGGCTTCACGGGAATGGAAAACTCGGAAGCCGCCTTGCCGACAAGCACGGCAATCGCGTGCTCATATTGCGCGCGCGCGATTCCGACGTTGGTGGCTCCGGCTTGCGCGCTCTGCAATGCGGTTTGGGCTTCGACCACGGAAATCTGGTCGTCGATGCCGTCGTCATAGAGCGATTTCGTCAGGTCGTAAGCTTTCTGGTCTGCTGCCACCGTGTCGTCGTAGATCTTTTGCAGCATGTCCTGCCCGCGGATCTCGAAAAAATATTCCGCCAGACTGGCTTGCTCGGTGAGCCGTTCATTCTCCAAATCGGCAGCGCTGACTTGAGCGGCGGATTGGGCTGCGCGCACCGTATTGCGCACCTTGCCCCAAAGGTCGGGCTCCCAGGACGCCTCAGCCGGTAACGAATAGAGCGAGCTTTGCAGTTGGGGAGTGGAGCCGCTTCCTGTGTTCTGGGCCAAGTTTGCCGAGGTCCGCGAGTGGGTGATGGAGGGCGCAGCCGTCAGCGTCGGAAAGTATTGCGAGCGTGCCTCGCGCACAATGGCGCGCGCTTCCATGAAGTTCTCAAAATACTGTTTGATGTTCTGGTTGTTGATATCCAGCTGTTCTTCGAGAGCGTTCAGCTCGGGATCGTTGAAGATCTCCCACCACTTGCCGCGCAGTTTGGCATCGGCAGGTTGAGCGACCGTCCAGCCTTCGTTTGCGTTCAACTGCGTGGGCGCTTCTTTGTAGACGGCTGCGGGCGCCTGGGCTGACGGCGCTTGCGCTGACGGCGGATGATATTTCGGCCCGACCACGCAGCCCGATAGCATCAACGACAGCCCAGCCGCAGCCAGCGCAGCCGAGAAACCTAACTTTTTTCGCTGGAGGATGATCATAATTTTCTGCCTAACTAACATCGTCTCAGTCCGTTTCAACCGCGCTAGCCGGCCTCCGGAGCCGGAGCTCCGAGCTCGCCATGCTTTCTGTTCTTCACGCGAAGCCGCGCGCGATCCAGGAACAGATAAACCACCGGCGTTGTATAGAGCGTGAGCACCTGGCTCAGGATCAAACCACCGACGATGGTGATCCCCAGCGGCCGGCGCAACTCCGAACCGGTGCCGGTGCCAAAGGCCAGCGGCAACGCTCCGAACAATGCGGCCATCGTCGTCATCAAAATCGGACGGAAGCGCAACATGCAAGCTTCAAAGATGGCGTCACGCGTGCTCTTCCCTTCCTGGCGTTCGGCGACCAGCGCAAAGTCGATCATCATGATGGCGTTCTTCTTCACAATGCCGATCAACAACACAATCCCGATGATGGAAATCACATTCAAGTCGATCTTGAACAGCATCAGCGCCAGCATCGCGCCCACGCTGGCCGACGGGATCGTCGAGATAATGGTCAGCGGATGCACCAGGCTCTCGTAGAGCACACCCAGCACGATATAGACGGCTAATAACGCGATCGCGATCAGCGCCTTCTCGCTGTTCAGCGATTGCTGGTACGCCAGAAGTGTACCGGCAAAGAAACCTCGAATGGTCGAGGGTGTCCCCAGTTTCTGCTGCATGACCGCGACGCGCTGCGTGGCGTCGCTCAAGGAAACTCCCGGAGCCAGATTGAACGACACCGTCACCGACGGAAACAGGCCGGTGTGGTTGACGGACAGCGGCGTGGTGCTGGAGGCGGAGGTTGCGATGGCGCTGAGCGGCACGTTGCCGTGGCTCGACGTGCGCAGATAAATGTCTTTCAAGCCCTGCGGCGTCTGCCAATATTGCGGAGCCACCTCCAGCACCACGTAATACTGATTCAGTTGGGTGTAAATAATTGAGACTTGGGATTGGCCGAAGGCTTGGTAAAGCGAGGAGTCGAGCGACTGCGCCGTAAACCCCAACTTGGCGGCGGTCATTCGGTCATAGGTCACGAACTCCGAGAGTCCGCTGTTCTGCTGGTCCGAGTTGACGTCCTGCAGGCCGGGGAGTTTCTTCATCTCGGTCAGCAGGATGGGACCCCACTTCGACAGATCCTGCACGTTGTCGCACTGGATGGTGTACTGGTACAGCGCATTGCTACCTCGACCCCCTATACGGAGATCCTGAGCCGCCTGCAAGAACGCGGAGGCCACGGGTAACTTATTCATTTTTGGACGCAGCCGGTTAATGATGTCGGCGGCGCCGGACTTTGGCGGGCGCTGGGCCAAAGGCTTGAGGGCGATGTAGATGAAGCCGGAATTGATGGTACCGCCGCCGCCGGTGAAGGCAATCACATTGGCGACCGCGGGATCGCTTTTTATGACCCCAACCAGCTGTTTGATCGAGTCGTCCATCACCGGAAACGATGCATCCTGCGGCCCCTGCAGCCCTCCGACCAATGCCCCCGTATCCTGCTGCGGGAAGAATCCCTTGGGAATGGTCCAGATGATCGCAACATTCAACGCGACCGTGAGGATTAACAGCGCCAGCGTCAACCCCGAGTTGTCGAGCACCCAAATCAAGCTGCGGCGATAGCTCTCCAGTATCCACGCGAAAACCTTCTCGCTCCCGCGGTACATTCTGCCGTGCTTTTCTTCCTTCGCCTCCTTGAGCAGATACGCGCACATTGTGGGCGTGGTGGTCAACGAGACCACCATCGACACCAGGATGGCGGTTGAAAGCGTGACCGCAAACTCGCGGAACAGGCGCCCCACGATACCGCCCATCATCAGAATGGGAATGAAGACCGCGATCAGCGACATGCTGATGGAAAACACGGTGAAGCCTATCTCCTGCGCGCCCTTCAGCGCCGCCGCGAAGGGCTTCATCCCCAGTTCCAGGTGGCGCGAAATGTTCTCCATCACCACGATGGCGTCATCCACCACGAACCCGGTCGAAATCGTGAGGGCCATCAACGAAAGGTTGTCGAGGCTATAGCCGAGCAGATACATCACAGCGAACGTGCCGATCAGCGAAACGGGAACGGCAACGCTCGGAATCAGCGTGGCGCGCGGATTCCGCAGAAAGATGAACACCACCAGAATGACCAAAGCGACCGAGATCATCAATGAGCGCTCAACGTCGCTCACCGAAGCTCGAATGGTGGTGGTGCGGTCCAGAACGATAGTGGTATCGATACCCTGAGGAATCGAAGCCTTCAGATATGGCAACTCACTGCGTATGTTATCGACGGTCTGGATGATATTCGCGCCCGGCTGGCGGAAGATGATCATCATGACCGCGGGGATGCCATTCAGAAACCCGGCGGAGCGTATGTTTGATACCGCATCGGTGACGTTGGCTACGTCCGCGAGCCGCACCGCTCCTCCGTTGTGATAACCGACGACGATCGGTTTGTAGTCGTCGGCGATCGAGATCTGGTCGTTGGCAACGATGTCGGCGGTCACGAAACCGTCGGAGATCTGCCCTTTGGCCAAGTCGGCATTCTGCGTGCTCAACACCGATTGCACGTTGGCTATGGTCAGACCGTAGTTATTGAGCTGAGTGGGATTGACATCGACTCGCACCGAAGGCAGCGAACTGCCGCCCACCGTCACCTGGCCGACGCCATTGATCTGCGAAAGCTTCTGCGACATCACCGTCGAAGCTTCGTCATACAGCTTGCCCGTGTCGTATTTTTTGGAGGTCAGGCCGATGATCATGATCGGCGAGTCGGCGGGATTTACTTTCCGATAGGTGGGATTGCCGGGCAGATTTGCCGGCAGATAGGTTCGGGCTGCGCTGATGGCCGCTTCGACGTCGCGCGCCGCTCCGTCGATATTGCGGCTCAGGTCAAACTGAATTGTGATCGAGGTGGTGCCGAGCGAACTGGCGGAAGTCATTTCCGTAACTCCCGCAATGTGTCCAAACTGGCGCTCCAGCGGAGTGGCGACTGAAGATGCCATGATCTGGGCGCTGGCTCCCGGCAGCCCCGCACCTACGGAGATTGTGGGGAAATCGACCTGGGGCAAAGGCGAAACCGGCAAAACCGTAAACGCAATTCCCCCGGCAAGCGCGATGGCGAGGGTCAGCAACGTCGTCGCCACCGGCCGCCGGATGAAAAGTGCGGAAGGGTTCATGACGGCTCCGCGGGTTGCTCCATGCCGTTAGAAGTTCCACCCGAGGTTTCGCCGGAGTGCGACCGGAAGCGCGAGAATCTTTGCCCCAGTCCGTCAAAGAAAATGTAGATCACCGGCGTGGTGTAGAGCGTCAGCGCCTGGCTCAACAAAAGCCCACCGACCATGGCAATTCCCAGAGGACGTCGAATCTCCG
>Ga0302199_1000175_pt1 | contig 33723 bp, 25 predicted proteins | sample II_Bog_N2_3_FD_194588 | JGI IMG/M metagenome (GOLD analysis project Ga0302199, IMG submission 194588) | Peat permafrost microbial communities from Stordalen Mire near Abisko, Sweden - II_Bog_N2_3 | ecosystem: Environmental > Terrestrial > Soil > Wetlands > Peat | place: Sweden: Abisko, Stordalen... | reverse complement strand
CCAAGGACCCTCTCCGCATCCCTCTCCTCACCAATCGCTTCTACATCGACGCCATCTATGACTGGGCGGTGGCGAATATTCAGGGTGGTTTTGCCCGCGTCTGTTCCTTCTTTGACCGCTGGTTCATCAATGGAATCCTTGTTCAGGGAAGTGCCTCCGCAATCTGGTTCCTCGGCTTCTGCTTGCGCTTTCTTCAGGTCGGCAATCTTCAAGCCTACGCCTTCTTCTTCGGAGCGGGTGTCCTCGGCCTAATTTATGTGCTCTTCACCGTTCATTAACTAAGCACCTTTCATGAGTCCTCTTCTTCTGCTGATTCTACTGCCGCTGTTCGCCTCCCTCTTTATTGCCGTGGGGGCCAATGCGCGCCGCACCGCGCTCGGCGCAGCGTTCCTTAACCTAATTCTCTCCATCTTTCTCTTTGCCCGCTATGATCTCCATGCGGGAGGATGGCAGTTTGTCTCGGAATGGCATGTCGTTCCCCGTCTTGGCATCAATTTGATTCTCGGTGCGGATGGACTCACCCTGTGCATGCTCCTGCTCTCCACCCTCGTCACCTTTTCAGCACTTTGGGTTGCTCCTAAAATCGAAAAACAGGAAGGCCTCTACTATATTGCTCTGCTTTTCATTTCAGCGGGAGTCATCGGTGCCTTCTCCTCTCTCGATGTGCTCTTCCTCTATTCCTTCCACGAACTTGCCCTCATCCCGACTTTCCTGTTGATCGGCATCTGGGGTTCGGGTGATCGTCAGGCTGCTGCCTGGAAAGCAACGATTTATCTCGGCACGGGAAGCTTTGTCCTTTTGATCGGTCTGTTGGCCCTCTACATCAGCATGCCGGCCGGCGTGCGCACCTTTGACCTGCGCCAGATGACTGATCTTGCAGCGACCGGACACTGGAATACCAGCAGTCCGGTGATCTATCTGCTCCTGTTGATCGGATTCGGCACGCTGGTCTCTCTCTTCCCTTTTCACTCCTGGGCACCTCCCGCCTATGCCTCCGCCCCCGCACCGGCGGCGATGCTGCATGCAGGTGTCCTCAAGAAATTCGGCCTCTACGGCCTCATCCGCATCGCCCTGCCACTCTTTCCACCAGCGGTGCATGATTTTTTCAATCCGTTGCTTCTCATTCTCATCATTGGAAATATCGGGTATATCGGCTATGTCACCGTCGCCCAGAAGCGCCTCGACTGGACGATCGGCTATTCCAGTGTGATGCACATGGGTTATATTTTCCTCGGACTTGCGGCCTTTAGTCCGTTGGCAATTCACGGTCTTTTGGGACTTAACGGCGCGGCCCTTCTGATGTTCGCCCACGGTCTCTCGGTAGCAGCCGCCTTTGCCCTCTGCGGCGAAATCCGCCAGCGCACCGGCACACTCGATTACGCGGAACTCGGTGGTCTGGCCAAGTCAGTTCCCGTGTTAGGACTCCTGTTTGGGTTTGTCGCGATGGCTTCTGTCGGGCTTCCCGGATTCGCGAACTTTGCCGGAGAAATCCTGGTATTCTTCGGAGCTACTGCGGCTCTTCCCTCAACTGGCTATCTGATGATGATCACCATCATCATTGGTGTCTGGGGTGTCGTCGTCTCCGCGATCTACATGCTCCGCGCCTATCGTAATATCTTCTGGGGCCCCATTGCCGCGCGTTGGGAGTCGCTCGCCGACATCAGCCCGACTGCCCTTTACAGTGTGGTTCTGCTTCTCATCCCGCTGATGATCGCGGGCTTTTACCCACAATTCATCCTGAAGATGGTGGCTACCCTGCTCCCGCAATAACGACCGACTTATCCTGTGAATACTCTTCTCCTTGAATTTTCCGTTGTCGCCCTTGGGGTTCTGCTTTTGCTAGTCGATGCCTTTAGCGATCGTACCAATAAGAATTATATTTCCTATTTCGGTGCTCTTGGACTCGCCGGGGTGCTTGCGCTGAGTTTCCTGCCCCAGATCAATCCTCTGGCTAACGGACCGACAGCAGCCTTCATCTCCATCGATCCTGGCTCGACTTTCTTCGTCCGCTTCCTGCTGATCGCAACAATCATCGTGGTATTGATGACCCCCTCGTTTGTTCCTGTGCTCGAGCGTTATGTTCCTGCGGAGCGCAAGGGTGGAGGAGTGGCTGAGTTCGCCATCCTGCCGATTTTCTCCTGTGCAGGCCTGATGTGGATGGTTCGTTCCGTTGATTTCATCATGATTTTCGTGGCGTTGGAACTCGCCACGATCACCCTGTATATTCTGGTTACCTACCTGCGTCAGAATCAATCCTCCCTCGAGGCAGGCACAAAGTATCTGATCCTCGGTGCTCTCTCGACTGGTTTTCTGGTCTATGGAATCAGCTGGATTTTCGGCGTCACTGGAACGACCAACCTGGCGCTTCTCCCTCAGGCCATTGCCTCACTCCCATCGAATGCGTTACTGCCGCTGCTCTTCGGCATTGCCCTCATCTTTGTTGCTCTGAGCTTCAAGATCGCCGCCTTCCCTTTCCAATTCTGGGTTCCTGATGTGTACCAGGGCGCGCCGACTCCCGTTACCGCCTACCTCTCCGTGGCTTCCAAAGCCGCGGGATTTGTTGTCCTGATCCGCCTCGTTCATGCTCTTCTTCAGGTACCCATTCTGGCTCCGAAGATCATGACTGTCATCGTGCTGCTAACCGCCCTGACTCTCATTTTTGGTAATTTCTCAGCTCTCCCGCAGACCAACTTCAAGCGACTGCTTGGTTACTCCAGCATCGCTCATGCCGGCTATCTTCTAATGGGAGTAGCCAGCATCGGCTCCCTGATGGCCATTCCCGCCATCGGATTTTACTTTGCCGGTTATCTTGCCATGACATTGCTTGCCTTCCTCGTCTTGCTCGTTGTTGCTGAGAACACCGGCGGCGATGAGATCTCCCGATTCAATGGTCTCTCCAAGCGCTCCCCACTTCTTGCAGGTGCAATGCTCCTCTCCATGGCCTCGCTTGCCGGCATCCCTTTCACCGCAGGCTTCATCGGCAAGTTGTTGATTTTTTACGTAGCCATCAAGGAAGGACACTTTGGTCTGGTGGTTCTCGGTTGTGTGACGGTCGCTTCTGGATTCTATTACTACTTCAAGGTTGTGCGTGCCATGTACTGGCAGCAGCCCACTGAATCCACCGCTATCCCGGTTTCCTTGACGGTCAAGTTGCTGATCGCCGTCCTTGGCGCGGGCATTCTGGCACTCGGCATCTATCCGACTCCTGTGCTGGCGGCACTCCGCTAATTGAGCGGGGTGATGATCCCCGACTGCCGTGAGCAAAATTGATCTCTTGCTTCTGCGGGGATTTCGCCGTTTTGAAACCCTTCGCTACGAACCCGGCCCAGGGCTAAATTTCATCACCGGAGCCAACGCACAGGGGAAAACCTCCATTCTGGAAGCTGCCTGCGTCCTCCTGAGACTCCGCTCGCCAAGAACACTCAATCTGGCTGAGATGGTACGCTTCGGCGGGGAGGCCTTTGCTGTGGAGGGAGTCGTTAACCAAACGCGCCTTTGCCTAACCTGCACTCCCCCCGCCCGCTCCCTGAAACTGGATGGAGTCGTCCAATCAAGCACCTCCGATTATCTGACCAAGGGAAAAATCGTCTGGTTTGGGAACGAAGACCTGACCCTGGTCAACGGCTCGGCGGATCGACGTCGGAAACTGCTCGATAGTGCCGGACTGCAATTACCCGCCACCAATTACGGACGGGATCTCAAAAACTATGACCGCGCTCTGCGTTCCCGCAATCTCCTCCTCAGGGAAGGAAAACCGCGCCGCGAAATCGAGGCGTATGACATTCCTCTGGCGGAGAACGGCGAGAGGATTATGCACGCCCGCGCTGCCTTGGCAGCCACCCTCGCTCCCCTGGCTGCCGCTGCCTGCGATCGTATTTCCGGAGAGAGCCTCTCACTCCAGTATCAGCCCGGAGCCGATATCCCGATGCTGGAAGCACTCATTTCAAGCAGGGAGGAGGAAATACGCCTACGCCAGACGCGGCTCGGTCCACAGAGGGATGATCTGATCCTGCATCTCAATGGAATCCCGGCTGGAACCTTTGCCTCCGAAGGTCAACGCCGTACAATCGCCATAGCCCTAAAACTCGCCGTGGCTGAGTTTTTGCATCAGGAAACCAGTCAGCCTCCACTCCTGCTTCTGGATGATATCTTCGGAGAGCTCGATCCCTCACGACGCGATGCCCTGCTGCACGGGATACCCGCAGGTTCTCAGGCATTCCTTTCCACCACTGACCTTTCAGGGATTACCCTCCCTTCAGGGGCTGCCACTCAGATACTTCATCAGGGGATTCTCACTTCCTGACAAGAGACGGTCTTGCGTGCGCGTTTCTCTCCGCTATCTTGGTGACCGATGCGCAGAACTTTCCTTTATTTCAGACGCACTGTTGTCGGCTTTTTTGTGGCGATGAGTTGTTTTATCACCGCTCTCTCAGCCCAGAATGTTGCTTCTCCGTTATCTACTCCCTCGGCCTCTATCACAGCGCCGACCAATCCTCTCTCGTTGATGGATGGCAAGAGCTCGCAACCCGAGACACTAGCCAAGCTTCTTACTGCCGGTGGCGTGGTGATGCTCCCCCTCGTTGCCCTCTCCGTGATCACACTCGCCCTGATCCTGATTTATTTCGCTGCTCTTCGGCGCGGTGCTGTCGCCGGATCCCGCTTCATGAGCACAGCGGAAACACTCCTAAGCAAAGGGGATCTGATGGGTGCACTTGCCATTGCCAACCGGCACCGTGACACGGTGGCTGGCATTCTCTCGCGAACATTGGAATTTCTGGCCCGCAACCCCAAGGCCTCCGATGATCAGATTCGCGAGATCGCCCAGACCGAGGGCAACCGCGAGGCTGCCACTCTCAATCAGCGAGTTGCGTGGCTGGCGGACATCGCCACTATCGCCCCAATGCTGGGGTTGCTCGGCACGGTATTCGGCATGATCCGCTCCTTCAGCGTGATGGCCAATGATGTAGCAGCCTCCCGCCCAATGCTACTGGCGGAAGGTGTCGCCCAAGCACTTGTTGCAACTGCGGCAGGTCTGGCAGTAGGCATTCCCGCGATGGCCGCCTACGCTTACTTCAGGGGAAAAGTACAGGGCATGATTTCCGAAATGGAAGGAGCCACTTCCCTGCTATTGACGAAGCTCGTGATTGCTCGAAAAGAGAATTCCCGATTCTAATTTTAAACAACGACGCACCCTTGCCGTGAATTTCCGCACGAGCACACAACCCGAACCAAGGGGTTTTCTGATCGCCCCGATGGTCGATATCCTGCTGGTTCTGCTAGGGTTTTTCATGCTGACCTGGAGTTTCTCCAGGCAGGAACGTGAACTGGATGTCCAGATGCCATCGGCCGGCGAGGCCAAAGAACAGCGTCGCTCTGTCGGTGAAGTCATCGTAAACGTGAAAGCCGACGGCACACTTGTCATGAATCGCCGGACCATGAGCCCGGACGAACTCTTAACCGCCTTGACCAGGGTGGCCCAGCTCTATCCGGATCAGGCGGTGGTGCTGCGAGGAGACCAACGGGTTGATTACGGGCACATCGTCCAGACACTTGATCTTTGCCGTCGTGCCAACATTTGGAATGTCGCCTTTGCCACGGCAAGCATCCCATCCTCGGATATTCCCCCGGCCGGAACACCCACCGTACCGTGAGAATTTCCAAAAGCGCCTCCTTAATTTCTTTAATCGCCATTCTTTTGGATGCGCAGGGCACTTCTACGCTGAAGGCACAGTCGGCACTCTCCTCCACAGATGGAGAACCTGAAGTGCGGAGGGCATTGCCTGCAAATGCCCCGTTTGCCAGCCCGACTCCGGTTCCGGTCATGAAGGCGTTGCCGGTTGGTACCCCTGCATCCGATCCGAGTGTCACCTCGTTTACCACAGCTCCCACCCCGCCGCCATCGTCCGTAACGGTTCCGAGTGCGACACCCGCTTCCACCCCATTCGCACCCTATCAATCCTCGGTGCCCCCATCTGATCCCGATGGTAGTATTCGTTTCGCTCCATCAACGGCAGCCGATCCGGCAGCCCTGGCTGCAGCACAGCTTCAAGTGGCCGACGGCTTCTATACCCGTAAGCAGACCGAAGAGGCTGTTCCCGAGTATGAGAAATTTCTCATCATGAGTTCCAAGGACTCACCCGGAAGGGAGGGAGCCCTCTATCATCTGGCGGAGTGCCAACGACTCATGGGAAGCATGACGGCAGCGGAATCGACCTTGCAACGCCTGATCGGGGAAAATCCTTCCAGTCAGTACAAAGCCGCCGCCGAGTTTCGCCTTGGAGAAATCAATGAAACCAATGGAAATCTCCTCGCCGCTTCCGACCACTTCGCCCAATCGGCCAGCAATGCCAAGGATGACTCTATCGTGCAGACGGCTCATTTCCGGGAGGCACTCTGCTTGGAAAAATCAGGACGGAAAGATCAGGCTCGGGCTCTCTTTGAAATTCTTGCCAAGACGCCTGCGACCAACTCCTACCGCATCCCATCGCTGCTTCACCTGGCAAACGCAGAGCAGGAGGCTGGCAATAAGGAGGCCGCTCTTTCCTGGTATGATCAGGTTCTTTTGTCGAAGGCCACCGGCGAGATCCTCGCTGAAGCGGCAGTCAAATCGGCCCTGATTCAGTCGGATCTCGGCAAGAATGCGGAGGCTAGAACTCTTTTTGAAAAAGTCGCTGTCTCCAAGGATGCTGGCGGCTGGCAGTCGGTCGCAGCCCTCGGTGCCCTTCGACTCGCCTCGCAGTCCGGGGATGAAACCGCCGTGCTTAAAGTGGCGGACATCGCCCTGACCGGAAATGCCGACAACAGGCCCGAGATACTTCTTTCACAGGCAAATGCTCTCCGCAAGCTTGGGAAGAACGCGCAGGCTCTGCAAATCTACGAGGCTATTATGAGGGATTATACCGGAAGCAAGACTGCCTCACTGGCCTTGTTTCAGAGATTGCTGGTTCTTCATGCCACCCATTCCGAGTCACTCCTTGGTGAGATAGATCGTTACCTGCTTGCAACTTCGGATCCTTCCGACAAGGCGCGGGCGCAGCTTCTTAAAGCGGAGGAAACCTTGCGCCTTGGCAAGTACAAGGAGGCTGCCGATCTCTACCATCAGCTCGACACATCGGCCCTTCCTGCCTCTTCAAAAACCGAGATTCTGTACAAGGAGGCCTGGGCACTCACACAAACTGCCGATCAGGCGGCGGCGATCGCAGCGCTAACCCAATTTCTGGAGGCCTATCCCAAGGATGAGCGGGCGGCAACGGCGCTGGCGCAACGAGGATTGCTCAAACAGCAAACAAAAGATCTCAGTGGAGCCGTTATTGATTTTTCCCAACTGGAAAAGGAATACCCCAAGGCCCCCGAGCGGGAACTGGCGATTCAGCAAAAGGCCCTTCTGCTCGGTCAGCAGCAGGACAACAAGGGCATGGTGGATGCTTTCACCCTCTTACTTCATGACTATCCCAAGAGTTCGGCTGCTCCCCAAGCTCATTACTGGCTAGGTTGGGCCGCGATGGAAAACAAGGATTACGCGACGGCAGTCACGGAGTTTTCCAAGGCACGACTCGGTGATCCCAAGCAGTTCGGGCAGCGTGCGGGAATACGCCTCCTGCTCGCCGATTACTACCTGAATCAACCCGAAGATGCAGCACGCGAAGCGGCGGCACTCCCCCCTTCTATGATTCCGCCTGAAATCGGTCGCTGGCTCGGTATGAAGTCCATGGAGGCCGGCAACCCGGCCAAGGCTGAAAAATTCCTGATACCGCTGATTGCCCGGGGTTTGCCAGGTGCCTCCGATGCAGAGATCCAGGGAACTCTTGCCTCCGCCCTGATCGCCCAAGGGAAATACAAGGAGGCGCAGCTTCCATCATCGATCTGTCTGAGGCTGGCCCACGATCCTGCTTCCAGGGCTCAGGCACTGCTTGTCGCAGCTTCCATTCAACGCTCCCTGAAAAATCTCCCGCAGGCTTCCTCCATGATCGATGAGGCGCTGCTGCTGCAGCCAGAAGGACCGATTAATGCACAGGCCAGAATCCTGAGCGGCGACCTGCTAAGCGCGCAGCAGGATTATACGGGGGCAGCCAAAGCGTATATCACGGTGGCTGTTCTCTCCGACGACCCCGTGCAGACGCCCAGGGCACTGATCAAGGCAATTGACGCATACCGCCATGCCGGCAATATCACGGAAGCCGATAAAACGATCGCCGAACTGCAAAAACGCTTTCCGAATATCCCTGTGCCTCCAAAATCCAAACAATGAAATCTCTTGCCCTGGGTTTTCTGTCGCTACTCCTCGCGCACCTTCCCGCTCTGGCAACGGATATTCTGCCACCGGTACAAACCGCCAGCGCGACACCGACCCCGTCTGCCACAGCAACCCCTGCAACTTCTCCATCGATCAGTTCTTCGACGACTCTGATTCCCCGTGAGATTCCTGAAATTCACGCCACCATGCTGCTTCCCAAAGAGTGGACCCTCCTTCCGGGAAAGTTACTCGAAGGGGATGTTCTGTTGGCAACCAGAGAAAAAATTACCTCTGAATCCGACCCATGGGCCACAGGTCTTAGCATGACCATCGATCGCAACGGGGCCAAAGACTCCGGACAGAAGGCCAGTGACTACGCTCTCGCACTCGCCCATCAAGCCAGCGATAAAGCAGGCGATGAGGCCTCCCCAATTACGGAGTCACAAGCAGGACCGTTTCATAGGATACGCTTTGAATTCCCTGTCGCCGGGGACCAACCCCTCCTGGTGACCGAGGTGCTAGAGGCCAATGACAGCACCGGCACACTGACGGTCATTCTCTGGCAATCCCCGAAGGAAGAGGCGGCGAAGCTCCACGATCTCAGGGAGGAAATCCTCGCCGGCATCAAACTCGATCCGACGCAGTAACCCCATGATTCGCCCCTACAAACGTCCGGGAAATCTCCTCGGTTTTCTTCTGTTTCTCCTCCTGCTTGGTCTCGCTGTCGGAACGCTTTCTTTCTGGCGAATGATGCGTCCCAAACCGCAGGAGGCACCCGGAGCAGTCTATCATGGGGGCAGCATCTCCCAACCTGTCGAGAGAGACTACACGGACTCGGACAAGTCGTTGGAATCCATCGATAGGGAATTCACAAGCCTTGTGGAACGCGTGATTCCCTCTGTTGTCAGCATCACCACCACGGCGGCTCCCGATCGCGAGGCATTAGTTCGACAGTTTTTCGGCATTGGAGGTCGAGGTGTTGCTCAGACAAGCAAAATGGGCTCAGGGATGATCGTCTCCCCCGATGGGCACATCGTGACCAATTGGCACGTCGTCAACGGGGCAACCGAAGTCTCCGTACAACTTAACGATGGGCGCATGCTCCCAGCCCAAATTGCGGGAGTGGATCAACGTTCCGACATCGCCGTGCTCAAGATTGACGCCGCAGGACTGACTCCGATTGATTTTGGTGATTCCGAACAGGTCAGGGTTGGACAGATGGTTTTTGCCGTGGGCAATCCCTTTGGACTTCAGGAGACCGTGACCCAGGGAATCATCAGTGCCAAAGGTCGTCGCACGACGAGTGAGGCGGCCAATGAGTTCTTCCAGACCAGCACGACCATCAACCCAGGCAACTCAGGTGGTCCCCTCATCGACATTCACGGCAAGGTGATCGGGATCAATAATTTTATCATCAGCAGCAGCGGAGGCTCTGAAGGTATTGGCTTCGCGATTCCTTCAAATGTGGCCCGCAAGGTCTACGAGGATATCGTCCAACGGGGGCGGGTGATTCATCCATGGTTGGGCGTCATCATGCGTCCTCTAACCACCTCACTGGCCCAGCAACTCAAACTCCCCGATGCGCATGGGGCACTCATTGCAGCCACTCAGGCCAACTCTCCCGCCGAACGGAGCGGCTTACAGGGGGGGGATGTGATTCTTTCCTTTAACGGACGACCGATCCGAGATGGTACGGATCTTCGCAATCGTGTCGCGGAGGCCCAGGTTGGGACTCCGGTAAAATTTGGTCTCCTGCGCGCAGGTCAACCTCTTGAACTCAATGTGCTGATGGAAGAGGAACCAGCAAACTGATTCTTTGTTCCTTTTAACTCGATACCGGCAGTATACCGACATTCGATGGACACATTTTTCAAATAAAGTTGACTATCATTCAACTTTGTTGAATGTGAACTTGAAGTGACAACCCTTCCCAAAAGAATTGGTAGTAGTATCCGTAAAATCCGCCTCTCCCAGCGACGCACACAGGAGGATGTTGCCGGCTGTGCGGGATTCACCAAGAGTCTTCTTTCCAAAATAGAATCAGGAAAAGTAACTCCTCCCGTTGCAACCTTGATAGGTATTGCTTCAGCGCTCGGCACGACACTCTCCACCCTTGTTGAGGAGAAAAATCATCGGGGAGTCGTTACCGGTACGGCGGAAGAAGTAAAGCAGGGGCTATCCTTGACCGAGCAGGGCTACTGGATTTATCCCTTCGCCTCAAGGCATCAGGGGAAAAAAATGCAACCGATGTTCATAGTGGCCAACCGTGGGGAGGTGAAAGAACACCACTTCAAACACGAGGGTGAGGAGTTTATCTATCTGCTGGAAGGGGCCCTGTGGGTTGAAGTCGGCCAGGAAAGGCATCGACTCGCCGCGGGTGGTTCGATCTATTTTGAATCACACGAACCGCATCAGATCATTCCCATCACCAAAATCGTCAAATACCTCAACATCTTCCTCTAAAAAACTCAGATTAACCCCTCCAGAACATGACAGCACTCTCACGTAGAAAATTTCTAAAACTCGCCGCAAGTGGTGCGGCGGGAGTTTTCTTTCTGATGCAAAGCCGCCTTCGGGCACAACTGCCACCCACGCCCCCGGGACCGCTTCAGCCATGGGTTCCGCTTGATGCATCCAATACTCCGATCGGCAACCCTCGTGGTATTTTCCCCGGCAGGGTGACTTTTGCCCGTGATCCCAGCGCGGCACTCTGGGATGGAAAAACAGGGCGTTGGTGGGATCCGGCGAACATCAACGAGGAGGCTCTGCAGGGAATGTTTTCCAAGTCCTTACGCGGGCTTACAGGGACTGCCAGCGATGCCGATGCCTGGAAAAAGTTGTTTACTTCCTATAACAGCACGCATGCCCGGGGCGACTCTGGATGGAAGGCGGGCGAAACGATTGCCGTGAAGATCAATGTCAATAATACCCTCAAGTACGATGATCAGAAGAATCACATTGATCAATCACCGCAGGCGACACGGGCGCTTCTCCGTCAGCTAACCGGTCCCGGAGGTATCTCGCAGAAGGACATTCTGATTTATGACGCAAGCGTAGGGTGGAGAGTGCGCGCACTTCCCGACCGCATTTACGCCCCTCTTCATGCGGAGTTTCCGGAAGTGCGTTGGATGGACGGCCAGGGACTCAACGGACGAGAGAAGGCCGATTGGGTGGACGGTTCCATTTCCTACACATCACCGGAAACCGAATTGGGTTCCATGCTCCCGAAGCAGATCATCGATGCCACCTATCTCATCAACTTCGCCCTGTTCAAGGGGCATGAGATGTCCGGGGTGACGCTGTGTGGCAAAAACCATTTCGGATCGATCAAATTTCCACAAAAGGATCACCCAAAGTATGTCACCCCGATGAACCGTCCTCCCGACAGTTATTCGGCCTATGTCGACCTTATGGGATGTCCCAATCTCGGTGCAAAATCGATGCTCTACATCGTAGACGGTCTTTACGGGATGATGACAAACGTCGGTGATCCCAAGCTCGATCGCGACCGATGGAAGACTCTTTTCAACGGAGAATGGTCATCCTGCTACTTCATGTCGCAAGATCCGGTGGCGATCGATTCGGTCTGCCTCGATTTTCTACGTACCGAGTACCCGACCGACCTTGGCTTCAGCGGAAACAAAGCGTTCCCTCTCGGGGCTATCCGTAATTGCGACAACTACCTCCACGAGGCAGCCTTGGGAACGAATTATAAACTCGGGCCCTATAAGCCGAATGGTCTCCTCATCGGAAGTCAGGGTGTTCATGAACATTGGAACAATGCCAATGATCGCCAGTACAGCCGCAATCTGAGTCCTGCCGGGAAGGGTATCGAATTGTTCACGGTTTAGTCTCGCTCGCAAAATTTAATAATTTTCTTACATGATGAGACCTTGTCGTCTTTTTTACCTGGCCTGTGTTATCGGCGTTTATTCGACAGGCCTGTTCTCGCTCTCTGCCGCCGTGGAATCCAACGCCATTTCAGCACCAAAGGCGTCACCAACTCCTCGATACCTCGACCCTGCAGCACCACTGGAGGAGCGGATCCAGGATCTCATCGGTCGGCTAACACTCGAGCAAAAGGCCCAGTTACTGAATCACAAGGGGCCTACCGTCACCGTCGGAGACTTCCACATCCGAGCCGACCAGTGGAACCAATGCCTTAACGGAGTGCAGTGGGACCGGCCAACAACACTCTTCCCCGTCTGCATTGGCCTCGCAGCAACCTGGAATCCTGAGCTTATCCAACGCGATGTTGCCGCCGTCCTCTCCGATGAAGCCCGCGCCATTTACAATAATTGGCACTTCGATCCCCAGGCCCCCGGCGAACACAAGGGACTAATCTATCGCGCACCGGTCATCAATATCGAACGCAATCCCTATTGGGGTCGGAATCACGAGTCGTGGGGGGAGGATCCCTTCCTCACAGGCCGCATGGCTGTCGCCTATGTGAAGGGCATTCAGGGCGACGATCCTGATCACCTCAAACTCGCCGCCACCTTGAAGCACTTCGCGGTGAACAACGTTGAAGGCGACCGCACAAAGCTGAATGCCACAGTTTCCGAGCGCATGTTGCGCGAATATTGGCTCCCACATTGGCGCGATGCCGTGGTCGAGGGGCAGGCCAGTTCGCTCATGGCCAGCTACAATGCGATCAATGGCACACCCAATAATATCAACCATTGGTTGCTCACCGATCTGCTGAAAACCGAGTGGAATCACCAGGGGTTTGTCGTATCCGATCTTGGCGGCGTGAAGACAATGGTCGAGGGTCACGAGAAGGGGCAGATGAATTATGTGGAGGCGGTCGCAAAGAGCGTGATGGCCGGCTGCGATTTCTCCGACAAGGAATTTCAGGACAATATTCCTACAGCCGTGCGCGAGGGAAAACTTACCGAGGCACGCCTTGACGACGCGCTCACCCGTGTGCTCCGCATCCGTTTCCGCCTCGGTGAGTTCGATCCCTTTAACACGAATCCTTACAGCAAGATTCCAATCTCCGTTGTCAACAGTCCTGACCACCGCGCCATCGCCCTGAAGGTCGCGAGGGAATCCATCGTCTTGCTTCAGAATCAGGGACCGCTCCTCCCGCTTGATCGTGCGAAGATCAAGCGAATCGCCGTCCTTGGGCCGCTAGCCGACCGGGTTAACAAGAACAACTACAACGGCGTCCTGCCGGATTCGGTGACACTTCTTCAAGGAATCAAGGACCGTGTGGCACCGGGAACCGAAATTGTTTATGGCGTTGGTGGAGTTGTCGGTGGCAAACCCAATTCCTGGATCAAAAACTCGATAGAGCCCAAGATTGATGAGACTTCAGAACTTTCGAAAGCCGTGGAACTGGCACGCCATGCCGATGTCGCCATCGTCTGCGTCGGCACCACTGCTGCCATCGAACAGGAAGCCCGAGACCGTACTTCTCTCGGATTGTCGGGCAACCAAGAACAACTCGTCGAAGCTGTCGCAGCCGTTAATCCCCGCACCATTGTCGTGGAAATGAGCGCCGGCCCCCTCACCGTTCCCTGGATCAAGGACCATGTTCCCGCCGTTCTGCAGGCCTGGTGGCCCGGTGAGGAAGGAGGCAACGCCATCGCAGACGTCCTGTTCGGCGACTACAACCCCGCCGGACGACTGCCCCATACCGTGTATGCATCCGAGGCCCAGGTTCCGCCGATCGACGAATACGACATCACGAGGGGCTTTACCTACATGTATCTGAAAGGGGCCCCTCTGTTCCCCTTCGGTCACGGCCTCAGCTACACGACCTTTGCCTATTCCAATCTGAAAGTCTCACCCGCAACCCTCTCCACCACCGGAACTCTCACGGTCAGTATTGACGTCAAAAACACCGGCAACCGCCCTGGCGATGAGGTCGCGCAACTCTACATCCACGAGGTGAAGCCCACTGTCGTTCGTCCCGCCGAAGAGTTGCGCGGCTTCCAACGCATCACCCTGAATGCCGGAGAAACCCGCACACTCACTTTCACCATTCCCGCCGCAAAACTCGCCTACTGGGACGAGCGCACCCATGCCTTTGTCGTCAACCCTGGCACATTTGACGTGCTCGTCGGAGCATCCTCCGGAGACATACGAGCCCGCGATCGGATCAATGTAACTCAGTGATCCCGCAGATTCCGGTCCCTCTATGAACCACTCGCTCCTCTGCCTTTTTTTGATGCTCCTCGGTGACCCAGCGCTTCACGCCGTCGACCCCGCCCCCATCCAGGTCGCGCCCGAAAACAAGGTCCACGACAGTAACAGCATGGCCACTGCTGATCTTAGCCCCGCCCCCGCATCACCTGTTACTCTCCCCGGAAATGGACTGGCACAACATCCCTTCCTCTACTCTGGGGAGTGGGATTATCGCAAACCTGTCCAGACCCTCTTTCTCGTCCGCGACGGCAAAGTAGCGTGGTCTTACGACATCCCGACGAAGGACGAACACGGCACGCTGCAGGAGCTTGGCGATGCAACCATGCTCTCCAACGGAAACATCCTTTTCTCTCGCAAAATCGGAGCTAGCGAAATCACGCCCGACAAGAAGATTGTCTGGAACATCGACGCGCCCAAGGGATCCGAGATTCACTGCGTCCAACCCATCGGTCTTGACCGGGTATTGGTGATGCAAAATGGCAATCCGGCCAAACTGATGATTATTCAAAAGGCGACGGGAAAGGTTGAAAAGGAGCTAACGATCCCCGTCCAGCATCCTGAGAAACCACATCTGCAATTCAGACGTGTCCACATGACTCAAGCCGGCACATTCCTTGCCGCGCATCTCGACCAGGGGAAAGTCGTGGAATACGATAAGGATGGCAAAGAAATCTGGTCCTTCGCTACGCCTAGCCCTTGGTCAGCCGCACGTCTCAAGAATGGCAACACCCTCATCACTTGCGGCACCTCGACAGTTCGCGAGGTAAATCCAAAAGGTGCTGTTGTCTGGGAGTTCAATCAAAAGGATGTGCCCGACATCAAACTCTTCATCCTTCAGGAAGTCTCGCGTCTAGCCAATGGCAATACGGTGATTTGCAACTGGTGCCCGGTTAATTTGAAAAATCCAAAAGACTGGCCAGCTTCGGTACAACTTCTCGAAGTGACCCCCGAAAAGAAAGTCGTCTGGGCATTGCGCTCATGGAATGCACCAGCGGATCTCGGGCCTGCTTCTTCTATTCAACTACTCGACGAGCCCGGCGTCGCAGAAAACGGAGATTTACAACGATGAAGCCACTCATCCCGACATTGCTGGGGTTGTAAAAAATCCTTCGGTGAATTCGCAAGGGACGGTTTAAGGTTCACGATGATTGAAATGCAACCATGGGTTCCTCTTCAGTGAAGATCCATCTGAAGCGAATCTTACGAATCGTAAAACCGATTTCATAAAAACCTACAGGAGAACCGCGTGCAGGCCGACTCTTTGACTCCAATGAATTCATGCCTTGAGCGTTTGAATAATAGTATGGCCATCGATTTGCCAGCGCCATGGGGTTGGTTGGCAAGGAGGAAGCGAAGCGGCTGTAGTTTGACGACACTTGCCTCCCGGCAAGTGGTGTCGCCCAAAGGGTCTCGCATCGGCGAGATCTTCCGCGCCTCTTCCCAGAGGCTTAGTTCTGTGCTACAGGCCTAGCGAGGCAACACCGCCAAAACACCCTATGCCTCCGCAAAGAATGGCTAGAGAATTACTTAAACCGCTCTAGGTACCCGACAAAGTGATGAGAGACACTTGCGGTCAGGAGCAGAGCAAGGCTAAAGTCCTCCATCCCCATGGTTGAACAGCCACCGACTTTCAAAACTCAACGCCGTAACACGACAATTGTCGTGACGATCTCGGTGCTGGCACTTGTTGCCTTCCTGGAACTTGTCTTCGCAGGCATCGCTTTGACGCCACGTATTCTGGCAGCCGTGCGCAACGGCCAATCTACATCGTTGGCTGCCACAACTCCAGCCTCACAGCCCTCTCACACCCTTCCGCCACAGACCACACCTGCTCTGGACGGAGCCTCCCTTCCTGACCTCAACCGGGATGTCACCACTCCCGACACTCCGCTGCAACCGACTTCAACAGACAGTGCGCAACAGGGTGCCAGCACACTTGGAATCGTCAGCGCCAAACTTGATGGTTCCGATGAGGGATCCAGAAAACTACTGATCACCATCAAGGCGAATCCAAAAATTCCGATAGATGTTCCACAGGTCAAGGTACAGGTCTATTTTTACGACACAGACGGTACGGAGATCACCCCCAGCAAAGCGCAGGTTACCTCCAGTTGGACGAGTCCTCCGGTGGATTGGAAAGACGGCGAACCGGAACTTCTGGAAGTCCGTTACCTTCCGGACTCCGTGGATTCAGACATCAAGTTCGCCGGATATATCGTCGCCATTTACTACAAGGGTGATCTGCAGGATTATCGTTCGGAGCCTTCCAGTCTGACCAAGCTTTTCCCCTTGAAGTACTTCATCGGGACGGAAGATTAGCACATGATGCCACCTATCTTATTCTCGGCCAAAAGGTTTCCGCTTCTCGCCGCTTTATTCCTGCTTGGTTTTTTCCCTATCCTATCACTGAAGGCCCAGGTTCTCGTAGATCTCTCCATCAAGAGAACGATCTACATTGCTTACGAACCGCTTCTGGCCACGGTGAGAATCACCAACCTCTCGGGCAATAGACTCCTTCTAGCCGATGTGGAGGGGAAAAAATGGTTCGGTTTTGACATTGAAACACTAGACGGCAGACCAATTCCCCCTTCGGATCCGAACTATGAAATTCCCCCCATCCAGATTGAATCGGGGGAATCCATCACCAGAACAGTCAATCTGACCCAGCTCTTTCCTCTGAGCGATTTTGGGAGTTATCGAGTCAGGGCCTCCGTTTTTGCCACCGAACTGAACAACTATTTCAGCAGTCCACCGCTGACGATTGAAATCACTGAAGGACGCCTCCTCTGGGAGCAAACCGTCGGGGTTCCCGGCGGAGGGAATGCCACCAGAACGATTAGCCTGCTAAGTCACCGACTGACAGAACGGACGGATCTCTACCTGCGCATTGAGGACAAAGAGGCTGGCATCGTCTATTGCACCCACAATCTCGGAGATTATATCGCCTACGGAAAACCTGATATCCTCTTGGACACGGATAACACGATCCATGTGCTTCAGAATACGTTGCCCCGGGAGTTTGTGTATTCCAAGATAGGACTTGATGGAAAGATTCTGCAACGCGGCTCCTTGCAGGCTCCCAAGGAACGCCCTCAACTCAAACGCCTACCAGACGGAAGTGTGACGGTGCTCGGTGGTATTGCCTATGATCCCCACGCCACTCCGCCACCAGCTACAGTAGCGAAACTCTCTGATCGCCCTCCTGCTCTGCCTCTCTCAAGCGCAACTCCCGAGACATCAAAGAAAAAATCGAGATCTCTCGCAAAGCCTCAGACAACGGCCACCCCCAAGGGACCCAAACAGACTCCATCTCCAAAAGCATCCCCTACTCCAACCGTGATTGATTAAGGGTCGTCTTGCTGCTACGGTAACCGGACACTAAGTAAAAACTTTATGCCCATCCCCTCTTTGAATTGTTTAATGGTGAAACTTCCCGTGCTGGCGATGGTGGGCTTTGCCCTGCTTCTTTCGGCCTGCGCCTCCTATGATGGTCGTCTGAATTCCACCACCACCCAATACCTCGGCACGAACGGTTCGATTGTTTCACGCACTTCCAATCTCTCCGTCATGGAGCGGGAATCCTATTGGGAAGGGGATGGGGCAACCGGTGCTCCCTCCATCGTGATCAACATCAGCGAACAGAAAGTCTATTACTACAAGGGTGGAAAACTCGTCGGCGTCTCCGCCTGCTCCACAGGACGTGAAGGACATGCCTCCCCAGTTGGGAATTTCAAAGTCTACACAAAGGATGAGAAACATGCCTCCAATCTCTATGGTGATTTTGTCGATGCGAACAGCGTGGTGGTCGTGAAAAATGTCGAATATAAGAAAGATGTTCCTCCTCCTGGTGCTCACTTCCAGGGTTCCTCGATGCCTTGGTTTTTGGGATTTGCACCGGGCGTAGGAATGCACACAGGCTTCCTGCCAGGTGTCCCGGATTCGCATGGATGCATACGACTGCCGGACAGAATGGCCCATACCTTTTTCATCAATACTCCAATTGGTACACCCGTGACGGTGAAACCATGAGCGAGTCGGGAAGATCCCTAACCGTTCCCGTCGCCATCCAGGCGAACCCCTATAAGATTCAGATTGGTAGTGGGATTCTCTCCACTGCCGGCGCGCACTCCGCAAAGGTCGTTAAACCGTGCAGCTGTGCGGTCATCTCGGATGAGATCGTCGCTCCCCTCCATGCAGAGCAACTGCTCTCTTCCCTGAGGGAAGCAGGCTTCACCCCCCACCTGATCACGATTCCCTCGGGCGAGAGTTCGAAGTCAATGGCTCAGGCTTCCCAACTCTGCGATCATCTGATTGGATATGGCCTCGACCGAAAGAGTGCTCTCTTTGCCCTTGGGGGCGGAGTTGTCGGTGATCTCGCCGGATTTGTTGCCTCCATCCATTTCCGTGGCATTCCAGTGATTCAAGTGCCGACCACCGTCGTGGCGCAAGTTGACAGTTCCATCGGTGGCAAAACAGGAGTGAATAGTCCTCTTGGAAAAAACCTCATCGGCTCATTCCATCAACCGAGCCTTGTCCTTGCCGATACGGAAACCCTCTCAACGCTTCCTGATCGTATCTTTCAGGAGGGACTCGCCGAGGTCATCAAACACGCCGTGATCGCCGATGCCGCCATGCTGGATCTCCTCCCTCCATCTAGGAACGCAGATCTCTCAGACCTTATTGCCAGGAATGCCTCAATCAAGGCGACAATCGTGGCCCAGGATGAATTTGAAACCAGCGGCACCCGCGCTCTGCTCAACTTCGGACACACCATCGGACACGCCGTCGAATCGGTTGCTGGATATGGAACGCTCTCCCACGGGGAAGCTGTTGCCATCGGGATGATAGCTGCTCTCGATCTCTCCGTCAGACTTGCTGGACTTCCTCTTGATCAGGCCCATCGCGTCCAACAGACGATCAAGGATTGCGGACTTCCCTCCTCCATACCCGCCAACTTGAGCACTGAATCACTCTTAGCCGTCCTCGGTCGGGATAAAAAATTTGATCAAGGCGCGTGCCGCTTCGTCCTAACAAAACAACTTGGTACCGCCTTTGTCAGCAACGAAGTCACGCTTGACGATGTGACCGGCGCGATTGAGAGACTGCGGGGAAAAGGAAGAAGCTGACTTTTTTAATCTGTAACTCAGGAAAGCGGGCTGCAATGGATGCGCAGCAATGTACCCACTGAAACTCTAGGCTGGAGTGCCCCCGATCAACTTTCAGCACTTCTGAGCGGTAAAAAACTGTGACACAGACGGCACACTGAATCTCACCGATTTACGCTCGATCTATACCGCCACTCTCTGGGACTGAACATCTAGTCATAATGGCGACGGTATTTTGAGGAGATAGCAAGGCGCCCAAGCGTCAGCCGTAGTAAACCTACGGCAAGCTCCGGGCAATGCCGCTAGAACTCAAAAGACCTAGCCCTCCACGACTTCGTCTTCTTTTTGTGATACCACTGGCGCAATTCCCTGCAACTTCTCACCTTCAGGAAGATCGATCAGCTTCACGCCCATGGCGATACGTCCGGTCTCACGGATTTGAGCCACAGGAGTGCGAACCATCTGTCCACCGCTGGTGATGAGCATGATCTCATCATCATCCGTAACCGAAAGAGCGCCGACAACCTGACCGGTTTTTTCACCGGTTTTCATTGTGATCACGCCCTTGCCTCCACGAGATTGCGAGCGGTAATCATCGAACGGTGTGCGCTTGCCGATGCCATTCTCCCCTGCGACCAGAAGAGTGGATCCGGGACGGACAAGGCTGACAGAAACAACTTCATCTCCCTTATCGGGACGGATACCCCAGACACCGACGGTGGCGCGGCCCTGATCGCGAAGCTCTTCCTCACTGAAACGGATGCTCATTCCCTCCTTGGTCACGAGGACGACTTCGTCGTGACCATCGGTCAGGGAAGCGGAGATGAGCACATCTCCCTCCTCAATATTGATCGCGATGATACCTCCCTTGCGGATGTTGGAGAAGTCACCAAGGTTGGATTTTTTGACAATTCCGCTGCGGGTTGCGAAGAGGATGTGTTTCTCAGGATTCCAGGTCGTGTCGATTCCGGCGGCACCACCAGTGGAGGAGGCCTCGATTCGTAGCGTGGCAGCAATCTGCTCGCCTGACTGGAAGTTGAGAATATTGGCAATAGAGCGTCCCTTGGCCGTCCGGCTCATTTCAGGAATCTCATGCACTCGCTCCACATAGCAACGACCGGTCTTGGTGAAGAACACAAGGTAGTCATGCGTGCTAGCGGTGAAGAGATGTTCAACGAAATCCCCCTCTTCTGTTTCGTTCTGCGCTTCCCGGGTGGTCATGCCGATAACCCCCTTGCCTCCCCTCCGCTGGGATCGGTAGGCGCTGACGGCGGTGCGCTTGATGAATCCTTTGTGAGTGACCGTGATGATACAGCCTTCGTTGGCAATCAGATCCTCGATGGAGATTTCACCTTCCTCTGGAATGAGTTCTGTGAGACGGGGCCCTGCATGTTTGTCCCGGATCGCACGCAACTCGGACTTCATGATTGTCATCACGCGCTCCTCACTACCAAGAATATCGAGCAAATCTGCAATGGTCTTCAGAAGCTGCTGATACTCCGCGGAGAGTTTATCCCGTTCGAGTCCTGTCAGTTGATAGAGGCGGAGTTCGAGGATGGCATCGGTCTGCTGCTCGCTGAAACAATACTGGCCGTCGTCGCTGAGGCGAGATTCACCGCGTAGCAGGATGCCAAATTTTGCAATCTGGTCCTTGGAGAATTCCAAGGCAAGCAGGCGGACACGAGCCTCCTCACGGTTTTGTGAATCGCGGATGATGCGAATAAACTCATCCAGATTAGCCAACGCGATAAGGTAACCTTCCAGCTTCTCCGCACGGGTCTCGGCTTCGCGAAGCAAGAAACGGGTTCGGCGCAGGATGACCTCGCGACGATGTTCGATAAAGCAGGCAATGGCTTCCTTGAGGGAGAGCAGCTTCGGACGCCCACGGTCGATGGCGAGCATTGAAACGGCAAACGAAGACTCCAACGCCGTATGCTTATAGAGATTGTTGATGACAACCTTGGGAATGGCATCGCGCTTGAGTTCTACAACCACACGTGTGTTTTCATCCGACTCGTCACGGATGGCACTGATGTCCGTAATAATCTTCTCGTTCACCAGTCCTGCAATCCGCTCCACAAGTGTGGCGCGATTAACATTGTAAGGGATTTCGGTAATGACGATCTGTTCACGACCACCTTTGATTTCTTCAACCCCTGCACGACCACGCACCTTGACCGAGCCACGGCCTGTCTCGAAATACTGGCGAATGCCGCCGACTCCGCAGAGTTGGCAGCCGGTGGGGAAATCTGGCCCCTTGATGTGCTTCATCAACTCATCGAGCGTGATGTCCGGATTATCAACCTGAGCACAAACGGCATCGATCGTCTCTCCAAGGTTGTGCGGCGGGATATTGGTCGCCATTCCGACGGCGATGCCTGTTCCTCCGTTGACCAGAAGATTGGGAATTGAAGCAGGGAAAACTGTAGGCTCTTCACGGGTGTCGTCGTAATTCGGAACGAAATTCACCGTGTCGTGATCCATGTCCTCCATGAGGATGGCTCCCAGCGGACGGAGACGCGCCTCCGTGTAACGCATGGAGGCCGGAGGATCACCTTCAACTGATCCGAAATTTCCCTGTCCCTCGATCAGCGTCTCACGCATCGCCCATGTCTGGGCCATGTGCACAAGGGTAGGATAAATCGCTTGGTCACCATGTGGATGATAGTTACCCATCGTCTCACCGACGATCTTCGCGCACTTGAGATGCTTCCGCGTTGGCATAACGCCAAGCTCACTCATCGCAAAGAGAATGCGGCGCTGCGAGGGCTTCAGACCGTCACGGGCATCTGGAAGGGCGCGGGAAATAATGACCGACATCGAGTAATCGAGGAAGGATCGTGAGATCTCTTCGGCGACATCGATTGGTTCGACTTTTTCGTTCTGATTATACAAGGTATTGGGCCTGTCTGGCGTTTAGGGGTTGATATACCACATGATAGGGATGGAGGAGAGGAGTGGGAAAGTACGAAAGTGGGAAAGTTCAGGATTTTCGATACACAGAGTTTTGAGGTATTCCACGGTCATCTTGGCATCCATCTGCCAACTGATTGATGACACCTTGGTTTGGTGGGTTGCCTTCCCACTTTTCCACCTTTTACTTTTCCACTAATTTTTCCAGTTCCTTCACTCGTTCAAACAGCTTGTGGAGCTGGGAGATATAGAAATTGGTCTGCTTCCACTCCTTCATTGGTTTCGCAGGGGCACCGATGACCATACTTCCTGATGGCACATTCTTGGAGAGACCAGACTGTGCTCCAATGATTGCCTTGTCCCCGATCTCCAAATGACCGGCAAGTCCGACCTGACCAGCGAGCGTCACATAGGATCCAATCCGGGTACTCCCCGCGACACCTACCTGGGCACAGATAATTGTGTGGGAACCAACCTGAACATTATGGGCGATTTGAACCAAATTGTCGATTTTGCTTCCCTGACCGATCACGGTGCGTCCAAAGCGAGCCCGATCAATGGTGGTATTCGCCCCGATTTCAACATCGTCCTCGATCTCGACAATTCCAGTCTGGGGAATTTTCTGATGACGTCCCTCTTGAAATTCATAGCCGAACCCGCACGATCCGATCACCGCACCAGGCTGAACGATGACACGATCCCCTAGGATGCAGCGCTCCCGTACCGTCACATTGGGGTAAATTCGGCAATTGGCGCCAAGACGAACCCCATGAGCGATCACGCATCCCGACTCAATCACCGTTCCTGCACCTATTTCAACGCCATCATCAATAACAACAAGCGCTCCAACTGAAACTCCTTCGCCGAGACGCGCTTCCGGAGAAACAACAGCTGAGGGGTGAATGCCAGGTGCAGGAACCACCTCAACTGGCGCAAACGCAGCAACAATAGTGGCGAACGCAACCGAGGGATTGGCCACACGAAGCAAGATCGGGGCAACAGTTTCCTGGCACTCCATGGGAACGATGGCAGCCGAGGCAACACTGGCCCGTAACTGGGCCAGATAGCGGGGGTTTCCAAAGAACGTCAGATCCCCGGAACGGGCCTCCATCAGGGAGGCCACACCTGTGATCTCCAGATCAGGCACGCCCTCCTCAAGCACCGCCCCCACGAGCTTTGCAATCTCGTGCAGTCTCATGGAGGCTGATGAAATCAATCGAGAAGAAGCTACTTGCTGATTTTAATTGGTGCCTGAAGTAAACCTACTGCTTGGTGTCGGCAGCCGGGGCGTTCTTATTCAGGGCAGTGATGACATCCTGGCTGAAATCAAGATCATCACGCGAATAAAGCACCACGGGAACCGCTCCAGCACTGAGTCCTGATTTGTCGAATACGATGTCGTAAGCCTTGGATTTCACAAGATCGTTCACGGTCTTCATGATGTCATCCACGATGTCCTTGCGCATGCGCAGAAACTGATCCTGAAGCGTCTTCTGCTTGGTGCTGCGATATTCCGTGATGTCGTGATCCAAGGCGCGGGCGGCGGCAACCTTAGTCTCCCGATCCTTCAACTTTGCATCCTTATCATCCTTGCTCAGATCAGGTTTCTCAAGATCTGTATTGATCTGGCTGATCTCCTGCATGCTCTTTTTGAGCGTCTCAACGCGGTCGTTGAGATCTTTGTTAGCAGCGGCCTCGGCAGCAGCGTATTTGGTCTGTGCATCCTTGGTCTTGTAGTACTCGCTGAAAACGCGGTTCATATCGACAGTGCCGAATTTGACCTGAGCGTTAGCAAGGCCTGATGCGCCAATAAAAAGCAGGGCAGCAATGAGGGAGGTACGGAGGAGAGATTTCATGAAATGATGGTTGTGGAAAAGCTTCTATACCCCCACTTAGAAGGTGTAGCCAACATTAAAGTTAAACTGTCCATGACTGTGGTTCCAGTTATCGCTCTCGACCGGATAACCCCAATCCACGCGGATCGGTCCGATCGGCAGCTCAATGCGGGCCCCGATACCAACATCGCCGTTAAGCCCCCCGGAACCGTTCCCGTAGGCAGTGGGAGCAAAAGAGAGGGCCCCGGCATTCACATAACCCCAATCGGTGAAGAATGCCCCACGGAGTCGGGGAATGATGGGGAAGGTTAGCTCTCCCGTACCCTCGACCGATGTCGAGCCACCAATCGGATTGCCATACTGATCCTTAGGCCCGACCTCGCGGAAGGCGAAACCGCGCATGTCATTGGCTCCACCAAGGTAAAGTTCGTCAAAGATCGGCGGCGGCGTCGAGCCCCCACCCCAACCATTGACCACACCCACGCCGCCCTTGGTCTCCAGAATCATGTCCCAGGGGAGTGAGAAATATTTCTTTGCATTCAGGGTAACTCCATAATCCTGCACCGTCCCTCCGAGACCTCCTCCGGCAACAAAAGCGCTCAGGTTGACGGTCTGTCCCTTGCGGGGAAGGAAGAGGCTGTCACGATTGTCGTAGTCGAGACCGAGGAGAACGGAACTCTTGGTGTAAGGGGAATTGTCAGCTGCGTTCTGAATCACATTTCCGTAGTTTCCCGTCAGATTATAGATCCTGATGTTCTCGAGACGATACTCTCCGCGGAGCGCAGTGAAGGGGGTGAGTGCTTTACGGGCCTGAAGGGCACCTCCGAGATTGGATTGGCTGTAGACAGGACTCAGGAAGGTTGCGGCATGGTAGTAGAGTTCCCCACCGACCGACACTTTGTACCCCATGAACCACGGCTCGGTAAGTGACATGGTGAAATCCTGACGCTGGAGACCATACTGGGCACGGATACGGAAGCGCTGGCCGGCACCCGTAAAGTAAGGCCAGTTGAAGAGATCGAAGTTGGACTGCTGGAGCTCAGCAAACCCGACAAGGCTATCAATGGAGCTGAATCCGGCACCGAAGTTGAACGATCCGGTCTTTTTCTCATCCACGATGACATCGAGATCCTTGCGACCCGGCACCAAGGTATCCTGAGGGGCCATATCCACCTTATTGAAGTAGTTCAGATTCATCAGGCGTGATTTGCTGACATCGACGAGCGTCGTGTCAAAAACGCCACCGGGACTGACCGCCAGTTCGCGACGGATCACCTTGTCCTTGGTCTTGGTATTACCCTGCACATTGATCAGGTTCACATAAGACTGGACGCCCTCGTCGATGTGATAGGTCAGGTTTACCTGCCCCTCTCCGGCTGGATCAATCTGCGGTTGGGCAACCATGTCGACATAACCACGGGAACCATAAAAATCGCGCAGCTTCTTAAGATCCGCACCCATGCCGTCTGGCGTGTACAGTGAGCCGCTCTTCATTCGGAGAGCACGTTCCAGATCGGCGGCTGGCACGATCGCGGCCCCCTCGATGTCCAGCTTGTTGACGCGGTATTGGATTCCCTCGGAAATGGAAATCACCAAATCAACTCCCTTGCCGCTTGGAAGGGGCTGGGTCTGGACATCGGTGATGCGGACATCGGCAAAGCCTTTGTTCATGTAGAGATTCCTGATGGCCTCCTTGTCGTCATCCATCTGGGCGGGAACCAGGCGACCGGCCTTGGTTAGAAAGGAAAGAATATTTGCCTTCTTGGTCTTCATCACCTTGAGCAGATCCTTCGGAAGCACTGAATCGTTACCAGTGAAGGTGATTTGGCGAATGACAAGCTTCGGGCCTTCGTTGATCGAAAAAACCACCTGCATATGCTTATCAGCGAGTTGTGAGGTTCTCGTATCCACCTTCACATCAGTGAAATTCTTGTCCTCATACAGCTTGATGATTTTCTGCCGATCCTCGGATAGGCGCTCCTCGCTCATTGGGTCACCTGGTTTGGTGGAGATCTCCTTCCTGATTTTTGAGGAACCGATCACATCGTTTCCCTCGATCAATACTTCCCCGACGGTGGAACGACCCTGCAGAAGAACGGTAACTTTCAATCCCCCTTCGACGGGCTCGGCAAAGATACGGGCATTGGAAACATTCCCCGTGGCGTAGAGAGACTTGATATCCTCATCCACCAGACGGTCGTTGTAAGGGGCCCCCACCTTGGTCGCGAGGTTGTCGAGCACACGCTGTTTGCTCAACGTAGTCTCACCGACAAACTGCACATCGATCTGCTGAATAACCGGTGGTGCCTGCCCTTGCGGGGGCATCTGGGCTGAGAGATGGTGGACTGGAAACAGGATCAGGCAGACTCCCAGAAAGAGTTGTAAAATGGCTGAAAATCGGAGGCTGGTCATGAGTCTTTTGAGTAAAAATCGAGGAGGCACAAAAAATGCCCATTAGGGAAGCGATGATTTAATCGCATAGAGACCGTTGCGGCAAGAGTGGGCCGCAGGCAAGGCGGCTTGGCGGGCGCATCCCCGCAGCGGGCTGTAATCGCCAAGCCAACAAAGCATGCGGCCTATTATTGGCGCAACCCGAAGGGCTGAAAGCCATTTGTCGATTTTTGTGGCGTTGCTCGCTCAGGCAAGACCGCTGCGGGTATTGCCCAGCGCTCGCGCCTTCAAAAATCAGCAAATGGTTTTCAGCGGTCTTCATGGGATTAAATCAGCGCTTCCTTAGATGAGTTGCCGACAAGCAAGGGTCAAGCCGCTATTTGCCGACAATGGCTTGAAACTGCTCCAAAATGGCGGGAATTTCGTTAAGTGCCGTGATGGTATGGTCAGGACTCACTTCCGCATGCTCCTCCGAACCCGGCACACGGATCCAGATGGAACGGATGCCGGCATTGCGGGCCCCGGCAATGTCCCGCTCCAGACTGTTCCCCACCATGATCGCCTCATCCACACTCACGCCCAATTCTCCGACCAGATGGTGAAAAATCTCCGGTTTCGGTTTTCCAATCCCATATTCCCCTGAAACAGCGATCGCCTTGAAAAAGGGTTCCAGGCCGGTTGCGGCGATCTTCTCGCGCTGAAGATCGGGAGCACCGTTGGTCAGCAATGCCAGACTATATTGTGATGCAAGCTGCACGATTAACTCGCGTGCACCTGGAAGCAGCCGCTGTCGGGCCCTTCGAGTGCTGGCGAATTCAGCGGGCAAAAATTCTGGGGCATCTGCAGGAAACTTCTCCAACTGCGCCGAGAGGGCCTTTGCAAATACCTCCCTGCGATAGGCCTGCGCCCAATTGCGGAGTGCCGTAAGTTCAGTACTCTCCCCCTTAAATCCTCCCCAGAGACATTCAAAGGCACTGATCCCAATCGAGCGGCAGTAGGGGCGGCATTCTCCCTCGCTCCAAAGCTCCCGCGCGATCGCCATCGAATCCCGGGCAAAAAGAGCCGGATCCACCCCAAATCGGGAGGAAGCAACCGCCGCCACATGGGCAAAAGTTTCATGAGAGACCGCCTCATCAACAGCAAGGGTGTCATCCAGATCGAAGAAAAGAGCGCGCAAAGCCATAAGCAATGATAATGACCCAACTTGTAACTACCCAACGAGAAAAAAACGCACTCTCTGTTCACCTCGCAGGTAACACATCCACTAGGCAGAGACTTTCTAAAGTAAGTTGATATCCAACCCCATCTGCAGAGGTGCATTTTTCTTTTACCAAGGCGCAATGATTTTAGTGGAAGAGCGGCGTGGACACTCCCGAGTTCAACCCCAAGCCTCTTACTAGCCTAGCAACAACTTAGCCGTTATGAGATAACAACTTACGGTAAAAAGATCAGCGGCAGCCAGGGTAATGGGACCAGCTGCAATCTTGGGATCCCAATGCACCACACGTAAAAGAGTTGGGACAAGCACCCCAATCAAGGAAGCCATGAAGATGGAGATCACCACACTCCCGCCGATAACGATTGCCGAACGAAGATCATGCCAACAGAACTCCACCATTAAGGCGACAGCAGCTCCGGCGAGTAACCCGAGCAGAATGGAAGTCAATGCCTCCCTCTGCAATTTAACCCGCAGCCATTTCCTGCGGATTCTGGACTGGGGAAGTGACTGGACGGTCAGCGCCAGTGACTGTGCCGCCACCGCTTCCCCCAAACCAAGAACAAGTGCCATAAAGACCGCCAGCACCACACGCTGCTGAAGCGTTGTCGCAAATGCACCAGCCATCATGGCGCAGAGGACGCCGCCAGAAACCGTTGCCGCCAGCCAAGGAAAACGAATACGGAAAGCTTTCCATGGAGAAGCGTGTAGGACCTCCTGAACATGAATACCGATGGATTGGAAAAGCTGGTCCGTGGAATTCCCCTCTCCTAGTTCCATCACTTCATCAGTGAAAAGCCCCACATCGATGATCCCTTTCAACCGCTTTTCTGAATCGACAACAGGTATGGCAAGGAATTTGTGCAGGATGAAGCATTCGCACGCCTCCAGTAGTGTCGCCCCTTCGGGAAGAGACATCACCCTTTTTATCATCACCCCCCCAATCAACCGATCCAATGATTCCGTCAGGAGTTTGCGAGCGGGCACCACTCCAGAGAGTCGCCCGTCGGCATCGACCACATAAAAGTAAAAAATCCGTTCCTCAAGTCCTGTCGTACGGATCGCCTCCAGAGCTTCGGCGACAGTTTGATCCATCCTGAGGGGTGGAGGGCCTGGGCGTAGAAATTCCGCAATCGGTTTGTTCAGATGCTCTTTCGACGTAGCTGAACCAGACGATGACGGAAAGGACATACGCCCGGGGGAAAACGATTGGATGAAAGAAAACCCTTATTCCTTAGCGGCTTCTTCAAGCGCCTCGGTGGGAGGGGTTCCCGAAACGACTTTGAAGGAGAGCTTATCCCCGTCACGCGTCACGCCAACCTGATCCCCTCTCTTGATCACGCCACGAAGAATATCTTCGGCGATCGGATCCTCGAGATAGCGTTCCACGGCACGGCGCATCGGCCTTGCTCCGTAGGAGGGATCATACCCCTTCTCAATGAGCAACTCGTGGGCGGAAGCATCTAGAGTGACATGGATATCCTTGTCCTTGATACGGGCGGCAACCTTGGTCACCTCCAGATCAACAATGCGGGTGAGCATTTCTTTGGAGAGCGTGTGGAAGACGATGATGTCATCGAGACGGTTGAGAAACTCGGGTTTGAAGACCCGCTTGCTCTCCTCCAAAATCTTGTCACGCATCGTGTCATGGCTCCCGTCAAGTGTCGGAGCCCCGAAACCAAGCGTTGTCTGCTTCTTGATCAACTCGGCACCCACGTTGGAGGTGAGAATGATGATCGTGTTACGGAAATCAATCTTGCGGGAGAGACTGTCGGTTACTGTTCCCTCCTCCAGTATCTGAAGCAAGAGATGCATGACATCGGGATGCGCCTTTTCGATCTCGTCGAAAAGCACCACGGAATAGGGACGACGGCGAACCGCCTCGGAAAGCTGTCCTCCTTCCTCGTAACCAACATAACCCGGAGGTGAACCGATGAGACGGGAGGAGGTGAATTTCTCCATGTACTCCGACATGTCGATCTGGATGAGGGCATCGGGATCGCCGAACATGAACTCCGCCAGCGAGCGTGCCAGGAAAGTTTTTCCGACGCCTGTGGGACCGAGGAAAACAAAGGAACCAATCGGACGGCGGGGATCCTTGAGATCAGCGCGGGAACGGCGGAGCGCCTTACTGATCGCAGTGACCGCCTCATCCTGACCAACCACGCGCTTCTTAAGTTCATCCTCCATGGCAAGGAGTTTGATGGTCTCCTTTTGCTCCATGCGCTGAAGCGGAACACCGGTCCACTTGGAAAGCACATGCATGATTGCCTCCTCGTCGACAACTACTTCGTGCTCATCGCGGTCTTTTCTCCAGTTGGCCAGAACAGTCTCCAAATCTTCTTTCGCCTTCTTTTCAGAATCGCGCAAAGCAGCGGCTTTTTCAAAATCCTGGGCCTTGATAGCGGCTTCCTTTTCTCCACGGATCCGGTCGATTTCGGCCTCGAGTTCCTTGGTGGCAATAGGCCGCGTCATGGCCCCTATCCTGGCCCGGGAGCCCGCCTCATCCATGATATCGATGGCCTTATCGGGCAGAAAACGCCCTGTGAGATAACGATCTGAAAGTTTCGCGGCGGCCTCCAGCGCGGCATCAGTAATGACCGCCTTGTGATGCGCCTCATACTTGGGCCGCAGTCCCTTGAGAATCAGGATGGTATCGGCCACGGAGGGAGCCTCCACCTTCACCGACTGGAAGCGGCGCTCCAGCGCGGAATCTTTTTCAATATACTTGCGGTATTCATTCAACGTCGTAGCTCCAATGCACTGAAGCTCGCCGCGGCTGAGAGCAGGCTTGATGATATTGGAGGCATCCATCGCTCCCTCGGCAGAACCAGCACCGACAATCGTATGAAGTTCATCGATAAAGAGAATGATGTTCCTGTTCTTACGGATTTCATCCATGACAGCCTTAATGCGCTCCTCAAACTGACCGCGGTATTTCGTGCCGGCCACCATGAGGGCCAGATCAAGAGTGATCACTTTCTTGTCCACAAGGAGTTCGGGAACATTTCCTGAAACAATCTCCTGGGCCAATCCTTCCGCGATGGCGGTCTTGCCCACACCGGCTTCACCAATGAGGACAGGGTTGTTTTTACTGCGGCGGCAGAGAATTTGAATGACACGTTCGATTTCCTCGGCACGCCCGATGACGGGATCGAGTTCACCTTTCTCGGCCAGGTCGGTTAGATCGCGGCCAAAGGCTTTCAACGCCGGTGTCTTTGATTCCTTGCGTGCGGCTCCTCCGGAAGCGACTTCCTCGCTGTCGAGAACCTCCTCTTCACCCTCCTCGGGATTGAAATTCGGATCGAGTTCCTTAAGGACTTCGTTGCGCGTGCGATCCAGATCGATCTCCAGCTTTTTGAGAACTTGAGCCGCAACTCCCTCACCTTCACGCAACAGTCCAAGCAGGATATGCTCGGTGCCGACATAGGAATGCTGCAGCGCCTTCGCCTCCTTGCCGGCAAGCGCAAGGACCTTTTTCACGCGCGGCGTGTAGGGAATGTTCCCCGACATTTTGTTCTCTGGACCAGATCCGACCAGTTTCTCAACTTCCTGACGCACGGTCTCCAGATCGAGACCCATTTTTTGGAGAACATTCACCGCCACCCCCTGACCAAGCTTGATCAAGCCCAGAAGCAGATGCTCCGTGCCGACATAGTTATGGTTGAACCGATCGGCCTCCTTGCGGGCAAGGGCCAGAACCTGTTGTGCGCGTGGGGTGAAGTTATTCATCATGATTCCTCGCCTTTGAAGATTGAACCGAATTTATCGCATGGAAACTGTTGGTGCCATCTCGTTGAAAAATCAGCGAATGAACTTCAGCGGGCTTCATGAGATTTATTCAGTGCTTTCTTGAGTGGTGGTTGTCGGAGTCGTCGGGATTTTCCCGATTTCCGGTTCCGGCATCTGTTTTAACTTTGCTCGAATTAACGCCGCGCGCAAGGAGTCTCGTTCTTCCGCGCCAAGTTTTGTTGTTTGAAGTCCTTTTTGCAGGTGGGCGGGCTGGGTTTCGATGAAAAGCTCATCAACCTGGAGGCGATTTTTGGAGGGGAAAAGTCCGAGATCGATCCCCATCTTGATAAAGGAAAGCAGGTTTAGCGCCTCCTTCGAGGTGACAGAATGAGCATGGCAGAGAATTCCATAGGCCCTTCCGATCTGATCGAGCAGGGTCTCGGCACGTTGCTGGAGAAGGATCTGACGCGCATTCTGTTCATGCTCCAGAATCTGGTAGATGACTTTGTTCAGCCTTCCGATGATTTCCACTTCCGCTTCGCCCAGGGTCGTCTGATTGGAAACCTGAAAGAGATTTCCCATCGCCTCCGTTCCCTCACCATGAAGCCCCCGAACGGCCAGACCAATTTTATTGACTGAGTTGATGATCTTATTCACCTGTTCCGACATGACGAGCCCCGGCAGGTGAAGCATGGCACTGGCACGCATCCCTGTACCTACATTGGTGGGACAGGCCGTCAAATAACCAAGATCGTTGTGAAAGGCAAAATCGAGCGATTCCTCCAGCTCACTATCCGCTTGGTTGATCATCGCAAAAACCTCGTCGAGTTGAAGGCCCGCCCTGATTGCCTGCATTCTCAAATGATCCTCTTCGTTGATCATGAAACTGAGGGTCTGCGCGGTATTCATCACGACGGCGCTACCCGCTCCCTTGGCGGCATGTTCGCGGCTGATCAAGTGACGTTCCACGAGCACCTGTCTTTCAAGCGGGGAAAGATCCTCCAGCTTCTCGGAAAAGGATTCCTGCATTTCAGGTAGCTGCTCCACAGCTCCTCGAATCTCTTCAAGGATGGCTACCCGTTCGGCTTTCTTGGCCCATCCGGGAAACGGTTTGCCTTTCAGGTTGCGCGCAAGGCGAACCCGGCTACTGACAACGATCTGATCATGGGGGCCTGAGCCGCTCAGCCACTCGCCGGTATTTGCGATGATCCGGGAGAGTTTCATGGCTTTTTCCGGGACTTAGGAGCCGGCCCCAAGACCGGAGCCTCCGGTTCAGCAAGCGATGCAATTCTATTCACCGGCTCTGGCTCCTCCGACTGTGCAAAGGATTCCGCTTCAAGCGTGCGAATTTTATCACGCAATGCCGCGGCTTCCTCGAAATGTTCAGAGGCGATAGCCTTGGCAAGTCCCTCTTCAAGTTTCGTCAACTCCTGGGTGCGGCGGCGGGTGAGTGCCAGGCTGGCTGGCACCTTGCCAACATGAATAAGCCCCCGGTGCATATTCTTGAGCATTCCACTCAGTCCTTCGGCAAAGGCATCGTAGCAGGCACTGCAGCCAAGACGGCCCGTCTTCTTAAAATCAATCTGAGAAAATCCACAGACAGGACAACGAATCCCTGCGGGATTTTTTTCGATCTCCTGAGCGGCTCCAAGACCGAGCAAAAGATCAGCCAAGGCAAATCCAGTGGGATCGTTCACCCCCTTCTCCTTGGAACAGCTTTCGCAGAGATTCACCTTCTGCATCTTCCCCTCAACGATCTGAGTCAGAAAGACAGTGGCCTCTTTTGATTTGCAGACATCGCAGAACATTATGGAAGCACTGGTTGAATCGCATTGAGACCGTTGCGATAAGAATGGGCCGCAGGCAAGACGGCTTTGCAGGCGCATCCCCGCAGCGGGCTGTAACTACAAAGCCAACGCAGCCTCCGACCTATTATCGCAGCAACCCGAAGGGCTGAAGCCATTTGTCGATTTTTGTGGCGTTGCTCGCTCGGGCAAGACCGCTGCGGGTATTGCCCAGCACTCGCGCCTTCAAAAATCAGCAAATGCTCTTCAGCGGTCTTCATGGGATTCAAGCAGCGCTTCCTCAAAACGGAGTCCCCTCCTTTTGGGTCAGTTCGCGGAAACGCTCGATCAGGAGTCGGGT
>Ga0302199_1000172_pt1 | contig 33866 bp, 23 predicted proteins | sample II_Bog_N2_3_FD_194588 | JGI IMG/M metagenome (GOLD analysis project Ga0302199, IMG submission 194588) | Peat permafrost microbial communities from Stordalen Mire near Abisko, Sweden - II_Bog_N2_3 | ecosystem: Environmental > Terrestrial > Soil > Wetlands > Peat | place: Sweden: Abisko, Stordalen... | reverse complement strand
CCCGCGCGCTCGGCGCCCAGATCGCCACCGCCCTCTCGCCCGATGAGCAGATCGTCAAGATCGTCCACGATGAGCTCATCAACATCCTCGGCAAGGACACGGCGCGCTTCCGCACCTCCTCGCAGCCGCCCAGCGTCATCCTGATGGCCGGGCTACAAGGTGGAGGAAAGACGACATCGTCTGGGAAACTCGCCGCCTGGCTCAAAAAGGCCGGTCACCGCCCCATGCTGGTCTCCGTCGACGTCTACCGTCCCGCCGCGCGCGAGCAACTCGCCATCGTCGCCAAGACGACAGGCTCCTACATCTACGAGGGCAAACTCGACCCGAACGCGAAGCACGACACCGAAGACGTCCTCCGCCTCGCCCGCGAAGCCAAGCGCGACGCCGCCAGCTTTGGCTGCGACATCCTCATCGTCGATACCGCCGGCCGCAACCAGATCGCCGCCGACCTGATGGAGGAGATGGCCGCGCTCAAAAAGCTGCTCAACCCATCGGAGATCCTCTTCGTCGCCGACGCCATGACCGGCCAGGACGCCGTCAACTCCGCCAAGGCCTTCCACGACCTGCTCGCCCTCACCGGCGTCATCCTCACCAAGATGGACGGCGACTCCCGCGGCGGCGCCGCTCTCTCCATCCGCCACGTGACTGGAGCGCCGATAAAATTCTTGGGCACTGGGGAAAAGCCCGACGCCTTCGAGCCCTTCCACCCCGACCGCATCGTCTCCCGCATCATGGGCATGGGCGACATCGCCACCCTGCTCGAACACGCCGAAGCCAAGCTCGACCGGGGCAAGGCGGAGCAGTTCGCCAAAAAGGCCCTCTCCGGCGATGGCTTCTCGCTCGACGACTTCCGCGAGCAGCTCCGCCAGATCAAGAAGATGGGCTCCATGAAGTCCATCCTCAAGATGCTCCCCTCCGTCGGCCCCTTCGCCGGCATGGCCCAGGCTGCGGAGAACGTCGACGAAGGCCAGTTCGCCCGCGTGGAGAACATCATCAACTCCATGACCAACAAGGAGCGCCGCGACCACGAGATCATCAACGGCAGCCGCCGCAAACGCATCGCCGCCGGCTCCGGCACCTCCGTCCAGGAGGTCAACAACCTCCTCCGCCAGTACGCCCAGATGCGCAAGATGTTCAAGACCATGGGCTCCGGCGGCGGCCTCAAAGCCCAGCAACGCATGATGTCCCAAATGCAAGGCAGGCAGAAATTCGGAAGGTAAGAACCGGCAGGAAACCACGAGTGCTATGCTCAGGTTATGCAGGTGACGGTGACCATTCCGGATAATCTGGCGGCTCAACTTACTGCTGCGGGCAAGGACCCCGCTCGCGCCGCGCTGGAAGCGCTTGCCATCGAAGGCTACCGCGCCAGACGTCTGTCCGAGAACGAGGTCCGAGTGATGCTGGGTTATGAGACACGCATGCAGGTCCATGCGCTGCTGCAGGAACACGACACCTACCTCAATTACTCCATGTCCGACCTGGAACAGGAGATCCGTTCTTCGGATGAACTGTTCGCCAGGCGGGAAGAAAGCGGCCGCAAGCACGAATGATCGTCGTCGCAGACACCAGCCCGCTCAACTACCTCATTCTCATCGAACAGATCCAAATTCTCGAAGCTCTCTATGGCCAGGTAATTATTCCGCCTGCCGTTCAAGACGAACTCTTGAGCGCGGGTGCGCTTCCGCAAGTCAGGTCATGGATGGCAACGCCGCCAGCATGGCTTGAAGTGCGCTCGCCGCTGCCCGCGTTCCGCGACTCCATCGCCCTGGGGGCTGGGGAGAGCGACGCTATCGTATTGGCGGAGCAAATTGGAGCCGACAGAATCATCATGGACGAGACATTGGGCCGCGGGGAGGCGTTGCGGAGAGGCCTCAATATCATCGGTACCCTTGGCGTCCTGCGCGATGCCCACCGGACAGGATTGCTCGATTTGGCGACCTCAATGGAACGCCTGCGGGCAACAAGCTTCCGTGCGTCGCCGCAGATTCTTCAGGCGATCCTGGACTCCGTCCAGTAAGGGCAGGTGGTCCAGGTCTCTCAATCACCACCGAATCGTATGCCCCGTTATCAACCCGGCCTTGACCTTCTCCAGCGAGACACCCTTCTCACCCCGCCGCGACCGCGACACCAGCACGTCCGCAATGTCTTCCCAAAGCGCCCTATGCACCTTCAGGTCGATCACTGCCGCCGTCTTCGTCCCCTTCTCATCGGTCAAAAACTGTATCCCGCCCACGGAAGCCTCCTGCAACTCTCAATCCTAAGTTATCGACCCGCCGGGTGCCCCACATCTCGCCTCTGAGATGTGGGATTCGGAAGGCCGCAGGTTCCGATGCCCTTCGTCATTCGCCATGCGGGCAGAGACAAACAATCACTTCGCGATGAGTTTGAAAAACCAGACAAGCAGCAGTTGCACCGAGGAGTAGATCGCCGCATACGCGCCCGCCCCCACAGGGAGAGGGATCTCCGGTTGCGACTCTACATTATTCCGGAGGAGTTGGGCCCGGTTGAAGAGATCGTGGTTGTTGTCCTTCGCGCTCTTGCCCATGATCTCGATCAAGGCGTCGGTCCAAAAAGACTTCCATTTCCGCTGCGCGATCACACAGACGCTGAAGCATCCAATGCAACCCAATAGACCCAGAGCAACGACTCCCGAGAGGGTGAAACCAAGTTTGCGAAAGCCGTCATTGATCAACTCGGCGCCGATAGCCAGGTAGAGCAAGTTGGTGGCGCACACCAGGATGATCTTGCTCATAAGGTTGCGGCGCAGCTTCGTGTGCTCAAGACGATAACTCCGATTGCGCCGCATCTCGTCGGAAAAGAACCAAACGCCCAGCCACCCAGACACCGGCGCAATCAGGCAAACGATAAAATGCTCGCCGAGTTTCGCGGAGGCCGCTACTTCTTCTGAGGGCAGCACCCCGTCCGCGGTAAATGCCGTAAGACTGCGGTCAAAGTAGTAGAGGCTCTGCCCCTGGTCCTTCAGCTCCTCGTCCGAAGCCTCGCTCACTTTGGAAAGCGTCGAGTAGACCGGATGATTTGGCAGCACCACCGAGCACAAAAGCAGGATCTCCCAGTCGCTCTCATGGTCCGCCCGCGCCTCCTGCATGGCGCTGTAGAACGCAAGGACTCCGATGACCAGAACGGTCGTTACAACCTGCAGAATCGTAAGCAAGGCGAAATGGTAGCCGAACACATTCACTTTGTTCGCTCCGTCAGGCTCTTTCTTTAGGTCAGAGTCTAAATCACCGGACAGAACCAACGAAAAAATCCGCCCCCAACGCCAAAAGTCCCACCCCCCGGAACCGCGGGAGATGGGACTCTGACAACCTTCTGGCAATGGAGCCGACTACCGGCGCGCGCCGCCGCCACCATGGAAACCACCGCCGCCACCCCCACCACCATGGAAGCCACCGCCGCCGCCACCACCATGGAAGCCTCCGCCGCCGCTGAATCCGCCACGCGCGCCACCGCTATACCCGCCGCGTGCAGCATAGCCTCCGCCAGCATAGCCGTGTCCGCCGGCGTAGCCTTCCCGCCCGGACGCATAGCCGCCGCGTCCCGCGTATCCGTACCCTCCGCGGAAGCCGTACCCGCCGCGGTATCCATAGCCGCCGCGGAACCACGGCCCCGCGCCGAGGAACACGCCGCCGTTGAACCAACCCGGTCCGTAGAAGCCATACGGCGCGCAGGCGTACGGCGCATAGTCGTAGTAGCCATAGGCGCACGCCGGAGGTCCATAACCGTACCCCCCAACGCCGATGCCAACCGCAACCTGTGCATGGGATTGTGTTGCTGGAATCGCGAGAATCGAGAGCAGAACCAGATACTTAAGAAACCGCATTGTCGTTCCTCCTGGCAGGAACCATCCGTTCCTGCAGCCCCGAGTGCAATTTGCATTCGGCCTGTTCATTAGAACCCGTAAAGCCGGCAAACGTTGCGAGTGTAAGTTATTTGGTTTTAGATACTTATAGATACGAAGAAGTTGACCACATCTGCGAAAAAGTTGCCCGCAAGGCCCTTCAACTGGGAAAAAATTACGTAGTGCGCTCCAGCACCACCGCGAAGAAGCCATCGTAGGCGTGCGTGCCTGGCAACGTCCGCAGCGCACCGTCCTTCACCGCAGATGCCAGCAAATCGTCGCAGGCCACCTGCTGTACCACTCCGGCTTCCGCCAGCCCGGCTATGAGTGGCCCGATGGGCAACCGCTGCACGCCTGCCTCTGCCGCCACCGCTTCGACGACGCGCTCGTTCTCCTCCGGCTCCAGAGAGCAGGTCGAGTACACCAGCCGCCCGCCCGGAGCCAGACGCCGCAGCGCGCCGCTCAGGATCGCCCGCTGCCGCTCTGCCTGCCTTGCCATGTCTTCCGTGCGTAGCCGGTGGCGGATCTCCGGGTTCCGCGCCAGGGTGCCCGTCCCGCTGCAGGGCACGTCGCACAGGATCAGGTCGAAGGCGGCGCTGCCCTCGACCGCCGCCGCGTCCAGCACCTCGCAGCGAACGGCATCGGCAAACGGAAAGCGCCGCATCCGAGCCTTCATGGCGCCGAGCCGTCGCTTGCTCGCATCGGTAGCCAGGATCTCCGCGCCCGCCAGGCGATGCGCCAGAATCAGCGTCTTGCCGCCGGGTGCAGCGCAGCAGTCCCAGACGTGCGGCGTGCGCTCGCCGAGAGCCGGCAGCGCCGCCGCAGCCAGCTCCGCTACCAGGCGCGAGCCGTCGTCCATTTGCGGCAGGGTAGCGGTTTCCGTTGCGTGGGCAAAGTGCTGCCCTGCCTGTGGCTCGCGCTGGTCGTACTCGCAGATCGCCAGAGCGGACTCGCGGCCATACGCAGCCACCCAGCGCTCGACCAGCCAGCGCGGGTGGCCAAGCCGTTCGGCAAATGCTGCGGGCGACTCGAAGATGCGGGCGCTCGGCTTCTGGGCCGCGGCGAGCTTGCGGAGCACAGCGTTCACCATGCCCGCAGCGTGCGGTTGCCCCGCGGCGCGGCACAGCTCTACGCTCTCGTTCAGCACGGCATGTGGTGGAATTCGATCCATGTGGAGCAGTTGAAAAGCACCCATACGCAGCGCGAGCGCCACCGGCTCGGCAAGCCGCTGGTCCGGCCGCGCCAGCAGCTTGGCCACACGTGCGTCCAGTGCAATCTGCCAGCGCAGCACGCCCATCACCAGCGCCGTTGCCAGGTTGCGGTCCTCCGGCGTCAGTAGGTCGGTGCGCTCCGAGTGCAGCAACTCATCGCTATGGCTGCTACCTTCGCCCACAAGGGTCAGAATGTCGAAAGCCACTCGGCGCGCCGGACTGATCTTCGCGGCCGCCTCTGCTGCGGACGCGGTCGGTCCCGCGGAAGCCGGGCGCGCGCGCACAGCCGTCTTCGACCCTCGGCCTGTTGGTCTGTTCAAGAGCCCAGCCTTTCTCCCGACTTCACCTGGAAGCCGCGCAGGAAGTCGCTTGCGCTCATGCGCCGCTTGCCTTCCAACTGTACCTCGTGGAAGACCAGCGACGTGCCGCCGCCGCAACCGGCCAGCAACCGCTCGCCAGCCGGGCGCAGGGTCCCAGGCTCGATGTCGCGTTCGGCAGCGATCTGCATGCGATGGATGATCAGCTTCTTTCCGCGCAGCGTGGTGTGCGCTCCCGGCCACGGCTGGAATCCGCGCCAGCGATCGTAGGTTTGCTGCGCAGTCCGCGAGAAGTCGATGGCTCCGTCCTCGCGCGTCAGAATCGGAGCCAGCGTCGCCAGTGCATGGTGCTGCTGCTCGCCCGTCAACTCGCCGCATTCGAGCTTGGCCAGCGTCTTCACCATCAGCTCCGCGCCGGCTGCGGCCAGCGTCTCGAAGACATCGATGGCGGTCTCTTCCTGCCCGATGGGAACCACGTGCGCCAGCAGCATGTCGCCCGTGTCGAGCCCCTCGCCGATGCGCATTGTCGTCACGCCGGTCATCGTCTCGCCATTTGCGACTGCCCATTGGACGGGCGCGGCGCCGCGATACTTCGGCAGCAGGGACCCGTGCAGGTTGATGTTGCCGTGCGGCGGCAGGTCGAGCATCCACTTTGGGATGATGCGGCCGTAGGCAACCACCAGGATCGCGTCCGGCTGCACGTGCTCCAAGTGTTGACGGAACTCGGAGTTGCTCTTGATCTTCTCCGGCTGAACCACCGGAATCCCGTGCGCCAAAGCGGCCCGCTTTACGGGAGGCGCGTGCATCTCCATCCCGCGGCCGGCGGCGCGGTCCGGCTGCGTGACGACCAACGCCACATCATGTCCCGCAGCAATGACCGCTTCGAGCGTCGGTACGGCGAACTGCGGCGTTCCACAAAACACCAGTCTCATTGGTCACCCGGGAGATTCTTCGGCGCCGCGCATCTCAGCAGAGAGGAATCAGGCTGGCACTCCGCAGCGAAGCAGTCCAGAGCTGGGCGACGCACTACCATTCGCCATTCTTCTGCATCTTGCGGATCTTGCGGAGTGCGAGTTCTCGCTTGAGCCGGCTGATGCGGTCAATGAAGAGTACGCCGTCCAGATGGTCGATCTCATGCAGCAGCGCGCGTGCCAGCAGCTCTTCGCCTTCGACCTCGAACCACTTGCCGTGCTCGTTCTGCGCCTTGACCTTGACCCATGCTGCCCGCTGCACCTTCTCGCGAATGTCCGGCAGGCTCAGGCATCCCTCTTCTTCGACCTGCTTGCCTTCGCGCGCGACCACCTCGGGATTGATGAGGACCAGCTTGTCCTTGGGGTTCTTCTTGAAGCTGACGTCGATCACGGTCAGGCGCTGCGGGATTGCAATCTGCGGTGCTGCAAGGCCGATGCCCTGGGCCACGTACATGCTCTCGAACATCTCCGCCACGAGCGTGCGTAGCGCATCGTCGAACACTGTGATGGGGGCGCACATCTTCGCCAGCACAGGGTCTGGATACTTCACAATCTCGTGAATCTTCAACGCTTCCTTTGCCGCCATCTTCGTTCCCGACGCCTTCACTTTCCCTGTACTCTGCGTGCCGGAGCAAATTTCCTGTGGGTGTATAGGGGAGGCGTTCCATTCATGTCCGTTTTCTTCCAAGGAAAACGGTACTACACAGAACTCTCCACTCCACAGCAACAGGAAGTTTGCTCTAATAGGCCCGAATCTGCTCGCAGTAGCCTTTGTAGTTTCGTTCCATCTCGCGCAGCGAATCTCCGCCAAACTTATCGATCACCAGGCGCGCCACTGTGAGCGCCACCATCGCCTCCGCCGCTACTCCGGCAGCAGGCACCACGCAGACATCGCTGCGCTCGTAGGCGGCTTTGACCGGCTCGCGCGTGGCAAAGCTGATGGAACCCAGCGGTCTGCGAAGGGTGGATATCGGCTTCAGATATCCCCGTACGACGATGTCTTCGCCATTGGAGATGCCGCCTTCGATTCCTCCGGCGTTGTTCTGCTCGCGCGAAAACCGGGTGAAGCTGCCATCTTCGCTCCCGCCGGCGGCTTCGTAGCCGATGGCGTCGTGGACGGTCGAGCCCAGGGACTCCGCCGCGGTGACGCCGCGGCCAATCTCCACGGCTTTGACGGCCTGCAGGCTCATGACGGACTGAGCCAGCAGCCCGTCCATGCGTTCGTCCCAGTTGGCATGGGTTCCCACGCCAGGCGGCAGGCCGTGGACCACGACCTCAAAGACTCCGCCGACGGTGTCCCCGGTGCGCAGCGCGACATCGACCTCGGCCTTCATTTTTTGTTCGTCGTCTGGGTCCACGCAGTTCAGCAACACGTCATCCTTGGCCTGGAGTGCGGCAATTTCGTCCCAGGCAGCGGGCCGCGAGAGCCGTGCCGCACCGACGCGGATGACGTGGCTGGCGACTTCGACACCGAGCGCCCGCAGCAGCAGCTTAGCCATGGCTCCACACGCGACGCGGGCGGCACTCTCCCGGGCGCTTGCCCGTTCCAGCACATAGCGGGCGTCGGGGAAGTCGTACTTGAGGCTGCCTGCCAGGTCGGCATGGCCGGGCCGCGGACTGGCTACGGCCTTGTGCTTGGCGGGGTCGCCTGTTTCCACGGGCAGAATCTCCTGCCAGTTCTTCCAGTCGTTGTTGGCGATGGTCATGGCTACGGGGGAGCCGATGGTCTTGCCATGGCGCACGCCGCTCAGGATATGCGCTGTATCGCGCTCAATCCGCATCCTTCCGCCGCGGCCATAGCCCTTTTGCCGTCGCCACAACTCGCGGTCCAGAAACGCCTGGTCCACTGGCACGCCGGCCGGCAAACCGCTTACCATCGCCACCAGGCTCTCGCCGTGGCTCTCTCCCGCAGTCGAAAATCGCAGCATCTCTATCTCTCTCAGCCCAAACTGAGATTGTAACAATATCCCGGCTGCGCTCTGGTCGTGTTGTGCGTGGCTGCGCCGCTTCCATAAGGCTTTGCCGGTGGGATATGATTCAAGCGTTCGGAGTTTACTTCCGTCAAAAGCAGGGAAGTGCGATGCCTCCTCTTAAAATTAAGGTCAACAATGTCGTCTCCACGGTGGATGTGCCGCCGGACACGCCGCTGCTTTGGGTGCTGCGCGACGTGCTCGACCTGAAGGGCTCGAAGTACGGATGCGGAATCGGGATGTGTGGCGCGTGCACGGTCCACGTTGACGGAGTGGCGACGCGCTCGTGTCTGACCGACGTGAGCTCCGTGGTGGGCAAGTCGGTCAAGACCATTGAAGGCCTCTCGCACGACGGTACTCATCCTGTGCAGGTTGCCTGGGAGGAGTTGGACGTGCCCCAGTGCGGCTACTGCCAGGCGGGCCAGATTATGACCGCCTCGGCGCTGCTGGCTCACACGCCTCATCCCACAGACGCAGAGATCGACAACGCGATGGCCGGCAATCTGTGCCGGTGCGGCACCTATCCGCGCATCCGTAAGGCGATCCACAAGGCCGCATCCGCCGCTGCACCGGGCGCAACCGCACGCAAGAGTTAACGGAGGCACTGCATGCTTCTCAATCGTCGATCTTTTCTGCAAATGAGCGCGCTGACCGGCGGCGGCCTGGCACTGGGCCTGTTCGATCTGCCAGTGGCGACGCCCCAGGGCCCCCCGGGACGGCCTCAGTTGTCGCCGCGCGCATTCATCCGCATCGCGACGGACGGGACCATCACCATCATGGCAAGGGCGCCGGAGATTGGGCAGGGCGTGAAGACCATGCTGCCGATGATGATTGCCGAGGAGCTGGACGCCGACTGGAGCAAGGTCAAGGTCGAGCAGGCAGATCTGGACGAGACCCTATTTGGCAATCAATCCGCTGGTGGCAGCACATCCACGCAGAGCAACTACCTGCCGTTGCGTCGGGTTGGAGCCGCCTGCCGCCAGATGCTGATCGCCACCGCGGCTACCCGTTGGGGGGTTCCCGCAGCAGAGTGCAGCACCAGCCTCGGCCAGGTTCTGCATGCGCCGTCGGAGCGCTCGTTCGGGTACGGCGAACTCGCGGTGGATGCCTGCGCGCTGACACCGCCGGCCGTGGATTCCGTGAAGCTGAAGGACCCCAAGGATTTCCACATCATCGGCAAGCCCCAGCGGAATGTGGACAACCATTCCATCGTGACCGGCAAGCCGTTGTTCGGGATCGACGTGAAGGTTCCGGGCATGGTGCACGCGGTCATCGAGCGGTGTCCTGTCGTCGGCGGCACGGTAAAGAACGCAAATGTGGCCGAGATCAAGAAGATGCCGGGCGTGCGTCATGTTCTGGTCATCGACAGCACGCCGGCGAACTCCGGCGGCAGCTCCGACTCGAAGCTCGAACCCGGCATTGTGATTGTGGCGACAGGAATTGAGCCGGGTGTGGTGATCGTCGCCGACCAGTGGTATCAGGCGCAAAATGCACGGGCAAAGCTGAATGTGGACTGGGACTTTGGCACGGGTGGCGCGCAGACGAGCGACCAGTTTGCGGCGCGCGCTGCCGAGTTGCTGAAGGCGGCGCCCACTGACACGCTACGTGCCTACGGGGATGTGGATGGTGCGCTAAAGACGGCTGCGAAGGTGGTGGAGGCCACCTATGCCTATCCGTTCCTGGCGCATGGCACGCTGGAACCCATGAATACCACCGCATCCTACAAAGACGGAAAGATGGAGTTGTGGACGACGAGCCAGTCGCCCGGCGGCGGGCGGGGACAGGTTGCCCGGGCCCTGAATATCCAGGCCTCCGACATTACGGTGCATATCTGCCGCATCGGTGGCGGCTTCGGCCGGCGGCTGAATACGGACTATATGCTGGAAGCCGCGTGGATTGCGAAGTCAGTCGGTGTCCCGGTGAAGCTGCTGTGGTCGCGGGAAGACGACATGACCCACGACGACTATCGTGCAGCGGGGTATCACTCGCTGAAGGGCGGCCTGGATGCACAGGGCAAGCTGATTGCTTGGCGGCAGCACCTGGCGACGTTTGGCGACGGCCCGCGGGTCGTGTCGGGTGGAGGGATCGATGCTACGGAGTTCCCTTCGGGGCGTGTACCGAACTTCGCCTCGTACACCTCCGCACAGCCGCTGGTGCTGCGGACCGGGGCGTTGCGCGCTCCCGGACACAACGGCTATGCATGGGTCCTCAAAGGGTTCATCGACGAGTTGGCAACGGCTGCGGGCCGCGACCCGATCGCGTTCAACCTGGAACTGCTGGATGCGACTCCAATCCCGATGACGGGCCAGAATGGCCGGCGCGGTGGCAACGACTCGCTGAATGCCGACCGGATGAAGGGCGTTATCAAGCTGGTTGCTGAGAAGTCGGGCTGGGCGGACCGCAAAAAGACAGCAGGGAAGGGGTTTGGTTTTGCGTGCCACTACTGCCACGCCGGCTACTTTGCGGAGGTGGTGGAGGTAACCGCCGACAAGCAGAATGGCATCAAGGTGGACAAGGTGTGGGCGGCGGGCGATGTCGGCAACCAGATCATCAATCCATCGGGTGCGGAAGCTCAAGTGCAGGGTTCGATTCTGGAAGGTATGGCGCAGATGGCGCAGGAGATAACCATCGACAAGGGACAGGTACAGCAGAACAACTACCATGCTCATCCGCTGATTCGGTTCCCGCAGTCACCAGTGATTGAGCTGTTTTGGAGTATGAGCGAGTTTGGCCCAACAGGTCTGGGAGAGCCGGCGCTGCCGCCGGTGCTGCCAGCCATTGCAAACGCGGTCTTCGACGCAACCGGCAAACGCATCCGTACGCTTCCGCTCTCGCGGAGCGGGTTCAACTTCGCCTGATCGTTGGAGACTGCGGCGGTTTTACTCCTCGTCCAGCCACGCCTGCGAGTCCAGGATGGGCCGGTTGTCCAGACTCCAGACTTTGTCCGTCATCTCGCCTGCGCTCTTGCCGTTTGCACGTGAACGTGCAAACTCATTGCGGACGGCCTGCATTTTCGCCTCCAGATCGTCCAGCACATTCAACAGAAGGGCTTCGGGAGTCATGGGCAGTTTGGGCGAGCCGAACTCGTATTTTCCGTGGTGGCTCAGGATCATGTGCTCCACCAGCACACGCAGCTTCTCCGGGAAGCCGGGCAGGGTGGCAATCTTCTCGCGCAGCATTCCCTGGGCAATAGAGATGTGGCCGACCATCTGGCCTTCGAGGGTGTAGCCGAAGGTAGTGCCCCAACTCAACTCGCGCACCTTGCCGACATCGTGCAGGATGGCTCCGGTCACCAGCAGGTCCGGATCAACCTCTGGGTAGAAGGGCGCAGTCGCCCGGCACACCCGGACGAGTGTGAGCACATGTTCCAGCAGGCCGCCAATCCAGGCGTGGTGTAGTACCTTGGCCGCGGGAGCTTCGCGATAGGCTGCTCCAATGGATTCATCGTCCAGGAACGCGTAGACCAGGCGCCGCAGATCGGCGTTTGCGAATGCATCGACATAGCCGCGTAGCTCAGCCCACATTTCACCAATGTCGAACTTCGTCGTCGGCACAAAGTCAGCGATGTCTACCTCAGACGCCGCAGCCAGGCGCATCTTGGTGAGGGTGATCTGATACTTGCCCTGGTATTTGGAGATGTGTCCCTGCACCTTGACGTAGCAGCCCTCGGCGCAGTTGGCCAGGTCGGAGGCGAAGTTTTCCCACATCCGCGCATCCATCGCTCCGGTTTTGTCAGTCAGGGTGAGGGCCAGATACTGGCCGCCGCCCGTCTTCTTGTCGCGCACGGAGAGGGACGACACGGCAAAAAAAGTCGTCACCGCCGCGCCGTCAAACTTTGCAGCGTCCGATATGAAGAAATCTTTCATGCAGGAAAGCATACGTCTCCCAGGCAAGTGCAGCCAGGGACACTGCGGTCTATTGCTGGGTTGCGGGGGGCGTTGCCGTCCCCGCTGGCGCCGTTGCCGGGGAAGGATTCGCAGGCGCAGGAGTGACAGCAGGCTCGCCATTCTCGCGGACGCTCTTTGGTGGAATCGGCGTTGCATCCGGCTTCGGTGCCGGGGGCGTTGGGGCCTTTTGCTGGATGCGCTCCTTGGGCGCGCCCTTCACCCGCTTGTGCTTCTTCTTGGTTGCCGTGTCGCCGCTCAGTCCGAGCGGAGCATCCTGGGTCGCCTGAGCAAGCTTGTCTTCCTGGGTCAGGGGTGCCGGCGTGGCCTTGATCTTCTCCTGCGCCTTGGCCACTTTCTTCACAGCCTTAGTCTTGGTCTCGGTGGCAGCGCGGTCGCTGTAGCGGGTCTTTTTACGCTCGGCCGGCGCGGGGCCCAGCGGGTCGGTATTGGCCGCAAGTGTTGTGGTCTGGTCGAGGGGGGCAATCGCCTCTCCCGGAGCTGGAATCGTGCTGGATGCTGCCCCTGGACCCTGGTCAGCGCCAGGAGCCAGAGTCTCTTCTGGCGCGGAGGGGAGAGACTCTCGCGGGGCCTGACCATAGCGGATTTTTTCGCGCCGAATCTTCTTGGCCTTCTTGCTCTTGCCGGTCGAAACCGTTTTGGTGCCAGGTGCCGATGTTGCGGCGGCGGACGTTGCAGGCGGAGATGTCTTGGAGGCGATTGCTGCCGCTGGACGGCTTGGAGCCAGGCGCGCCTTCACCTCTGTCTTTTTCTTCTTTACCGGCGGCGGCGTAGCGCCGGAGAATACCGGCTTGGTCTGTTTGGGGCTGGCGCCGGTATCCGTGAAACCTGGGGCAACGTCGATGTATGCATCTTCCCGCAGCTTGGTCAGATAGGCCCGCAATGCTGGCTGAATCGCCTGGGCGTAGATGGCCTCCTGCACCTGCTCATCCACGGCGCTGAGCGGCGGAATGCCGCCCATGTTGTGATCGGTCACCTTCAGGATGATGAAGCCCTGCCGCGTCCGGATCGGCGCCGTCCACTCGCCCGCCTTCAGCGCGAAGACCGGGTCATCCAGCAGCTTCGAGCCCAGCTGACTGCAGCTTTGTTGAGGGGCCGTGGATCCGGTGCGGCAAAAATCTCCAAGTTCACCCCCCGTCTCCGGGTTGGGCCCACCGGAGTACTGCTTTACCAGGTCTTCAAACTTCGCGCCCGCCTTCAACTGGGTCTCTATCTGGTCTGCCTTGGCCTGCGCCTGCGTCACCTGTGCATCGGTTGCGTCGTCGGGCGTTGGAATCAACAGTTCGGTAAGGCTGACGTGTTCCGGCTGCGCGTACTGCTGTTTGTGCTGGTCGTAGTAGGTCTGCTCATCCTTAGCGGTCAGGCGCAGGTTTCTGCCGACTTCATCGCGGACTACTTCCTGTGTTACGACGCCGTTCTTGATATTCGATTTGAAATCCTCAAACGAGAGGCCTGACTCGCGCACCGCCTTCTCCAGGTCGTCCATGGAGTCAAGGTGATTCTGCTTGCGTATCTCATCCAAACGCCGGATCACCTCGGCATCCGCGTTCACGTCAAGCTCCTTGCCGCGAGAGAGCAGCAGTTGCTGGTCGATCATGTCGCGCAGCAGATCTTTCTCGCGCTGCGCCAGTTCTTCGGGTCCAATATTGTTGCGCTGGACCTCGGCATCCAGGTCCTTCGCGGCACGATCATAGTCGCTGTTGTCGATGATCTGATCGTTGACGCGGACGATAGGATACTCCACCACGGTGCCGTTGGGCGTGACCGCAGCAGGTGCGGGCAGAGTCGGCGTCTGGGGTTTGGGAGCCTGGATGGGGCTCTGATACTTTGGCACAGCTAACTGGCCATGGGCCATATTCCCAAGCAGTGACGCCACTGCCAATACAAGGGACACCGCGCCAACCTTGACCAACATCCGCCGCCGTGCGGCAATTCCCAACTTCGTCTGCATCGTGTCCACGGACATCCAGTTCGCAAATCTCAAAAGGTCTCTCTCGCTTCCACTGCCGAATCGCGGCAATCTTCCCCAAGCCAGACCTCTAACGCCGGCGTCCCTGACGATTGGACTCGCCCGCCGCGTGCTCGATATCTGGTCGTCCCATTCTATCTGGCGCGCGCCGCATGCACCAATCCGCAGCCAGAGGGTGGCTGCTGTCCGCCCGGTTGCTACCCTCTGGGTGGTATACTCGTCAAACGCTGGAGTGGCGGTTTAAGTGGGTAAAGCGGTATCTGGCGCGCCAAGTCGCACTCCGTCCGCAGTCACTTTTGAGGTAATCCAAACTGATGGCTCCCCGTACCCGCCGCGCGCTTTTTTCCGTCACCCTGTTCCTTGCCACCTGCGCCGTTCTCGGCTCCTTCATCAGCGAAAAGGTCGCGGCGCAGTCTGCCACGGACGAGTCGACCCTGCGCGATTCGCTGCACGAGTTTACCGACGTGTACTCCATCGTCGAGCAGAACTATGCGGTGCCCCTGAATCAGGACCGGGTCGATAAGGCCATCTACGACGGCGCCATCCCCGGCATGCTGCATGAGCTGGACCCCCACTCCAACTTCTATGATCCCAAGGCCTTTGCGCAAATGCGCGAGGACCAGCACGGCAATTACTACGGCGTGGGCATGTCCATTCAGCCCCAGCCGGACAAGAACGGTGTCATCCACGTCGTGGTGCTGGCGCCGTTTGAGGGCACGCCCGCATTCCGAGCCGGCATCCGGCCCGGCGACATGATCATGTCGATCGACGGCAAGTCCGCGGAGGGGCTTGACTCCGCCGCTGTCGCCTCCATGCTGAAGGGCCCCAAGGGCACGCATGTGAGTGTGGTGATGAGTCGCGAGGGCAAGGATGGGCCCCTGACATTCGACCTCGTGCGCGATGCCATCCCACATCCGTCGGTCGACTTCTCCTTCCTGCTCCGGCCCGGAGTCGGCTATATCCACATCCTGAACTTCAGCTCGGAGACCACTGGCCGCGAGTTCAGCGATGCGCTGGACAAGTTCCAGGCGGCCAACGGTAACCTCCATGGCTTGGTCGTCGACCTGCGAGGCAACCCCGGCGGCCTGCTGAATGAGGCCGTGAACGTCTGCGACAAGCTGCTGCAGAAGGGCCAGATTGTGGTTTCGCAGCGTGGTCGTGCCTTTCCTGACCAGGTATACCGCGCGGCACATGGGGAAGAGGGGACGGCCAAATATCCCATCGTCGTGATCGTCAATCGGAACACCGCCTCCGCTGCGGAGATCGTCTCCGGCGCGCTGCAGGATCACGACCGGGCCTTGATCGTGGGCGAGACCACCTTTGGCAAGGGGCTGGTACAGACAGTCTTCCAGATCTCGGAGAATACCGGTCTGGCGCTGACTACCTACCACTACTACACTCCCTCGGGCAGGCTTATCCAGCGGTCCTACGATCACGTCTCGCTGTACGACTACTACTATGTGCGCGACGATGCCAAGAAAGCTGACAAGTCCAACCTTGAGGTAAAACTGACTGACTCCGGACGGACTGTCTACGGCGGCGGCGGCATCACTCCGGACGAGAAGATCGATGTGCCCGAATACAACCACTTCGAGGTTTCACTGCTGCAACACTACGTCTTCAATACCGGCGGCATCGGAAACTTCTCCAAACACTACCTGGCGACGCACAGCGCGATCAGCCGCGACTTTGTTGTGGATGATGCGATGCTGCTGCAGTTCAAGAATTTCTTGAAGGCGAACCAAGTGGACTATACGGATGCGGACATTGCCGGATCGCTGGATTGGATCAAGTCCAACATCAAGGCGGAGCTATTCACCAGTCAGTTCGGCCAGATGGAGGGCCTCAAGGTTCGAGCGCAGGCAGACCCTGAGATCACCAAGGCCCTGACGTTCCTGCCGGAGGCACTGGCGCTCGAGGATCGCGGCAAGGCGCAGCAGAATACGGCTAGCCTGCCCCAGTAATCCCAAGCTGGAGATCGAGCCACACCGACTCCCCGTGATTGATGTGCGGGGAGTCTTTTTATGTCTCTGAACTGATGGTGAGTTGCGCGCACATCGGCGTGGGGGCGCTTGGAGCGGGAGACCGGGATCGAACCGGCGACATTCAGCTTGGGAAGCTGACGTTCTACCACTGAACTACTCCCGCAGCAGCTTATAATCAGTTACTTGCCTGTTTTGCAACCCCGCATAACCCCGCACCTACTATGATCCAGCCACAACGCCACTCGAGTTGAGTGGCGTTGAGTCGGCAGGTAGAGGAGTCGTGCATGAGCCCATCATATCAAACTGGAACCCTCCGGCGTGTGAAGCGCGCGGGCGGTAAGGAGGCATGGGAGTGGCGCTACCGTCCCCGAGGCAAGCAGCAGAAGACTTTCAAGGTCGAGGTCTTATCCCTCCCAGAAAGAGATGTGGCAGCGGCTGGAGAAGTCCATCAGCATTCTGAACCAGGACTCGAAGAAAGCTCTGCCTATCACCGTCACCATGGGCATGCTGATCAAGCGCTACCGCAAGGAGCACCTGTCCGAACTGAGGAAGTCCACCCAGGATACTGACGGTTCCATGTTGCACAAGTACATCGAACCGAAGTGGGGAGAAACTCGATTGAGTGACTTGCGCGCCATGGATGTGGATGCTTGGCTCAAGACACTCCCGATCGCATCTTCATCGAGAGGCCGTGCGCGCCGACTGATGAAGGAACTGCTCGATAAGGCGATGTTCTGGGAACTCATGCCTATTGCGATCAACCCCATCACCCTCGTGAAGGTGAGGGGGTCCAGTCTGCGCGTGAAGCGGGTCGAACCGTACTCACCTGAGCAAGTGATGAAGCTTCGGAGGGTGGGGGGTGTTTGGATTGGAGTGGAGTTGATGGTGCGCAGTGCTCGTTAGACCAGAGACGCTTACGCAGTACGGGAAGGAAATGATCACCGAAAAGATTCCAGTCGATGCACGTGCTGAAATCAATACAGTCTCCAGAAGCGATTTCTTCGAGATATATCTTCAGACGTTCTAGGTTTTCGTTGTCTGAGCGCACCGGACACATCCGGTAGCAAAGGTTTTCACGCTGGGTTAGCCAGCGTAATTACTACCGCTTTGCCGGAATCGAGGCAGGCAAAACAGAAATTCGCCCTGGCCTTAGCAATGTGCTGTATCTGATGAGCCGCATAGCTCCGTCGCTTCCATTCGGGCAAATGGCGAAGATGAGCATCGCCTGATTCGACCAAGTCTCTTGGGTGGCCTGGAACGAACGACCCGGCCACAGACAACGCCGTAATTAGACAAAATCTCGATTTCAGGGGGGTGGGATTTTTGACGAGCCAACAGAGCCGCCCAGGCCCGGCGAATCAATATCAAGTCCGACTTTCAAGGCAGGCGTTATCGGCACAGTTAAAGCTTATGGCAGCATCATTTGAGAAGATCAAGACTAACGGTTCGTAAGCCATTTTCTCGGAGATGTCGGCTTGCTCATGGTCCCGAGGCTCAAACAAAGTATTCATTTGGTTATCCCAATCTTTCGGGCCATCACTTAAGCTGGTAAGTCCCGGACTCAGCGGTTGAGCCGTAATAGGGGTTGAATATGAGAAGAGTTGCTCGCATTGTCCGACCATCGCATTTTGCCCTCGCAGCGTTGGCCTGTTCTCTCGCGTTCTGCGGAGCCGCTTGTGCGCAGGAACCTTCCGCGTCGCCGTCACACCCGGACGGGCCGAATGTTACTCCAACTGCAGTCAACCGTGTTGGACTGGATGCTGTCCCCGCCAATATCCACTTCGATGTCGTCTCGTTCAAGCCCTGTCCGGCGGGCAAGGAAGGTAGCACCAAGGTGGACCAGCCATTGGACGGTGACTATCTTGCCTATCACTGCGAGACGGTCTATCGGCTGATCTACTTCGCTTACAACGGGGTGGTGAAGGACTACGATTTCGTCGACAACGACGCCCCATGGATCTACGCCGACCACTATGAGTTCATCGCCAAGGTTGCGCCGGAAGACATCCCCGCCTGGCAGAAGCTTGACCTGACCGGACGCCGCATATTGATCCGCGGCGTCTTAGCCGCAACTCTGAAGCTGAAGGTGAGCCTCTACAACATGACGCAGCCAGTCTACTTGCTGACCGTCGCGAAGGGTGGGGCGAAGCTGAAGCCTTACAAAGACGGCGATCAGACAAAGATGCCAGATGGACGAACTCTGATGGGACGCGAGGTAGGTTGGGTGGGGTTGGTGGCTTACTTTCAGGACTTCACAATGTCCCAGCTTGCACAGCTGCTTGGAACACATTTAGACCGAAACGTCGTAGACCGTAGCGGCCTGACGGCTCCGTACACGTTCTCTATACCGCTTGCATTTGGAGGCGACAACGATCCCAACGCGCACATTCCAACGCAGGACGATCTCTCGACCGCAGAGGGCCTTGCAGATCTGGGTTTGCGTTTTGGAGACAGGCAAACTCCCGATGGACAAACTCTCAATCGACCATATTGAACGCCCGCAAGCCAATTAGCCCAGAAGCTAACTAAGGGGACGATCCCGAAGCAGCGTCATCCTCGGCACTACGCTAGGCATCTGGCTGCTCACCGACTCGGGTTGGTACCGGGCCAGTGTCCAGAAACGAGTTCGTGTGCCGGGAACTCAATCGACGATATCGGGGCATCGCGCACGTCGTCTGAGCGATTCAACGGTACTTCTCAGGAGCAGACTGAGCTTTGCAATAGTAACTCGGAAGTTCCTGTAGAGTCAGATAGATAGGTTGAGCTGAAGGAGAACCCTGCTAGGCGTCACAATGAGATAGCCCGCGACCATGAGGAGTTCCATGCAACGATGCTTAGAGCGGGACCTCTAACCGCGACGTGCGCGTGGCCACCGGATGGCACTGCGTTGATGTACATTCCCCAAGTCGACCAGGTCATCATCAGCCCTAGGCGCCTTCCTGTCTCGCTAAAAGATCACCTCGAACGGTTCAGGCTGGAACTCTTGGATCCGGCGAATGCATCGCTTCGCACACAATTCGAGCGACGTTATGATGAAGGGTTCGACTGAGCTCTCGCCCCGGATCCCGGCCGCCGATTTGCGTGGGATCAGCCGGAGAATGTGACCTTCTACCACTGAGTGCCGGCGCGGGACTTAACCCCGCAACTTAACCCCACAACACCCCTCAAAACCATCACAATTGGGCTATGACGTTCTGCCCCTGAACTACTCCCGCTCAATCAATAGCTTACAGCCTTGTCCTGCTCTTACTATCCATCTCCCTAAACCCGATCGACGCAAACGAGGCCATTTGTGGGTAAGAACAGACTCCTGAATAGCATCCGGATTCGTAAGCAAGGCGACAAGACTAAACTTGAAGAAGTATATCGCGATCAAGGTGAGCTATGGGTTGGGGACCGCGTCGTTGTTGTAAAGCCCTGACGAATTCGCGGTGCCCGTGCCAGGGTAGTTCGTCCCGGTGATCCACGTATAGTCGTTCCATCCGGTGACGACGGGGTTCGATGTATTGTTGGTCAATTCAAGGCGTAGTGCGTCGTCCTGAGCACCGTCACCGGAAGAACTCATCGAGATGGTGATTTCGTTGCTGCCGCCGGGGGTTTGATTGAGCGCGCTCGCCGGAAACTCCATGACAAACCACTGCGTGTATCCCGAAAGACCCGAGCGGATCATGCAGTCGGAGTAGTTCGTATAGTGCCATATGCGCTGCACGTTTGCGGCCTGCGGATTGAGGTTGACCACATAGCTGCTGTAGCCGCAGGCTAGGGAGACGGACAGTTCGACATTGCCGGTAGGATAGCTGGCGATGTCGCTCGGCGTGGCAAAGTAAACCTGCCATGCCGGAATTCCAGTCGACGCTCCATTTGTGCCGGAAGCCCCTGGAAGGCTGGCTACATAGGTTGGAATAGCAGTCTCACTGCCCACCCCGCCAATGCCCGCATACGTCTGCCCGGGATAGGCCGAGTACCCATCTGTGGTGTCGTCCGAGCTTTTGAAGACGCCGCCAAACAGGCCCGGGTTGAATGAATTCCAGTGGGTGTAGTTCCACTTGGTGAGGTCATTGGTCGCGGGTGTAGCGCCGATTGCGGTCGCATAGTAGATCACCGCGCCCTGGTTGGCGGCGAAGTCCTGCCAATAGTTCCAGGCTCCATAGAACTCTCGGTCGTCGTTGCCAGTCACGGTGTTGTGGCCATGGAAGAACTCATGGGACGATCGATCCGCCGTGCCAATGGTGAATACAGTCTCGCCACTGGTTACGCCGTTGACTGTGGTGAAGTTCTCCGGCACAAGCGTTGCCGCGGGCACTGTCGTCGTGTTGTTGGCTGTGACCACAATGCCGTCCTCGCGCAACTCGCCCCACTGGCCGAGTACATAGACGCTAAGCCGATACGTGCCAGGAACCACCCCCGAAATGGTTGCCGTACCGTTCTGGCTGATGTCGGCCCAATACTGCATCCCTTGCGACGAAAACTGGTGGTTGGCATTCGGATCGCTGAGGACTGCCCAGGCGGTGTGCGTGGCTCCAATTACTCCATTCACCTGAATGGACACCGAACCACGCCCACTCGTCGGGACATAGCCGGCTGCCACCAGCGGCGTGACGTTATCGTAGTTGCTCACCATCCCCGCCTCGGATGAGATTGCGTCCGCGTACATGTCGGACTGGGATGCCAGCGGAGTGCCGGTCTGGTTGTAGGCGGTGCCCAAAGTATTGATATGGACGTAGTAGGGCCCAAATAGCCGGTTGTACGTCGCGCCCGCCGTGGTATTCAGACTGAGGTTGTTGTTTTCATGGTTTGAGTAAGCCTCGATCATGTCGAGATTGCCGGTAAACCATAGGTTCTGCTTGGTTGGGCCGCCCACCAGCGTTTCCAACTTAGGCAGCACCGTCCACATCCCGTAGGTTGTGCCCGAAGGAGCCGGGCCGTACAGCCCGTGCGCCTGATGCAAATACTCATACCCTGCATAGTCATATTTCGTCTCGAACCAGCGCCCGTAGCTCGCATTTACATTGGGATCGCCGTGCAGATCCGTAACAGCGTTTGATACCGTCCTTCCTGGATCGGACTGGTAGGGATCATTATAGGGAGGCAGCGGGATGTCTTCCCCACCTAGCCAACCGAGGCTGGAATTCACTTCATAGGTATGGGTGAAGATCGCCCCATTGTTGCGGAATACCCACTGCATCTGGCCCACCCCGCCTGCAATGTCGCTCGAATTATGTACCAGTTGCGTATAGACGTGGACGCCGGGATCATTGGGGAATACCAGCCAGTGCTGGGCGTAAGTGTACGCATTGCCTGAATTGGTTGTATCCGGGATTGTCACCGCCCAGTCGAAATAGGGTGTGCTTCCCGTACCGATACCGCATGTCACAGAGCCGGTCATGGTTACGCCTACGGCGGTGCAGGAGGTAGTGGACGTCGCCGCCGTGCCACCCGTAGGGATGCTCAAGTTGGCGAAAGCGCCAGTGTTATCCATGTATAACCCCTGGCTGCCATCGGTCAACTGGTCGGTGTATCCATCCAACACCATGCTCGGTATCGCCCCGTTCCATGTCAGCGTGACAGCACCGTTGTCGATGACCCACGAGCTTGCATTCGTCGTATTCACCGAGATCGTGAACGGCATAGCCGTGCCGGACAGCGAAGCCCCTTGCCCAGTCCCCGCATCATTTGTCACTGTCAACGCTGCGGAATAGCTGCCCGGGACCTTAGGTCCGAACTTGATCGACACGAAGCAGGAGGCCCCGGCCGCCAGCGAACTGCCGCAGTTGGTCGTCTGCGGGAACAAGTTGGCTCCTGTACCGGTCATCCCCAACGTCAAAGCCATCGTCGTGGAACCGGTGTTGGTCAAGACCACTGCCTGGCCCGCAGTCGTTGTCGGCGCCACCACAGTGCCGAAGTTGATCGTGGGTCCGGACGGAGGAGTCGTCCCAGGCTGCAAATTGATGGTGCCATCCGACGCCGAAGCGGCGCCCGTCAAATTCGTTGACGCTGGTGTAACTACAGCATTGCCGTTCACGTTCAACGCCGCAAAGAAAGTGCCCGCCGTGGCCGAAGTAAAGGTCACTGTGATCGAGCAGTTTGCGCCTATGGCCAACGTCGTCCCGCAGGTAGTACCGGTCACAGAGAAGTCGCTCGCGTTGGCACCAGTTATTGTCGTTCCAGTAATTTTTATAGGCGCCGTGCCGGTGTTGGTCAGCGTCGCTGTCTGCGATTGGTTGGATGCCGTCAGAGAATTGAAGCTGAGCGAGGAAGTTAGCGATGCCAGCAACGTGGCACCCGGCCTTTCGCCTATGAAAGAGGTTCCGACCATGGACGCAATGGGCGTCACCACCGGCGCTGCCGCCCCCGCCAGGTAGTACAGATTGGCTCCGCCCTTAGTCTTGAACCAGACATCTCCAGAGCTGTCGATTGCGGCCCCGATCGGAGTGCTCAGCGAGGAGCCTGACAAGAATCCCCAGACCCCTGTCCCCGAGGGCGACAAAGGCGTCAGACTTGTTCCGTTGTTGCTCGGAGCAAGCTCTGAAATCCCAGTGCCGTTGGCGCCGGAGTTCACCACCCATAGGTTCCCTATCCCATCGATAGCCATTCCCTGCGGGCCATACAATCCACCCATTGTGCTGCCGTTCGTCCCGATAGGGTAAGCGGTCACGGTCGGGGAGGCGATGCCAGACACCGTATCGCCGCCCACATTGATGTACTCAAGCCCAGTTGCGCCCGACGTTGTCGTCGTCGTGGATCCCCACGTATTCCCGCTTGCATCAGCGGCCAGATAGTACACAGCGGACGGGAGAGCCTTGGTCGTCCCTACGGTGGAAGCCGTTCCGTTCGCTCCTGTGTTGGTGAGGCGCGGAATGGTGGTCTCACCGTTGCTGATCGCTGCCCACACATACCCGGCCTCGTCGATCGTGCTGCTCCAGTAGTACGAGGTTGAGCGTGGCGTTCCCGGGTCCAGCGTGGAGTAGGCCGGGGTGGGCGTAGCTTGCAGTTCGCTCAAGTAATAGCGGCCCGCTGTGGTGCTCGCTCCATCTTCAACGAAAAGATCGTTGCTCCCATCGATCACGATGCCCGCCGGAGAAAAGCCGACGAGATATGCACTCGCCGCGCCTGTCCCAGCGGCAATCTTCACAACCGGAGCTTCGATCTGCGACGCGATGGTGTTTGTCGTGCCATTCCACGATGTGGCCCACGCATTGCCATTGGTGTCGATGGCAATGGCGTCACCGGTATGCGTTCCTCCCAGGTTCACAGGTGTGGTGCAGGTGGCGCAGGTGGAATACTGCCAACCGCCGACAACCGAAGCGGTGGTGGCCGGCGTGATCAGGACCTGGCCGGCGGGATTGAACTCAGTTACGTCAAGCCCCGTGGTGCTGGAAGTAAGTGCCGAGGTCCAGATATTTCCGGAGCCATCGATGGCAACACTGGCAGCGGCAGTCGTGCCGTTGGTTCCGGACCAATGGACGTCGACGGCCCAGTCGGTGAGGGTGGCGGAGTACGGGTTGAAGGGAATGCCCGTGCCGGGGATGTACTTGCTGGCGAGATACGCCGGCTCTCCGGACGGATTCGGCAGGTTTACCCCACCCGCATTGGTCGCCAGGTAGTACATGGCCTGAATAGTGTCTGTCGGGGCCACGGAGCCGGTCGGTGTGGCGTCTGCAAACAGGTTCGTGCAGACGCTGGTTCCCGTCGTATTAATACAGGCAGCGAGGATATCCGCGAGCGTGTTGATCTTGGTCGAGTCGGGCGCAATCGTGGTGGTGTAGGTCACGCTGCTGACCGTGTTGGTCGCGGTCGTGGGGCCCGACTGGCCGGTGCCGATCGCGGCGAGGTTGCCGACCTGGGTAAATGCATTCGTCAGACCGGTGACGTTCGCTGTGGGCGCGCCAATCGTCCACGCAGGCGTACCGCCGGGGGTGATGCTCATGAACTGCTGCAGCGCCGTCACGGAGGCGACCGTCGTAACCTCGTTGACGACGACGTAGGTGTTAGGCGTTGCCGCGCTGCAAGGCGAGGGCAGCGCGGCCATTACCGCGGCATACTGGTTGATTCCAGCGCCCGTATATCCGCCGACCGATGTGATGTACAGAAGCTGTCCGGTGGTGCATGGCGAGACTCCAGGAGAAGTATTGAAGCTGAAGTTTCCATTGGGGTCAGTCGTAGTCGTCGCAATCTGAGATGCCCCGGTGCCATAGGAACCCGTTGTGCCCGCGGCCCACAACGTCACTGCCGCCCCGGAGATGGGCGACTGAGCGCCATATACCGTACCGCCTAAACCGACCCTCGCGGTCGACGACCCTGGAGTTGTGCCCGCGACGACCGTCGTTGTGGTTCCGCTACCGGCAATCGGGCCACCGGAGACTGCGCATCCGGTGACTGCCAGCAAGATAGATCCTAGGGCTAAGCGCATGCACGAGGAAACGGTGCGGCAGACGGACATTGATGTACCTCTCACTTTGTAGCATCGTCCATTTGCGGCTTTGGCCGTACTTTTCGCCGTCCTCGTTTCATCAGCGACATTGAGGACGCGGCAAGATTCGGACGTCTCCGGATTTCTGGCGTTCCTCTAGAAACCGTTTCATTGGAGGAATGGGATGGTAACGATTTCTTTGGATTCCTGTCAAACAGGATCGATAACACTGCACGGATGGGCAGTGCATGCGTCGCGCTTGGGTGGGAGGATTGGCAGGCGATGAGATGAGGCGACTGCAATGCGCTCAGGGGAGCGGTAACGCGTACAGCCGGCCACGGTACATTCCCATGGGTTCGGTTGAGCGTACCTGGATCACAAGAGCAGTTGCGTTGTCGGAACCGTCTACTTCAACCGCATAGTTCACCAATTCTCGCGCAAGTACCTCGGCGTCCTTGTTCTGCGATGCGATTCGGGCAATGTCCTCCGGGTACATCGCACCGTACAGCCCGTCGGTGCATAGCACAAAAACGTCGCCAGGCTTCATCGCAATGCTCCCGGTCTCCACGGTAACGAACAGCTCCGGGCCAAGAGAGCGGGTGAGTACATGACGCTTCTCAGATTGTTCCGCCTCGGCTGCGGTAATCAGGCCGAGCTTCCGCTGCTCCGTCACCCAGGTGTGGTCCCGGGTCAACAGCGTGGCATTGCCATCGCGAACCTGATAGCAGCGGGAGTCGCCCACATGTGCAATCACCGCCTGGTCGTGCCGCAGGGCGCAGGAGACCACGGTCGTGGCCATGTGGCGTCCACGGCGTTCCGGCAGCAGGCCCTCATCGTGGACCGCGGCGTTGGCGTGCTGTATCAATCGGGTCAGAAGCGTTGCCAGTGAAGTTCCTTCAGGCGCCTGGCCAAATCCCTCCACCATCACCTGCATAGCCTTGGCGGAAGCTACTTCGCCCAGGTCCAATCCTCCAACCCCGTCCGCGACGGCGAACAGCCATCCCCGCGAACGAGATTCTTGCCGCGATCTGGGAGCGAACGCCACGGCCGAGTCTTCATTGTGGGGACGTACCCTTCCGGCATCGCTTGCCTGTCCAAACACCACATCCAACATTGGGGATCACCGCCCTGACCGGTTCTCGTTGCGGGAGGGTTGCCGCTGGTAAAGCAGGCGAAGGAGAACCGCCCCTCCGAACTTTCTCGGAGGGGCGGGAATCCAGGGAATCGGCCTACATCCACCAGGGATGCGTTCTGCTTGCCGGTTGTGGTTATGCTTTACTCGTCAACAGCACGCCCTTGCCCTTCGCCTTGGACGACTTGACGAAGTAGAACGCGCCATACGCACCCCAGAGTGCGGCGATGACCAGCGCACCCAACGGCTCCATCTTGGTGCCGATTCCGAGGAATGGACCAATCAGGTAGAACATCATGCATCCGATATTTGCAAGCAAACCAAACGCCGGAATGAGCGTGTGTTTGATAAAGCTGTGATCGGGACGCTTGTTGTACGCCACTATGCACAGCATGCAGCTAAGCGCATACAGGATGAAGGTGCCGAAGTTGGAGGTCAACGTAATCATCAGCAACGTGTTGGGCAGCTTCGCCAGCGTATCGTGAGGCAGGTAGCCCACGCTGGAGAAGATTCCGTGGGGCAGGGCAGCGATGGTTGCATCCGTCGGCGCCGATCCATCCCCGAAGGCGAGCGAGATGGCGAGAACGCCGATGATTGCCGTGATGAAGGACAAGGTGCGAACTGCACGGTGGGGGGTGAGGGTCTTCGCGTGCAGCATGCCGAAATGCTCGGGAGCTTCATCGTCCTTGCCCATCGCGTAGGTCACACGTGCGCCGGTGTTCATGCAGGCCAGTGTGGTGCCGATCAGCGCCAGGAACACGGTGATGGCTTCACCCAGCATGAAGTACTTGCCATGGCCTTGTCCGAGCAACGCATCGCCGACAATGATCATCATGTCGCCGATGGGCGCCGCTGACCCGGCCGCGCTCTGCATCGTATACCCGGAGTTCAGGAAGTAATTGGCGGCAAAGTATTCTATGAGATAGCACACCAGTCCCTGGATAAGAAGCGACGCAATAACAGCTCGGGGAATGTCGCGCTTGGCGTTGCGTGCTTCGCCGCCCATGGCCGTTACCGATTCAAAGCCGACCAGAATCAGAATGGCGACCGTGGCCTGGATCATCATCCAGTTGAAGCTGTGAATTGAAACGACAGACTTTCCATTCGGGTGGGCCTGGAACAGCTTGCCGGTCGAATCGTAGGGGCTGTAGTCGATGGTGAAGGGAACGTCCTTGCCGGCGGCGTCCTTCGCACAGGTTGGGTTCTGGCTGGCATCGCGGATGATCGTGCCGTCAGCCTTGGTGGCGAAGTTGCAGGTATACGTAGCCAGTGTGGTGGAGTCGTAGTTCAGCGCCTTGGCGCCCTGGGGATGGTTGACGCGATATCCGATGGCGAGGATGCTGAACAGAACCAGCGCCGAAATTTGAATGATGTTGATCGCCAGGTTGACTGCCGTAGAGGCATTGGCGCCACGCTGGGCAATCGCTGCCACGGCGAAGGTGAATACAACCGCCACCAGGGACATGAAGACCGGACCCGGATTGGACCCGCTCATGAAGTTAGGATAGAGAAATCCAACCACGTATCCAACGAAGATGCCGGTAACACCGACCATCACGCCCGGGTAGACCCAATAGTACAGATGGGAGCCCCAGCCGACGATGAACTTGGAGATGCGGGCGTATTTAAAGGCCGTGTCCTTGGAGAGCAGGGCCTGCTCCGCGTAGTAGTAGCTCGATCCGGTGCCGGGGTACAGCTTCGAAATCTCTGCGTACGAAACGGCCGTTGCCAGACAGAGCATCAGAGCTGCGAAGATACCGATCCACATCGATGGGGATGTAGCCCCTGTGGTCGCCTGAATGAAGAAGGTGAGCCAAAGGAAAGCCCCTGGCGCGATGAGAGCCATTGCATTACTGGTCAAGCCTGTCAAGCCGAGTGTGGCCTGCATTTGCGGGGCGGTTGTCTCTTCTGCCATGAGCTGTCTCCTGGTGGTGAAAGTTGGTCGAAATCAGTTAGGGGTCTGGGTTGATTCTCTGCTGGCACCCATGAGGATTGTCTAAAGTTTTTCCTCGGGAATACCCAAGTTGTTCGCGTCCGCGCCACTGAATCCCTGTGACGCGGACGCGACGATTAGCGCTTCGGTCCGAAGAACGCAATAAGACCGATGGTGGCAGTGTTTTGCGAGTTGGTTACGCCCACATCGCCGCGGTCGAAGTACTTATGATCCGACCAGTCGCACCGGTATTCAGCCCGCATCAGCAGTCCAACCGGCCACTTGTACTCATATGTGGCGGTGAACTCGTCCAGCTTCTGCTTGATCCCGGTTGCGTAGCCCTGGTTGTCTACGAAGTACTCGAAGCGGCCAACCAGCGCTGCGTTGCCGGTAACCTGCTGCCGTGCCGAGAACGCAACACCCTGCCAGTGTGGATCGTCTTCCTTGGTACCCGTTCCGTAGTAGCCAGCCGCGGTGCGGTTCTGGCCCCAGTCGTAGTTGACATAGGCGTTGAACTTGGCGGTCGGGGTCAGCAATAGAGTGGTGTCGATCAACTGCTTGTAGCCCTTCTGGGTGTCGTAGTTCGAGGGGCCGGTGTAGTAGTTCGTGTTCCACGTGAACTTCGGTTTGACGAGTGAGCTGGTAAGGCCGACCGTCACGCCTCCGTTGTTGTTCGTGTCGTTGTTCCAGCCGTTGACCAACTGGAAGCCCGCCGTCCAGACTTTGGTCACCGGCATCGAGGTCCGCAGTCCAAAGTGATAGTACGGAATCGCATAGCCGAACAGAATGCCGTGCGAGTAGCTCCAGTTGCTCATCGTCTCGATGACTTCCTGGCCGGCGGACGTCACAAACTGGCCAAGATCCATCTCAAAGCCTTTCGCTTTGGGCGGCTTGACGCTGATGTACGCCTGCTCGATGTAGTTCGCGGTCAGGTAGTCGTTGTATTGAGGGAAGGAGCCGTTCTGGGTGTGGAGGAACGTGTTGGTGCGTCCGAAGATAAGATCGACGTGAGCTCCGATCGGATCGGGGTCGTGGTTCAGTGTCAATTTAGCCGCTTCCAGGCTGAACTGATCGGTCTGGTCGTCAAAGTTGTAGAGCTGGTTCACCTGCCCGAAGGTCGAGTTGTTCCCCGGCCGATTGTTGTTGTAGCTGAAGTACCCGTCGACGTAGCCGCTGAAGTCAACTGTTCCGACGCTCCAGGTAGGAGCCGCAGGTGCAGCCGCGGGTGCAGCAGCCGGCGCGGCGGGAGCGGTGGTGTCTGGGGTAGTGGTTGGGGCTGGGGCACTTGGAGTCTGTGCTCCCGCGACAATGGCTAGGAACATAAAAGCTCCGGCCACACCTTGCAACACGCTCTGCGGTTTTAAGTTCATTCGGTCAATTCCTCCGTAAAAGTGACGTCCAATAACTTGTCACCGGAATGACACCAGGACATCTGTGCCCTGGTTCTCCCTTGTTCTTCGGTGCCCCGTCAAGGCGCCGGGGAATGGTTGTCTTCCGGATAGTTACTATGAACGCAAGGAACTTATAAGGAATTCATAAAGAGACGATAAGGAACTGCTTTTTCTTACAGGCTGACAAATTCTCTGAGCAGGAGTGATAGAATTTCGTCTAGACACCTTCAAAGTTCATCGGATTTCTGCTATAGAGTTTCCGCAATCCGTTGCTGAAAAAAGGATCGGTGCGAGGGGGCTCTTGTCGTCTGGTTTTCTCTCTCGTTCTTCTCTCAACAGGGAGAGAATTCTTGCCTCCCGCCCAGGCCACTCTCCGGAGCGGAGTGCGATACGCGGATCAAAGCATGAAAATGAGGAAGCCTCGGCTGGCAGACAAGTTCCAAGAGCGATCGCATTGCGGAAGCAGGTTTCGGCGACCCCCTTTGCCCGCTGCAGAACAGGCGTCGCGGTACGGTCGCGCTGGTCGCCAGGGAACATGGGGCGGATGGCCTTCGTGTCTTGGGACTGGATTCTGAGGATGCAGACGCATTGGATGGGGGTTCTGCTGGTTGCCGGGGCGCTGACACTCCAGACGATCGCAATCGTCATTTTGTTGAGCAGGCGACGCTTGGTTGAGAAGCCTCTCGATACCCCAATCGCCATCCCAGACCCCTCGCCTGTCCAGGCCACGCAAGAGACGAACGAGGCCGATCAACTTTGCGACCTGATCCGAGAAACCACCAAACTCGACCCGCATCGCAAGCCTGGCCAGCGGCTGGCTGCGATGGTTCAGTCGATCTTTCAGTTGGAGTCCGTGGCCATCTTGGACGTCGACCTCCAGGAGGTCTACCGGGTTGGAGATTGGTCCGATGACATCGAAGATGTGCTGCAAAACATCTGCATCTTCGAGACCATCGGGGATGACCGCGAGACTGGCCTGAGCCGCAGGGTTCTCCGCATGGGCAATCTGCCCATTGGTGCAATGATCTTGCGCGGAGAGATGCGCGACCGGACGGCGAGTACACTGGCGTCAATCGTTGCCATCACCTTCGACCGGTATCATGCTTTTGCCAATGAGAGCCGGACAGAGAGTGCCCGCCAAACCGAGCAGTTACGTACCACCGTGCTTGACAGCCTGGCCCACGCCTACAAGACACCACTGACAGCTATCGGAGCCGCCAGCGAAGGCCTGAGTGCATTGGGCAATCTGTCTCCCAGTCAGGCTGGTCTGGTCGCACTGATCGACGAGCAGACATCGTTGCTCAACCGGCTTACCACCCGGCTGCTCAAGACAGCAAGGCTGCAGGCGTCGGACATGATTCCCCACGCGGAGAAGGTTGCCGTGGCTCCGCTCATCGAGGACGTCGTAGCGAGTCTGCGAGACCCCTTGTCCAGTTTTGCCGTGAAGGTTGCCATCTCCCGTGACGACCTGACCATCCGCTGCGATCGCAGCCTGCTGGTTGCGCTGCTGACCCAATATGTCGACAATGCAGCGAAATACAGCATCGCGGGCACCACTGTTACCATCGGAGCAGCGGAGCACGCAGCCGAGGTCATGTTTTCCGTTCACAGTGTTGGACCTGTCATCCCACCGTCGGATTTTGAGCGGGTATTCGATCGCTACTATCGATCCTCCAGTCCCAACAACAAGGTGCCCGGCACCGGCATAGGCCTCTCCGTAGCCAGACGAACCGCGCAGGCACAGGGCGGTCATGTCTGGGTCACCAGCGATGCCACGAAGGGGACTACCTTCTACGCCTCGCTCCCCACTGCCCCTCTCGCCCCGGTGCCACAAGGAAGCAATCGTTCATGAACTCAATGTCCTCAAATCCTGTTATCCGCGTTCTGCTGGTCGATGACGAACCCTCGATCCGGCGAGCGCTGCGCACACCGCTCAACGAGATGGGGTTTGCGACCACGGAGGCGTCTCGCGGCGAAGAGGCAATTCAACTGATGCAGTCGCAGACCTTCGATGTGGTCCTGCTGGATATGAATATGCCGGGGATGGGCGGGATGAAGACCCTGACGCGCCTTCGCGCCATGGCTCCCAGGCTCCCCATCCTCATGCTTACTGTGGTTGACGGAGAGGAAGAAAAGATAGAAGCACTGGAGTGCGGCGCAGACGACTACATCACCAAGCCATTCAGTATTCGCGAGTGCATTGCCCGGATGCGTTCGGCTGTCCGCCGCGCTCAGGCGCCGCAGAGGAACGAGGATGCGCCGCTTGCTATCGGCGAGATCGAGGTGCACCCAATGCGCCGCGTGGTCAACAAATCTGGCCAGCCAATCCATCTGACCCGCAAGGAATACGACATCCTCTACTACTTGATGACTCATGCCGGGAGGGCGGTCACTTATGGCAAACTGCTCACGTCGGTTTGGGGCCCGGACTACCGCCAGGAGGTCGATTACCTCCGAACATTCGTGCGCCAGTTGCGCAAGAAGATCGAGAGCGACCCGTCCGATCCCAAATACCTGCTGACCGACGCCTACGTCGGATACCGGTTCGTGGAAGCGCCACCTGTTGCGGAGGTTCCAGTCGCCCACGAGGCTGCCAACTAACCTGTATTTCTCGCGGTTACTCCGACGTAGATTCAGCTTCGGGAGGGGGAAGCACATCTCCCTCTCGTGCAATCCAGACATAAAGCGCGGGAAGGATAAAGACGCTCATCGCCAGGGCGACGATGAGGCCGCCGACGATGACGATGGCAAACGGCCGCTGCGAGTCGGACCCGATGGCATGCGATAAGGCCGCCGGGATAAGCCCTAGGGTCGCAACCATGCTGGTGATGATGATGGGCCGCAGCCGGAGCACAGCGCCTTCCACCGCAGCGTCCTTGATGGTGTATCCATTCACACGCAACTGGTTGATGTACTCCAGCATGATGACGCCTGTCTGCACCGACACTCCAAAGAGGGCGAGCATTCCAATGGCTGCGGAGACACTGAAGTTGGTGTGCGTCACCAGCAGCGCCAGCAGTCCTCCCAGCGGGGCAAGCAACTCATTGATCAGAATGAGCGCCGCCCATTTGAAGGACTTGAACATGACGTAGAGGATCATGAAGATCAAAACGATCGTCACCGGTGTCACAATCATCAGGCGTGCGTCGGCCTGCTGCTTGCTTTTGTACTCGCCCGCCCATTCAACGTGGTACCCGGGCGGAAGCTGGACTTTGTCCCGGACCGTCTCAACGGCCTCGTTGACGGTAGAGCCCAGATCGCGTCCGCGAACACTGTACTTGATGGCGATATAGCGGGATTCGCCCTCGCGGTAAATCTCTTCCGCCCCATCGGTAGTCTCTGTCCTGGTAAGTTGCGCCAGGGATACGCGCTCGCCGGAGGGGGACAGCAGTCGTATATTCTGAATCGCTTCTTTCGTGTCCCGATATTGATCCTGGTAGCGCAGCACCACGTCGTACTGTGCCTCACCCTGCAGCAGTTCGCTGACGGTGCTGCCGCCGACCGCGGTCTGAATAGCATCCTGCACATCTGCGACGTTGATGCCCCAACGAGCGCAGGCTGAGCGGTCCACAATCAGGTTCATGTTCGGTTGGCCGATGATGCGAAACAAACCGAGGTCGGCAACGCCCGGAACTTTACTCATCACCGAAACGATTTCATTGCCCTTGGATTCCAGTGTGCGCAGGTCATCGCCATAAATCTTGACCGACAACTCGCCCTTGACTCCGGAGATCGCCTCTTCCATGTTGTCTTCGATGGGTTGCGAAAAGCCCCAGATGACGCCTGGCGTCTTCTCCAACTCCTTATCCATGGCGGAGATCAAAGCTTCCTTATCCTGATGAAAGACCGGACGCCATTCCTCCTTTTGCTTCAGGTCGATGAAGTATTCGGTGTCGAAGAATCCGGTCGAGTCGGTGCCGTCGTCGGGACGCCCGATCTGATCGACGACCTCGTTCACCTCAGGAAAGGAGGCCAGGACCAGACGGGCATGCTGGGCAATGCGCCTGCTCTCGTCGGGCCCGGTGGAGGGTGCCAGCGTCCCACGCGCCCAGATGGCGCCTTCGTCCAGATGGGGCATCAGTTCCGAGCCGATAACTCCGCTGAATCCGAGAAACAGCGTGAGCGCAAAACATGCCAGGCCTACTCCCAATGTGATCCAGTGGTGGTCAATCGCCCATCGGACCTGGCCGCGGTATACCTTCTTGAGCCACTCCATCGCCGGGTTCTCCCACTCCTTGACCCCATTCCCGAAGAGCAGAACCGCCATAACGGGTGCAATCACGATCGCAAAGAGCAACGATCCGAAGAGCGCAAAACTGACGGTCCACGCCATCGGCTTGAAGAGTTTTCCCTCGACAGCCTGAAGCATGAAGATCGGAAGATACGAAATGATGATGATCGTTGTGGCATAGAATACCGGCTGCTGCACCTCATGCGCGGCCGCGGTAAGCTTCTCGGTCGTCGTCTGCTCCGTGTTCTTTTGCCCAAGATGGCGAATGATGTTTTCAATCATCACGACGGAACCATTGACGATCATTCCAAAGTCCAATGCTCCGAGCGAAAGCAGGTTGGCAGGAATATGGTTCAGACTCAGACAGGTTGCCGCGAACAGCAGAGAGAAGGGAATGGTGAAGGCAACAATCAATGCGCCGCGCACATTGCCGAGGAAGATAAAGAGGACGATCACTACCAGAAGGATGCCCTCAGTCAAATTGTGCAGCACCGTATGGGTGGTGAAATGGACCAGGTCGGAACGGTCAAGAAAGGGAACTACCTTGACGCCTGGCGGCAGCAATCCCGGTACGGCCGGCAC
>Ga0302199_1000157_pt1 | contig 35112 bp, 23 predicted proteins | sample II_Bog_N2_3_FD_194588 | JGI IMG/M metagenome (GOLD analysis project Ga0302199, IMG submission 194588) | Peat permafrost microbial communities from Stordalen Mire near Abisko, Sweden - II_Bog_N2_3 | ecosystem: Environmental > Terrestrial > Soil > Wetlands > Peat | place: Sweden: Abisko, Stordalen... | reverse complement strand
AGAAGCCCTCTTCGAGGCGGTCCTGTTTGGGAAATATCTCGAGGCCCTCGACCTCGTGATTGAAGCCCTTGATGGGGACACCAATGCTGAGTGCAAGGGTATAAACGAGAGTCCGACACAGGGATGCAGGAAGTGGCTCCGCGGCAAATATCCAGAGGTGACCTCCGCGCCGGCTCTTTTCGAGCAGTGCTTCGATCCCCTCCTGCTTCAAATCTTGCTGGACAGCCGCAAGATCAGAAAACGCCTTGTTGTGGTCTGCATCTATAGCGATCCATTTGCACATTGAGTGCTCTGGTTCAATCGCATACAGGCTGATGGTTTTCAGCCCTGCCAGATGCAGTTCGACATCCTTCGGAGTCAAGGACAGTTTTACATCCGTCCTTTTATCTTTGGGAGCGTAGTAGGAATACTTGCCATTGGGCGCCGGCGTGTGACGTTGCACCAGGTAGGCGTAACGATTCACAACAAACCAGTTCCAGTAGTCCTCCACCATCTGAGAAGAGACAGGCAGAATTTCTACCTGTCTCTTCGGGGGGATGTAGGGGGCTACGGCTTCTGTCACGCCGTCACCAGACCCATGTGAGTCTCGCCGGCAGCATTGACTACGGCCTGGGGAACACGCGGACCGCGGTAACGGTTAGAACGACGACGATTGCTGTTGTAGTTCAGGTTGTTTCCCTTCTCCACTATACCACTGCCACCCTTCACGGCCTGCGGAACTGGCTTTGAAGCCAGCGTCAACTTCGGAAGCTCGACAAATCGACCCAGATCGTAAGAGTGCACGACGTAGTCGAACATCGAGGAGTGAAAGGTGTCTTGATCGGCGAAGGTCACCATGGAAAAAGCGCGGCGAATCTCGTCGTAGATGTAGAAGGCGCCGGTGCCAGGCTGTCCCGGAATCGCCATCAAGATGAGGAGGCCTGAACCGCCCTCGTAGACGCGTTCTGCGCGGCCTTCCGAGCTGAGGAGAAAAGCCTCCAGAACCTGCCAGCGGGAGGAACGGCGGCTGATAGCGTTCAGGCTGTGAGCCACGCAAATGGGATACAGGCTCATTGGCCCGAACGGGGTGCGAGAAAGAGAAATCGACATGATGGGTCTCCAGAAAGTGGATGGCCGCCCGAAGGCGGCTTGGGTGAAGATGCGAGAGGTGTTTATGCAGCTTGAGTCCGAACGTAGTGCTCGGGTGGCTGTCTACGAGTGAAGCACTCGGCGCCCGTTGAGGCTGCCGATCGTTGGGCCGACGACAAAGACGCGCGTAGCCGGGGGTGCAATGGGCTGAGTCGCGACCGGGTAGGCGGGCGTTACTGCCGGGCGGGGGGCGAGCAGCTTCGTGTGTGTCATACACGCAGCTGCTACGCCAAGTTGAGATGCTTCGTACTGCCTCCAAAAGCCGGGTCTTGATCCACGCATGAGAGTTCTCCTTGGTGCTTGATGGCTCCTTTACGCGGAGTCAGCGGTTGGTTTTACCTTGTGTTAGGCCCCGCCTTGAAGCCGGCGTGCAATTTGGGTTAGCCGTCGCGCTATCGCGAGGCCAAGATCTGACAGCATGTTTTATGGGGTGTAGAGGCTGCCCACCAGCAACCCCGCCGAGACGCAGGTGAGGCGGGACATTCCAATCAATTGCAACGTTTGAGAGTCACCCGCGGAGTACAACTCAACGCTGGGGCGTATTTCGGAATTGTGGTGCGATCGCGTACGCACCACCCCTGCTACTGCAAGAGGACGGAATAGTCTGTATTCGAGGAGTCACTCACTTTTGACTCATTGGTGGGAGGCTGGGCCTCAGTTGTCAAGGATCGTTTTCCGCTTGGAAGCTGATGAGCGGCGGAATAGCTGCAGGTGTGTGAATGCCGTCCGAACGCGCTGGCTGTGGCACAACGATGTTTGGAGGCCGGATTAGGGCTTGGTTGGTGATCGCAGGATGCTCGTACTTCAACACCTGATAGATCAGCACCATGACTATAGGAAAGAAGAGAAAGCCAAAGAACAGTCCTCGCCAGAAATACGACTTCCAGTGTGGAATGCCCTTGCTACTGGCGATGATCCCTGGCACAGCCCCGAACATGAAGAGCAGTGTTGGGATCGCCTCAATAAGTGGTATCCACCACGGAACGTCGGGGTCTTTGGGCTTGCCCACTGGGTGTGGACGTATGTTTGATCCGGGAACCCAACTTCGAGCCATTGGGTGGCGATGGTGCAACTGCGCGGTGGCCGGGTAGGCGACCACCGCAAGAGATGCACTGAAGAGTAGGAGGATTAGGAGCGATCTCCTGAACATCGCTGTAACTTAGTTCCAGCCAGACGGTGTGGCTACCAGCCTGCCAGGCAGCGCACAAACCGCAAGAGGGGCTTTGATTGCCATCGGCTTGTCGCCACTCAGGACAGCAGTGCGCGGCATGCACGATGCAACGAGGGACGTCTGTTGAGCTTCATATTTCCGCCAAAAACCGGGCTTGGGTCCACGCATGAGAAATCTCCTGAATTGCGGTCGAACGGTTGAATTGCGTTGAGGTGTGAGCCGCTCCGGACGACGAGCCGGCGGGATATGGCGATGAAAGATCGGGGAATGTCCAGAAAAATGGCAGCTCCCATAGAGGCAAGCTGCCGGAGGTGGATCACTCGTGTTTCCGCTGGACAGCGGACTTGATTTGCGGAGCCTATGGCTCGACGCAAGAAGGGTGGGGTCGAATTGAGAGGCTCGACCCTCAAAGCCAGGGTGGTGGGAAAGTGTGACCAATGCAGATTGCTAGGTCAGCGGAGGCGAAACTTATTATCGCGAAGCCGCGATCACTGTCCCTGACGAAGGAACATTGGTCCAGCCATGCGACGGATTCCAAAGACTGGAACCTCAAGCGGCGTGGTAAAGGGTGGCAAACACACAAACGACGAAAAAGCAGACTGCCAAAGTGGTTTTCATCGGGCTATCCTTGGTGGTTGGGGTGTGCTCAGATGGGCAATCCTTAGACATTCCATCCGAAGCTTGTGAGCGTGGAAGCTACTGTACGGTCGTCCGACTTTCGACAATCTTCTGTAGTTCCGCCCGAACCGGGCCCATACCGCGGCCATCTTCAAATTGGAGGCCCTTTTCTGCGGTTGCAATCGCGATGTCGACGTTGCCCTTGGCCATCAACTTTTTGGCGATGTCGAGGCGAACGAGGCTACAGAGTAAATTCGAGTTGTACTTTATAAGCTTCATGTGGACTGCTCCTTTGGGACTGTGGGTCGTTTTGCGTGTGGCTGACGATCAACGAAAACCGCCAGAATGGGAAATACTGGAGTTCAAGAGGTGAACCCGGCCGCGTCGGTCTGGTCCTGGGTCGGGTTGTGGAGAATCTGAACGGCATTTGGTTGAGTCCTCGCCGGCTGACGAACCGGTGGGTAGATTGGTAAAAGTGGGGAGCATCCACAAAGCGAGGAAGGAGAGCGGTCCCAGTGAAAGCGGACCGCCCCATGAAGCACTCGGTTGCCGTGGACGCGGCTTCGGTTTGCGGAGCCATTGGCTCAACGCAAGATGTCTAAAGGCGGAGCAATGCTCAACGCGCTGGGGGGAGTTCAGGGACGCTTATTGCACAAGGACAAGCATCCCTGATCCTGGTTGCAGCTAGTCGACAAACGACACAGCTGGCAGATGGGCGTAGAGATTGGGTTTGAAGAAACCCGCTTCCACAATCGCGCCATGAAGCTTCCTGCCGTAACGTGCGGCGAGAACTCCCAAGGCAAATACAACCGGTGCAGTGCATCGGACTAGGAAAAGATGATGTGACATCTCGCTCCTAGCTGGCAGCCGTTGCTGAGGTTCGAGCCGCCACCGTCGCCAGCTTGAAAACGGCTGGATAGTGTGGCGAGGCGACCGGCAGCCCGACTTTCAGGCGATCGTACTTTTTCCAAAATGGCGCTACAGAATTTCGCATAAGCACAGATTCCTTTTGATTGGGGTTGCGGTTGTGAGCAAACGCGATGGGGCGTCGGCTGCAAAAAGGCGCCTTGCCATCCTCGAATGTTGCCCAGTGCGGGGAGAGTGCTGAACCTGCCGCCTGGATCGCGACTGGCTAATTTTGAGCGAAAAGAAAGGGCCCCAGGAAAGAGGGCCCAAAAGGAATCGATATGCGAAACTGCAACTGACTAAGTATGTCACGGCAGTTTCGCACTTCACAGTATGCCGTTGGGGTTTGTCTTCGTGGCGTGGGGTATTGAAATAGCGGTGTTATCCCGCATTTCCTTTTTGATTCATAATTATGAAACCCCGGAGCGTGATAATCGTCAATGTTTATGAGGGTGCGAACGTGGTGAGGACGCCCCGGAGGTATGAACCCAATGGGTGAGAACCAAAACCGGCCTTTCCACTTCTCCTTCAACTCCTCTCTGAAGGTTGATTTCCAGGGATCACGAGTCACGTCCGACGCTGGCTTGTTGGTGGTTCGAGAGCTGGATGAACGTCTCGGGCTGAGCGAATTGATCTCCGACAACCTGACCGATGGCCGTCGCGGCAGGAATACACAACTGCCTCTGCCGGATCTGTTGCGCCAGTCGATCTACAGCCGCCTGGCCGGTTACGAAGATCTCAACGACGCCGAGCGCCTTTCCCAGGACCCGACCTTCCGCTTGATTGGCTCGGAGAAGATCCGGGATCGCGGCGCGGCTCTTCCCTCCCGGCTGCATTGGTTTGAGACCGAGGTGCTGACCCAGACTGCGAACCTGCGCGGTCTGGCGTTGATAAACCGGGAACTGATTGCAAAGGCCGAACAACAGGGATGGTCATGGCGGGCGGTGCTGGACATGGACAGCACCGAGATCCCGGTATACGGAGAGCAGGAGCAGAGCGCCTACAACAATCACTATGAATCCACCTGCTATCACCCGCTGCTGCTGTTCAACAGCGCGGGCGACTGTGTTGCCGCAAGACTGCGGCCAGGCAACGTTCACAGCGCCGATGGCTGGGAGCAGCTTTTGCTACCAGAGATCCAACGGCTACAGAAGCTGGGCAAAGAAGTCTGGTTCCGGGCTGACGCGGCCTTTGCGAAACCGGACATCTACGAAGCACTCGAAGAGCGTGGGGCGAAGTACGCGATCCGGATTCCGGCCAACGACTGCCTGATGCGGGATATTGCAGAGTTGCTGACTCGGCCGGTAGGCCGTCCGGCGTATAAACCAGTCGTGTGGTACAAGGGCTTTCTTTACCGGGCAGCCAGTTGGAAGACGGCGCGGAGGGTGGTTGCCAAGGTGGAGTTCCATGCCGGGGAGCTGTTCCCTCGGGTGGGCTTCATCGTGACTAACACTCAGTTCAGAAACCGGAAGGTTATCCATTTCTATAACCAGCGCGGCAAAGCGGAGCAATGGATCAAGGAGGGCAAGCAGGCAGTGAAGATGACGCGACTGTCCTGCCATCGGTTTCGCGGCAATGAGGTTCGGCTGTGGCTCAGCATTCTCGCCTACAACCTGGGGAACCTGTGGCGACGGCTGGTGCTGCCAAAGGGGATTGAGGACTGGTCTCTTACCAGCCTTCAGCAGAGGCTGGTGAAGACGGGAGGGCGGTTGGTAAAGCACGCGCGATACTACTGGCTGATGCTAGCCGAAGGACACCTGACACGAGCGCGGTTCGCTGCGATGTTGCGACGGATCGCGCTGTTGCCGCTTCCGGCAAACTAACGATGATCGCAAGGCCAAATCAAATCGCCGAGGAGAAAGGAGGAGGAAAGAGTGTCTGAGAAATCGACGAGGAAGGCTCCTGATTACGCGGACGAGTCCAAGGCGACACGGAATCGCTCTATTTTTCGACCGGAATTGCAGTTTTGCCTTGCCATACTGCTGAAGAGCGGTATAGTTTGTGCGAACCAGGGCCGAAAAAGGAGATTCCAGTTCAAACCAGTCTCCCGCAATCGGGCCCCAGTCATCGCATTTTGAATCGTCTTCCTGCATGGAGTTACCATCATGCCGAGCCGTTCGCGGTCTGTCGTCGTCCGTGGTGCCGCACTCTCTCTTCGCCTGCTCGCGCATCGCATCGCCCGGCTGGAGCAGCGGGGCCGCGACTATATCAACGCGACAACTCCGCGACGGCGGGTATCGCGGGTCGCGGGCATCTTGCTGTTCGCCTGCATGTCGGTGGTTATGATGGGCAATAACGGATGCGAAGGCTGTGTTGACGGCCTCATTGCACTCGGAGTTCCAAAAGGCATCGCCTTCTTGCTTACCAGTTTCGCCATAGTTGGAACTGGTCCAGACACTGGCCCGTTATCGCACCCCATTGCGAAGCCGAGGTTTACAGGATCCGACGGCTCCCAGACCGGCATCGCGAGCTTCCTGGGTAACTTCACCGGCATCACTCAGTCTTCGCCGAACTACTTCTACATGTTCCGCATGGCGGACTGCTCGCTCACCCAAATCGTGGGCAACTCAGCCCTCAACGCATCGGCGAACGCGACTGCTGCGACCACGAATTACGAGCGCACGCTACATCAACTCGCCTCCCTCACCACCACCGCCGACGTTTATCCCCACGGGTGCGTGGAAAACACCACGGGCGTCAGCTCTCGAGCAGCCGTTGCGGTCATGAGAAAGGCGAACAGCACAGCAATCTTCGCCATGGCGGAGAGCAATGGCAGCAATAACGGGGTATTCATCCTCAGCATAAGTGCCGACCTCTCCACCACCAGGTTCGCTGTGCTACCGGGCCTTACCGCCGCCAGCGCCCTCGCCACCGCCGACCTCAATGGCGACGGCAATGGCGACCTCGTCGTCGTCAACGACTACAACGCCTCCAGCGCAACCGTCTCCGTCCTACTCGGCAACGGCGATGGAACCTTCCAGACCCCCGTCAACTACCCCATCACAGGCAATATGTCGGTCGCCGCCACCATCGAGGACGTCAACAACGACGGCAAGCTCGACATCGTCGCAGTCTCGGACGACCAGCACATCTCCTTGCTCACCGGCAAAGGAGACGGCACTTTCAACGCTGCGCAAAGCTTCGCCGCACCCACACTGCCCGGCTACACCAGCAACACGAGCACACCGATCCTCGGCCTCATCACCGCCGACGTAAACGGCGACGGCAAGAAGGACATTATCTGCTCCAACGGCCTGGTCCTGCTTGGCAACGGCAATGGAACCTTCGCCGCAGTCTCCACTCCGGCCTTTCCGTACACCTCGGCCAGCCCCGGCGGATTTGGCCCCGGCATGGCCTCGGGAGACCTCAACAACGACGGCAAGCTGGATCTTGTTCTCGACATAGGACCCAGCATCTCCACCTGGATCGGCAAGGGAGACGGCACCTTCACGCAGGGCAACAGCTACGTTTCGGTTAACAACTCCGGCTACGTCACTGTTTCCGACCTCGACGGTGACGGCAATCTCGACATCTACACCGGCCTCGCCGACGGCGGCACGTATAGCGGCGACGACGCCAGCCCCGCCTCCGCGTACGTCCTGATGGGCAACGGCGACGGCACGTTTGTGGGCGCGCCCACGCTTCCCTCCGGCGCATACAACGGCAGTAATATCGGCGACGTTAATGGCGACGGTGTTCCCGACCTTATCTCCAACGGCACCGGCACGTTCAACACTGCTGGAGCAGTCTTCACCGTGCAACTCGGCAACGGCAAGGGAGCGTTCACGAAGGCTTCGACGATTACCGCGCCTGCGAGCTTCGTGCTCGATGCGGGCAACACGCTCACCACCGGCGGCGTCACCGCCACCACCTACGCCGTCGCAGACATCAATGGCGACGGCAAAGCCGACCTGGTCTTCATCGAGAGCGGTCTCGCGGACACGTACACGCCAGGCACCAGCTTCTTCCGCTATAACGGCGGCCCGGTTCTGTTCACAGCGCTGTCGAACGGCGACGGAACATTTCAGACTCCGGTTGCGCACGCCTTCCCGCAGATCGCGCCTGCCAACGAATTCGACGTGACAGCCTCTGTCAGTAGCCTGCAGATCGCCGACTTCAACAAGGATGGCCACAACGACCTCATCCTCAGTTTCAACGATGAAGCCGAGGGAAACACCGTTCCAATCAGCTACAGCCAGGGCTTCATCGTCCTGCTGGGGAACGGCGACGGCACATTCAAGACCACTCCCATCGTGACTGCGACCTACAGCAGCGCGGTCGCGCCGAATCCGAATTTCCTGCCCGTGGTCTTCAACACCGCGGACCTGAACGGCGACAGCAAGCCCGACCTGCTGGTGGTCAACTCGCAATACATCTTCGGGGTTGGCCCGCTGATCCAGATGGAGACCTTCATCGGCAATGGCGACGGCACGTTCAAGACGCCGGTCACACTGACCACCGCAGCCAATGAATACGGCATCCCGGTGCTGGGCGACTTCAACAAGGATGGCAAGCCGGACCTCGCCTTCCTGGGGGAAACCTCCGCGAGCCAGGCTGAACTCATCGTCGCACTGGGCAAGGGAGACGGCACCTTCCTGACGCCCACCATCTCCAACCTCACTGGCGGCGATGCCATCCGCAGCAGCGGACTGGCAGGGGCCGACTTCGATGGCGATGGCAAGATCGACCTCGCCCTGCTGGACGTCAACGACTTCAGCGGCATCTTTTACGGCAAGGGCGACGGAACATTTACCTCCGTCCCGGCGACCGGCTACATTGTGCCGAAAGACCTCATCAACGTCGTCGCCGGAGGAAGCAGCGTCGCCGTCGACCTGAACAAGGATGGCAAGCCGGACATTCTCGCCGGCAACACCGTGCTGCTGAACCTCTACGGCAGCGCGCCGGTGGTGACCACTTCCACTACTACCGCGCTGACCGCATCCGCTTCGACAATTACGGTTGGATCCAGCATTACATTCACCGCGACGGTGACGCCCGGAGGCGCGGGTACGCCCACCGGCACCGTCACCTTCTACGATGGCGCCACCGTGTTCGGCACTGGAGCGGTCAACGCTTCCGGCGTCGCGACATACACCACCAACGGCCTGACCACCGGCACGCAGAGCTTTACGGCTGTGTATCCCGGCGATACCAACTTCAGTGCGAGCACGTCGCCGGCGGTCAGCGTCACTGTGAATCCGGTCATCGCTGTCGCTACCTCCACCGCGCTCAGCGCTTCGTCCACCAACGCAGTTAGCGGGACCAGCATCACCTTCACCGCCACTGTGTCTCCCGCGTCAGGCAGCGCCACACCCACGGGCACTGTCACTTTCCTGGACGGGGCCACCGCGCTGGGCACGGGAACGCTCAACGGTAGCAGCGTCGCCACCTATACGACTTCCGCGCTGAGTGTTGCGACCCACTCCATTACCGCAGCGTATGGCGGAGCCAGTGGGAGCTATGCCGGCTCAACCTCAGCCGCTCTTCCCGTAACCATCACGGCAGCGGGGACGCCGGACTTCAGCATCTCCCTCGGGGCTACCACGACCACGGTCACTCACGGCAGTCCGGCAACCACCACTGTCTCGGTGACGCCCAGCGGAGGGTTCACCGCCGCTACCAGCGTCGCGTGCAACGGAGCGCCCGCGAACTCTACGTGCAGCGTGTCGCCCAACCCCATCACGCCGGTTGGGCTGAATCCCGCCAGCACTACCGTGACTCTGCAGACCAGCGTTACGTCCGCGTCGCTGGCCACGCGCATGCGTTACTCGCTCGCGGGGCTCCCGCTGGGATTGCTCACGGCTACGGTGTTATTCTTCGCGCGAAAACGGCGGCTGGCTATCTTTGTTGTGGGCTTGGTTGCGGCGGGGTTGCTGGCCGTCAGCGGGTGCGGACACCATGCCACTTCTAGTCCGGCGACGGTTACGACAGCTCCTGGAACGTATACGCTCACCATCATGGGAACCAGCGGTGCGACGAGCCACACGGCGACCTGGACGGTCATCGTTCAGTAGAATACCCGGGGCTAAAGCCCGCCGATTTGTGGGGCATATTCGTGGGGCTGAAGCCCCACGCTACTCCGAAGTGCAACTACGGAGATTCTGGTTGCAATCTGTTCCTGCTCGTTAGTAGCAGTTTCCACGGGGAGACTCCTCAAGGGGAATGGAGCAACCGGGTTAGGGTGTCTATATATTCCAGAATCCGGGTGAACTAGGTTCCGGAGGCGGCACCTATCCAGACCTCTCTCCGCCGGCCCCGGTCTTATGTTGGACCTGGTCCTATACGGCGTTAGGATTGGTTCCCGGACGGGGGGCCAGAAATGAGCCCGGGTGGTATTCCAGGGTGCATGCCCATTCCAAAGTGCTTGGGCGTGACCATCGCGATGAGCACTCCGGTTGCGGCGAGTCCGGAGGCAGGACCCCGTTGCAGCCAGTGTCGCTGGTGGTGCGCCGCGACGTGGACGACCTTCTAAACGGCCACGCTGCCCATCAGACGCGGGGTGGGATCAATCCGACAACAGTGCCCCGGCGTTTCCGTAGCAGATCGACGACTCTTCACCTATGAGGCCATCGCCACGGACCAGGAATCCTCTCCTTCCTTGAAGTGCATCACTGCGGAAGCGATCGGCAAGATGCAGGCCATATGCGGGCTCGGACAGGATGGATCAGGACCTCGCCCACTCTGGTCAGACCGGGCACACGCCCGAGTCGACTTGGGCCTCCTAATAACCGAAACAGGTTAGTGCTGGGTGGCCGAGTACGGGCAGCATCGTCTCGACCATGACTGCCGCATTAGAGAAGCGAACCACCCCCTACGGAGAGAGAGCATATTCGGCGTTCTCGGTGTCCGTAAGGCTGCGATACGACCGACCGCCAGCCTTTCATGTGTCTGAACGCCCTGTATGGCGTGCAGGCCTCGAACCTTTCTGCCCCGATTGGCGCCCTAGGTCCGGCCAGCATCCGTGAGGTGCAGTGCCGATCACGGATATCGAACCCGGACCTCGACCCCAGCCTTGTCGATCACACCGAGGGTTCCAAGCACGCTATGCTGTGCCAAGCATCCCCGGGTTATCGCGATCGCCCGCTTCGATGGCACTAGCACCGAGTCAGTCTGCGGCCAGGGTGACCGGCTGATCCTGACCGGCTGGGTGGCGGCGGCACCCTGCCGCCGCTGTTTGCAGCGCGAGAGCTTCCGCCTCATGCTCGAGGACGTGGCTGCGCTCGCCGGAGTGTCTGGGCACAGCAGTTCGAGATTCCTGTACCTAACGTCCCATGCAGGATCCTCCCGAAACTTCAACAGGTAACTCACGGCCCCTCGATGTGGATCGTACGGTTTCACAAATGCGCCGGAACCCGCGGTCCGGCTTCCTCCGAACTTCGGAAGCTGCCACCAGTTAGTGATGGTGGATGCGGACAGATTTACCGCACTGGCGATCAAAAGATGGGAGTGAACTCGGCCGGCCGGTTTTCCGCAGCCGGAGATAGTCTGCTGTTCCTGGCCGATCATGCAGCTGAGAGAGTCATGATGTGCTGCCTCGAGTTCGTTCAGGAAGTCATCGACCCGTGCGTTTTCCTCGTCGCGACCGATATTCCTGGAAGAGGTCAAGGTCACCCAGTATTTCCAACCCCAGTCCCTTAGCCATTCAAGTTCGTCGGGTCGGTTCCCAATCACCAGACGACCGCCGTTGCGGTCGTTGTACTCATTTCGTTTGGTGGACAATGTAGATCTCCCGGTTTTGGGGTACACCTCGGGCATCCTAGGAGGGGCTTGGCCTTCCTGAATAACAACCTGAACCCGCGTTCCGGCGGTCTCAGTTCCCAAGGCTGTAATCCCCTTGAGAGACCAGCGTGACAGACGCTGTTCTTGAACCAAACAGTTTGGCGCGGAATGACCCGCCAGGTGGGGTCGCTGGCGGCCTTCCCGGGTACACCACGGCGTTCGTTCACGTACCTTATTCCTGAATTAGCCTCTTTCTTTCTGGGGTTTACACCGGCACGGATCATCCGTGCCGGTGTGGGACTGTTACCATGGATAGTCAGCAGATACTGTGGCTGGCCGATGATCAAAGCTGAATCATCGTTCGGGCTTCTGCCAGAACACCAGGTGACGTGCATGGGGCGCTCGTTGGTATTCCATATCGCATGACGTCCAAAGGACTTCTCTGGCGGCCGAATATTCCAGCCTGGATATCAACTAGCCGTCAACCCCTTGGAAGCTATATCCCATCCTGGATATCGGCAACGAAAGAGTAGCCAATGACCGCAACAGATCGGTATTGCCAGATGTGGGCCGCATGGAGACAAACGGTATCCAAGAAACTTGCTGCTGTAGATCCCCGAGTCCTTTCCGAGTACTTTCGAATTGCGAGTGGAAAGACCGGGGCCACTCGGTCGGAGTTACAGAGCGGGCTGGGGTGGAAGCAGTCGCGGGAAAGCAAGATGTCGACAAAACTGCAGAAAGCGGACTGGCTGGAGATCCTCAAGAAGCGCGGGGGAAAAGCCAACGTTGAGTTCCTGCGGATGACGCCTCTGGCTATATCCACCATGAAGGAGCTTGAAGCATTACTCCGCGCTCTATCTCCGAGGCCGACGGCCGCCAGTGCTGCTCGATCCAAGGGCGGCAGGCTGCGCCTTCCTCGCAATAGGGTTGGCAACCTGCTCGATTCGCTCCCCCAATAACTCCGAGGCGGATGATGCCTCAGCGGGTTGGTCCCTTTTCATGGATGGATGGAAGCGGCTCACAGGAGCGAGGGTTGTGGCCGTTCACGAAGAGAACGTTCTCCAGGTTTCGAGGTCCTCGTCCGAAGATCCAACACCGAGGCCAACGCTTGAGCACTGCGGTACCCCGCGGTGCCGGTACTCGATCGTAGGATTGCGGTGTCGACCGTATCGTGTCCATACACAGTGCGCAAGTCCAGGTCGCGCGAGGGAACGAGATCCAGTGCCCAAGTCCGCCGGCGGAGAAGGGCCAGGAGATCGTCTATACGATAGCCGTAGAACAGGTCATTGGGCTGAACGGCTTCCCAGAAGTCCCGCAGCAAGTCTATTTCGGCGGCGTCGGAGAGGCTGGCCTCCCTGATCTGGATACCGTCATCAGCGATCATCTGGATGCCGGTTATGACCTCTGTGGCGACTGCCGCTTTCAGGTTGGGTGTGGCCTGATCGGTGGTTCTGGTCTGGATGTCGATTACGATTATGCGTCGGGTGCTTGTCGGATTGATTTTCATGTCTTCTCCAATGAAGAAGGCGACCCGAGGGCCGCCTGGTTGTCATACACGTTTGTTGACCGAGCTAAAGCTGGGGGCAACGGTTCCCCGGATCGCGCTCATTTAGATGAGACCGCGACTGCTAGCGTTGACCATGTAGTGGGTAACGCAATGGACGATGCCGTGTCAGTCGGTGTCGCCGCCAGCTTCGCGAGGTGATCTTTTGACTGAAACGCGGTCTGGAAACCGGAGGACGTTTGAAGGCAGGTCATTTCGCTCCGGGGCGTCTACAATTCGACGAACGATCTCTGCTCGGCGATCGTCTAACTCCGCCATCGTCTGATCGATGATTTCTAGTTCTTCAGTCAAGCTTCTCATTGTCATAAAGTAAGATCCATTTTCCTATCAGTGGCGCTACATCTTGTCAGGAACACAGGTGGTGTTGAGTGGAGGTGAACCGGCCGGACTTGGCGCGACGGGGGCGGAATACGAGCGAGAGCCGGATCGATGATGACCGATGCTGATCAACATGCTCCGGCACGGGGCCGAATGAAGACGGCAAGGATCTCATCGGGCCGGGACCGACTACATATAGATAGGCCATAGAACGATCAGTTGGGCTACGGGTTCAATCCGGCGGAAGGGATTCCTGATTGGCCCTCTTTGAAGTAGTGTCTAAACCAGATCTGAAGCATGTAAACAAACCCGATCGGACCCGACTGAAAATAGGATGGCGGCGCCGGCCACTTGGACCCACGCGAGTATCCCATGACCTTCTTTTTGACAATGTGGCTGGCCAGAAAACCCTTACTAACAAGAGAACGCAGAATGCCGAGGCAATCAAAATCGACTCTACTTTCCACGAGCTCACGGGTGAATTCCCCCGGCGGTAACTCACTGATCACCTCACAGACTTTGCGCGTTTTGTCCGCATAATACGGATCGTACTTTCTGGCCGCCTTCATGAAGCAGAACGCCAGAGTGTCGTAGATCTCTTCCGTCGTTTGCTGCTTGAACGCCAGATGCAGCGTCTTGCAGACGTACTCGGTCAGAGTCTTCGATGGCTCGGCGCCCCGCGGCGCCAGGTTGCGCAGGAACTCCTTCGAGTCCTTACCGGCATCAGTACCAGCCGGCGGAACAGTTCCCCGGACAATCATGCACAGATACTTGGACATGAAGCCATGAAACTTCTCTAGGACCTTCAACAGCTTGGCCTCTTTCTCAGGGCCATCCGGCGAAGTCGCATAGTCGTAGCCGAGTAGATTTACCTGCTGAAGATCGTTACGCTGATCCTGTTCAGGAATGATCCACTTGCCTGCATAGTGTGATGGCTTGAGTAACGTGCCTCGGTACATGTGCAGCTCCGGTCCCCACCGAAGCCGGGAGTCGCTGCAGACGTTAGATTTTTTCGAAACCGCCCTCTACCCCGCTGCCCGCCACCCCCAAGACGGACAGGCCTCTAGGTTCGAACTCAGGATCCCCGACGAGAAGGGCGCGTTCTGGATTCTAATCTGGACGATCAGCGACCTCCTTGTGTTCGGGGAAAATTCTGGGAGTGGCTGTGACTGAGTTTGGCAACTTGGCTTGGCCCACTTCGGCGGTTTGTTTTGGCCGACCCCTTGGGACGTTGATGTTGAGGGGGTTGGGTTCTGCTGGAGCGTAGCCCGGAGGGCGTAGCGGAAGCAGAACCCAACTCCCAGGGCTTACTCTTTCGTCTTCTTACGCAAGGTTCTACGGAAGCGATAGGACTCCGAGCCGGTCTCGATGATGTGTGCCTGATCGGTGAGTCGATCGAGCACGGCCTTGCAGAGCCGGGCGTTGGTGAAGACCTGGGGCCACTCCGAGAAGGGCAGGTTGGTGGTCACGATGATGGCGGCCTTCTCGGCCCTCTCGGCGATCACCTGGAAGAGCAGTTCAGCAGCGACTTCGGCAAGCGGGACATAGCCGAGTTCATCGATGACGATCAGCTCCACGCGGGACCAACGTGCCAGCATCCGACTCAGGCTCTGTTCCCGTTGCGCTTCGACCAACTGGTTGACCAGCGCGGCGGCGGTGGTAAAGCGCACTCGCTTGCGTTGGCGACAGGCAGCGATCGCCAGGCCAGTGGCAAGATGACTCTTGCCTGTGCCCGGATCTCCGACCAGCAGGACCGGCTCAGCACGTTCGAGATAGCCGCCTTCGGCCAGGGCGCGGATGCGGGCGGCGGGGATGTGCGGCGACTGAGCGAAGTCGAACTCTTCTAGCGTCTTGACCCTGGGCAGGTGCGCCTCCTTCATCCTCAACTCGATGCTGCGTCGTTCCCGGTCTTCCATCTCCGACTGGAGCAGAGCTTCGAGATAGTGCAGATGCGAGTGCTTGCGCTGGGCTGCTTCTTCGGCAAGCGATGCGAACTGTGCACCAACGGATGGCAGTCGCAGCACCTTACAGTTCTGTGCGATGCTTGCGATCTGGAGGCTCATGCCTGCACCGCCTGTAACAGCCGGTCGTACTCGATCATGGTCGGCAGCGGGCGTTCATACGCGGACTGCGCACCGATCTCGATCGGCTCGCCAACGGTGTGCTGCAACTGATCGGACATGAGCAGATGGCGGATCGCAGCGACGTCTTCGCAGCCCAGATCGAGTGCCTGCTCTACGGCAGCCGTCAGGCTCTCATAGCCGAACTCGCGGCCCATGCGGATCAGCGTCACCATGGCGCGGGTGCCGGGCTGGCGTCCCTGGCGTTCGATCATCTGCTGCCAGATCCGATCGTAACTCTCAGGCCACCGGCCCTGAGCCCGCCACTGCGCCAGCGGCGTCGATCCGCGCAACGCTCCAGGCTTCCGGTCCAGCACATCGAGGTAGTGTTCCAGATCGAAGATCTTCTGCAATCGGCCGTAACAGCGTTCATGGCTGGCGATCCGGCTGCCATGGTGACGGAACTCGACCGTGCAGGAATAGACACGTGCTTCGACGATCGAGCCCGGCTTCAACGGCACGGAGTAGGAGTTCGTCCGCACCTTCGCGCATCCGCTCTGATCGACGCGCGGGAAGCTGACCTCGGCCAGATCGAAGGGCTCGGCAGCCAGTGGCAGAAGATGCTCCTTCTCCGTCAGCAGCCGGGTTCCGACACACTCGCTCTGGCCTGACATGATCCGGCCCTCATCGGCGCGGCAGTCCTCCAGTAGCTTCCGGTTCAACGCCGCAAGGTCGCTCGCCACCGGCACAGGCACCCAGTGGTTGCGGCGGAAGTAACCTCCCTCACCCTCCACGCCGCCCTTCTCATGGCCTTCACCCGGGGTGCAGAACTCGGCTTGATACTGCCAGTGGGAACGGAACGCGATGAACCGTACCGTCAGCTCGCGCTGCTGACCGCGCAGAATCTTCTTCACCGCGCTCGACAGGGTATCGTAGCGAAGACGCCGGAAGACACCTTCGAAATACTCGAAGGCAAGTTGATGAGCTTCCAGGAAAGCCTGCTGTGTCGCACATGGATACGCCCGATGAAAGGCCGCACCGCTTGCCATCGAACGCATCTCAAAGACCTGCAGCTTGATCCGTTCCCCGTCCAGATCGGCATACGCTTCGTACCAATCGACCTGCGCCTCGACGCCCCAGTCGTGGCTCTGCGGAACGAACAGCTCGTGTTCGGCCAGACCCAGAGCCTGCTTGCGCCGTTCCACATACTGCCGAACCGTTCGCTGCGCTGGCGTACATCCAGGGATCTCGGCACGTATCCGGATCATAGATCCGCCGCGATGTGTGACGCTGCTTGCGCGGAGCCTTGCGGTCCAACTCCAAAATCGAGTCGATCAACGATACCGCCGCAGCCATCTTCACCGCAGGACGTTCCGTCTTCTTCCGCTGCGCAGGAACTGCGTTCCGCACCGCCTCCCGCACCATGCGCCGATGGACACCCAACTTCCGCGCCACACCGATCACCGACCCAACGCCAAACTCGTACTCCCGACGTATCTGCTCATATAACTCCACCTTGGCTCTCCAATCCAACTCGCCCTCCGCCTCTCATATCACTGAGAAACAGGGTATCGGACGTGATTGCCGGAGGCTTCCTTGGCGCATCGATCGGCAACATGACACTCTTGATGCAACGCCCTCAGATATTGAAAGTGACCGCACGCGTCCATAACATCGAATTCCAGCCCGCCCGCTCGCCCCACAACGGAGGCCATGCGCGCCGGATGGAAAGCACGGTCAGCGGGGCGGCCTGCGCCGGTCCTGCTGGTGGTGCTCTACGGCAACCGCGCAGCGGCAGCCGGATTGGGCGGCGATCCAGAGCACATCCTTCCGGATGTAGAACGGGGCCAACTAGAGAGTATCTGCCGCGCTGCGCTGGCCGCTCCCGACCAACACACGGCCCGACATTTCCTCAACCAGGCTCTAAGTGACCTGGAGGCGGGTTCCACTGGGCTGCGAAACGTGGGGCTGTTTAATGGCCCCACGTTAAGCTGCGGTGCGTCGCCCGTGCTTACCACGGTCACGACGAATCGAGCGCTTACGGGCTCTCTATAGCTCGCTAAGAGGCAAAATTTAGTTGAAAATGGTTCGCCGCTTGCAGTGAACTGCCTGCGATCGCCCTCGCATCCTCGGCATTGACGGCCCGCCAACGCTAACGGAATGACATAGGCTACCGCCCAGTGCGTCACCAGGAGGCACATTCTGACATGAATAGAGCCCCATCTGAGTGGCGTGCAGATCAAGACAGATGGGCTCGCTTCAATTCTGTTCAACTCTGCCATGATGAATCGCTTACCGTTCCCGTCCCACCATGGGTCACCTCGGCGATTGACTCATGGCTCCTGCCGCACGCGTGCCTCTCCGACCACCTTTGCATCCGCTGCAGTCCTGGGCAGAGCTGCCAGTCTGGCTCCTAGTTCACCAATCGCAGTCTACTTTGCACCCTGGGCGCACTCTCGGCTCCGTCGTTGAGGACGATGTTCGTTAAGCTGTAGCGCAGCCACTATTCAGAGGAAAAACTATGTGACGTCTGTCAGCCACGCAACCTTCATGCAAGGTAAGAACTTTAGCTCAATTGGGTTTCGTCATATGCCCGGGCTCACGCAGCCCTGTGCCTACGTGTTGCGAGAAACTAAAGCTAGTCAGGTTACTAAAGAGTATTGGAGTTCCATGGTACTCTCCGGTTCCAATGGGACTTATGAGCCGAGTCCGAGCGGTAGACCTACCCATCCTCCAGTCCCGACGTTACTTCCTCGGTGGCGCTGCGGCTCTCTCTGCCGCCGCGCTTCTGTCTGGTTGCGCCTCCCTGCTGACCCCAGCAGCCGCCGCGGCCTTCCCAAAAGTCGTCATAAATCCGCAACCTATTCCCGACGGCCCAATCTCCTTGGCTGCTGTCACCCTCTCCGCTGTCAACTCTGGTTCAATTGACCCAGGTTTTGCTGGCCTCTCGTATGAGAAGTCATCTCTGTGCGAATCGCTCTTCTCCGGCTCCAACAGCGATCTAATTGGCCTCTTCCAGCGACTCGGTCCAAGTATCCTGCGCGTGGGAGGAAACTCCGTCGACCAGAGCATTTGGACACCAAATGGCCACGGCGCGACTGCGGGACAGATTGCCCCCTCAGATGTGGCGTCACTCGCCGCTTTCGTCAAGGCCGCTGGTTGGCAGTGCATCTACGGCGTCAACCTCGGAAGTGCCGCTACCGGCGCCACCACACCCGCTCTCGCCGCGGCCGAGGTCGCTTATGCCGCAGAGCAATTTGGCTCTTCCCTCATCGGCATCGAGATCGGCAACGAGTGCGACGGCTATGGTGCACCGGGCAGCTACTTCGCCGGCGCATGGTCGCTCTCAGCATTTCAGGCACTGTGGGGCCAGTTTCGTACTGCCATCCTTGCCCAGACACCCGGTATCTCTATCACCGGTCCGGCCTCCGGCAGCAACGTGGCGACGTGGACAATCCCCTTTGGCGAGTCCGTGACCCGCAGCGGTATCTCGCAGCTCAGCCAGCACTATTATCGAGGCGACGGACTAGCCTCCACCGCTACCGCCGCCAATCTTCTCGTGCCCGACCCAAACCTGGTCCACTCCCTCTCTCTGCTCAATGCAGGTGCGCAGTCGATCGGCGTCCCATACCGCCTCTCGGAGTGCAACTCCTACTATGACGGCGGGGCGCCCGGTGTCAGCGACTCCCCTGCGTCTGCGCTTTGGGTTCTCGACTTTCTCTTTAGCTGCGCCCAAGGTGGAGCTTCAGGCGTAAACTTCCACGGCGGCGGCCTATGCAGCTACACCCCCATCACCAACCAATCTAGCTCGGTACTCGGTGTTCGACCCGAATACCTTGGCATCCTCCTCTTCAACCTCGCCGGACAAGGCGCCCTCTATAAGACTCAGGTGTCCGCTGGCGACCTCAACGTCACCGCCTATGCCATCAATAATCAGGCTGGTGGCATGAGCCTGGTCGTCATCAATAAAGACGCTACGCAAAACCTCCAACTCACCGTGGAGCTGCCGCAGACGGCGAATACCGCGTCGCTGGTAGCCCTTACACAACTCGCCGCCAAAGATGCATCGACCACCACGGGCGCTGCGAGCATGGCCATCCAAGGCGGGACGGTCGCTGCGAATGGCGACTTCAACCCATCCGCCGCGTTCAATCTCGATGCATCCAACTCTCAGCTCACCTGTTATGTGCCAGTTTTCAGCGCCATCCTCGTTCAGATCACCTAGCCCCGGGTTTGTTGTATATAAATCATCAACATGCAGGGAAAACCCAATCGCGCTGAGCGATTGATTCTTGGCTAAGATGGGATGACTCCATGAAGAAGCGCGCGCCTGTAAATCCGTCTACATCGGGAAATGGCAAAGAAGAACGTCTGGACCGCATCATCACTGCTGCTTTGGAGGTGTTCACCGAGTTTTCGTTTCAAGATGCTACTACGGAAGAAATTGCGCGCCGCGCGAGGGTGTCGAAGCGCGATATTTACGCCCATTTTCCAGACAAGCACGCACTCCTGATCGCCACCCTGAGCGAAGCATTGCAAGCGGAAGTCTCCAATATTATCAAGACGATTAATCGTACGCAGCGTATGCCCTCGCTTCAGAAGCGATTGGAGATCGTTGGCCTGACCTTGGTTAACGAACTCCTGTCGGCTGCGATGAGCGTCCTCACACGACTGGTGGCTGCGGAAACCATTAACCAACCATTGATCGGGATTGTGTATTTTGAAAATGGATCCGTACGCCGCACGATTCTCATCTCTAAGCTGCTCTCGCAGCACATCCCTTCTACCAAAATGGCGGCGCTCGATACATTTCAAGCCGCCGAGCATTACTTGGCACTGGTCACCTTTCGGCCGCGCCTGACAACCTCCATCGGAATGCATCACATCTGGAACTCGGAGTCGATGAAAACTCATGTAGTTGACGCGGTGGATTGCTTCATGAGGGCATATCCGGGACTCGACTGAAGATGCTTTTGCTATTGGAGGAGGATTCGACTTGTTTCGCAATGAGGTCGCCGAGCGGTACTCGGATCCGCATGCAATCGAATCCTATGTCTCCAATGCGCTGCAAACAACTTCTTGGAGTTGGAACTTCAGCCTCAGTATAGTTGAGACCGCAAAATAATCGGTAATGACATGCTTGCCTAACCAGAGGAAGTGTGACCGCTGTCACGCAGGGCAACCACTAAGTGCGCGACCATACCAACTTCGTGTTGAACTGTAGATTATGGTTCATGGCAGAGGCGACAACACAGTGCAGGAGCCATTGAAGCAGCCAGTGCAACGCAAAGATATTTCATATGTAACGTGGTCGGCAAGGGGAATTAGGGTGGTCTATGAGGGTGCAATGGTTGTGCATCTCACCGCAGAAGAGATATACCCTCTCGCCGTCCAAGCTAAGGTTGTCTCGCTGGTAGCATCTGAGCGGCGGAGCATGACTTCCGGTGCGGCCTAACCATGATGGGGGATACCGTGACAGGACACCAGGTTTCTTTTAGGCGTTTTCTTCTTTTCTTCTACCCTTTTGTATGAACTTTACCTTGGCGTAAGAATGCACACCATGGTCTTGGAAATTTCTTCCAGTGCCGCTCTATTGTAGTCTCGGCCGCGACAAGGCCCTCGATCCATTCGGCCATGTCTTCAGCGTGATTGTGAGCGGTGGCGAGAATGGCTGCCTGCGTTGTCTGTATTAACTCGCAGTGCCTTAGGGACATATTGCTTTCGACTATCACTAGCCCCCATGAATGTTGATCGCAGAAGCTGATAATCGGTAGGCCTTTTACGCCCCGCTCTAGAGTCTTCCGTTTGAAGTCTTGGAAGTGGTTACACAGCCGCTCCGCGCGTGGATGACCGCCGCTTCTCAGGCATTCAGCGTGCGATTCTGCAAACGCATCCTCAAGAAAAAGGGCGCCCGCCATTGCGCACGGTCATATGGCAAAGGCATAGTCTTTGCCACACAGATGGCCGCGTACTTCGCGATCTGTAGTCCAATTCGCTCGCTCGACGGCCGGAAATCACAACATCATTACTCCGCAGCCGCCGTGCACCCCAAATCGTCCCGCGCCAAAATTCTATGGCCCTATTTAGGTACTTACAAGTACCGTCTTGGTGTTTATGTTTAGCAAGTGGCAAAGCGCCGACTCTTCTCGCTGCTTAGCCAGCAAACGTCATTGCGTAATACGTATCGGGGACCCGCGTGCCTTATCACAATGCAAGCAGAGTCGTTGAAGAACAAAATCAAGTTGCCGGCGCGGCGAGTCAAATCAAGCCACTTGTCAAGAACAGCACCCCGAATGCAGCCACGTGCCCGCCCAGCAAGACATTTCTTGAATATACGCGTATTGGAGGGCGGGCTTTGCATGTGAGGCCCGATCGTCGCAGCCGGAATCGCCAAGAGCGCTCTTCTTTTGAGAGCATTTCTCACTCTACGGCCCAGAACCGAACTTTGGGCTCCTTGCTGCCGCGTCCCTACTTGTTGGCATCTCGAGCGGCTTGGACCACCCTGGACTTTACGGTGGCTTCTTGCTGTGGAAGCATCGTTGTCCTAGCCCATTGCGCCCCCCTTAAATCACTGCTCACTTCTGGGTCGCTAAGTCCGAAAACGTCCCACCCGTGTGTAGTCCTCATTGTCGGAGTTGTTTTGTTTGCGACTGGCGTTGCAGTCCTTTCGCGGCTATTCGGCCTGCAGCCATTTAGTAACAGGTGCACCATCCCATCCGAACTGTCCCTGATTGTCTTGTGCGTCTCCCTGGCGTCATTTGCACAGGATGGTGTTCTGCGCTTCTGGATGCTCCCCGCTCCCGCCGGCGAGATGCTCCAGCTTGGTCTGACGTGTGGCGCACTCTTCCTGTGCCGCTTGCTATGGCGTCGACACCGGGATAACCACGATGTGCGTGGCGTAGCTGCGAGAAACATTCTCATTGCCGGAAACGACCCCATTGGCCGCGATGTCAGGAAATATCTCGAATCCCTGCGCTATGCGGGATATCGCTTCAAAGGATTCGTCACTCTGAACGAGCGCGACGAAGATGCGAGTAACGCGGACGAGGCGGATACGGTCGGCAACATCAACGACGTAATCAGCCTGGCAAAATCGCTGTTTGTTGACGAGATCATCTTTTCTCACCGACCTACCACACTGGGCATCCTTTCTGGCGTGCTGAGCCAGGCGGGGCCTGCGGGAATCGACGTTCGGCTCATACCTGGTATTTCCGAAAAGCTCAAGCGACGTGCGGATGTCGAATACCTTGGTGACCTTCCAACCATCGCCCTTAATAGTCGCGAGAAGCACGCGATGTCCCAGCTCATGAAGCGCGCGACGGACGTCGGCCTCGGAGTCGCCGTGCTCATTACGATGTCCCCGGCCTTCCTACTGGTCGCTCTTCTCATCAAACTCCAGTCCCCCGGCCCGGTGGTCTACCGGAGTAAACGGGTTGGCTATAAGGGCAGGGTCTTCAACTGTTACAAGTTTCGGACCATGATCCAAGATGCCGATTCTATGAGGGATCAATATGCTCATCTGAACGAGAGACGCGACATTCTCTTCAAGATCGCAAAGGATCCACGGTTAACCCCGATAGGGAAGGTGTTGCGAAAATACTCGCTCGATGAGCTTCCCCAACTCTGGAATGTCTTGTGTGGCGATATGAGCCTGGTCGGGCCGCGGCCCTCAATTCAATCGGAAGTTGCCCAGTATAAGATCTCCGATCTATGTCGCCTCGATGCAGTTCCGGGTATGACCGGTCTTTGGCAGGTCGAGGCCCGGCACGATCCTTCCTTCGAGACCTATGTCAGTCTCGACAGCAAGTACGTCCGAGAATGGTCGCTCTGGCTGGATTTGAAGATCATCCTGCGTACCGTAAATGTAGTTCTCAAGGGGACCGGAACGTAACAAAGGCTCCTGACTGCTACATAGGAAAACGAGATAGCACGGCCCCCGCTCAAAGCTGCAATACCGGAAGGAGAGTTGATGGTCGTCAACGAAGAAGTCCCGAACTATCACACTCGAAGATCGATGACCGCTCGCGGCGAATTCTTAGCCCCGCACAATGTCCCGCGAGTGTCGATCGGCCACATCGGTATGGACACCTACTCGCAGGCGGCTCTCATTACGGAAGTCTTGGATCACGCATTGCATGGCACCGTCACCCGTCAGATCGTGACCGTCAACGCGCAAATCTACGTGCTTGCTGAGAAATCGGCGCGCTATCGCGAATGCCTCTTCACGGCAGACTATCTCTGTGCAGACGGCATGCCACTAGTCTGGGCGTGTGACCGTCTCGGAGGTTTGAAGGTGCCGCGAGTCGCTGGCGTCGATCTCATCGAACATCTATGTCGGCTCGGCGCAGCCGACGGGTTGGCAGTATTCTTCCTCGGTGGCCGCCCGGACATGGCAAACCAATCTGCACGTAACTTAAGCCGGCGATATCCCGGCCTGAAGATTGCCGGAGTGAGTTGTCCTAATTGGGGCTTTGAGAAACATGAAGACACTTTGAACCCAGTCCTAGAAAAGATAGCTCGGGCCAAGCCGCATATTCTCTTCGCCGGATTGGGAGCCCCCAAGCAGGAGCTCCTCATCGATGAACATATCCGGCCACTCAAGGTTCCCATCGCGATTGGAATAGGCGGAAGCTTCGAAATCCTGTCGGGCTCCATCGAACGCGCTCCGCAGTGGGTGCGATCGAGCGGCCTTGAATGGACATTCCGCCTCCGTCAGGAACCCAGACGTCTTTGGAAGCGATACCTGGTCGGTAATGCAGAGTTTCTCTGGAGCGTCGCGAAATGGAGACTTCAGATGTGAGCTAACCAGGGCGGGACGCTCTTGAAAGCAGTTCCGAGCCTGCGACCTGATAGAGACTCCCAGCAACCCAAAGTTGTACAGCCGAAGGCATGCTTCGCCAGTAGTCTGAAGTGGGTACCACAACGTACCACAATTAGAGTTAGGAATCCCTTGAAAACGTCGATTGAAACGGTAAGATCTGCACCCAACGGGGTAGGCCGTGAACTCACCATCAATGATCTTTGGAAGATACTCACGCGGCGCCGCGCAATCATCTTTGCTTCCGTCTTGGTGATGTTCTCGTTGGCGACGGCAACCTCTATCCTTAGTCCGCGCCGCTACGAGGCTTCTGGACAGCTCCAGGTGCAGAAGGAATCAATGGATGGCCTTGGCCTCTCCAGCATGATGGGCGATGCCGGTGGGGCCTCCGATGCGCTCGAGGGGAACATTACCATCCAGACGCAGGCAACGATTCTTCAATCGGATACCTTGGCGCTGAAGGTCATTAAGGATCTAAACCTGGAGTCGACCAGTGACTTCAGGCGGCACTTCAGTCCGCTCGGCTGGGCGATTGGGTTTCTTGCACCCAGGGGCGCTCAAGATCCTGTCAACGCTTCGCTGGAGGACGCTCCCGGGCGGAGAACTCGTGCTTCGCTGGTCTTCTCCAGAAATTTGCAGGTCAAGCCAGTTGCGGGCACGCGTCTCATCGAGATCACCTATCTCAGTTCAGACCCGAAGCTTGCGGCAGCTGTCGTCAACGATTTGATTCAGGCACTTACCGACTACAGCTTTCAGACTCGATACAACGCCACATCTCAAGCCTCGGATTGGCTGAGCGGTCAGCTGTCCGATCTGCGCAAGCAGAGCGAAGATCTGCAGGCGAGGGTGGTGAACCTACAGCGTGATTCAGGGGTATATACCTTAGGAGGTGGAACGGAGACGGATGGCAAAACGCAGGGCGGTACCGGCGTCTATAGTAGCGTCCTGGACCGTCTCCAGCAGTCGACGGCTTCGCTCACTCAGGCGGAATCCAATCGCATTCTCAAAGGCGCGGTCTACCAGGCAGTAAAGTCAGGCGATGCCGAGTTGATTTCCGGGCTCGCTGGAAATGCCGGTCTAACCGGGGCATCCTCAGGCCTTGGGAATTCCCTCTCACTCATCCAAAGTCTGCGTCTGCAGCAAGCGACGCTGCAGGGCCAGCTCGACGAGCTGTCCGCAAAATTTGGCCCCGCGTATCCCAAGCTGGCCGAGATTCGTGGCAACCTGGGCGCTATCGATCTTGCAATTAAGTCAGAAATCGCACGTGTTGCGGAACGCTCCAAGTCCGACTACACAGTTGCCCAGTCCATTGAGGCGAGCGCCCGGGCGGTTTTCGACCAAGAGAAAAAGCAGGCCGACAGCTTGAACGATAAGGCGATCGAGTACACGATTGTGGGCCAGGAGGCGGAGCAGAGTCGCACGCTCTATGAGAGCCTCTTGAGCCATCTCAAGGAAGCGGGTGTTCTAGAAGGACTCCGATCCTCTAACATTACCGTTGTAGACCCGGCACGTGTTCCGTCGAAGCCGGCCAAGCCAAATGTGCCACTTTATCTCGCCGCCTCCGTCGTACTAGGCCTGTTCCTTGGCTGCGGAGGTGCTTTCCTTGTGGACATTCACGATAACAAGATCCGTGATCTTGGGGAACTTGAATCGCAAACGGGACATATGACGTTTGGAGTCCTCCCGCAGTTTGCGGTAAAAGAACTGCGGATCACTGCCGGGGACGCTAACCATCTATCCGTGCCGTCCACCGCGCATAAGAAACCGATTGCATTGGATGAGCCCCACGCTCCTTACGTCGAGGCACTTCGTGCACTCCGCACGTCACTGCTTCTCTCTCGAGGAGGGGCGCCGCCGAAGGTCGTTCTCGTCACGAGTTCCATCGCCGCTGAAGGCAAGTCCACGCTCGCTCTGAATCTTGCGATTATTCTTGCCCAGCATGGGAAGAACATTCTCTTGGTGGACGCCGATCTGCGTCGTCCGATGCTGCACAAGAAGCTGGGCATCGAATGCCGCACCGGGCTCAGCTCGCTTCTTTCAGGTCAGACGCCACCCGAAGGACTTCCCGGGTTGGTAGCGATTGAGAGCGTTCCGGGACTACGGGTTTTGGTCTCGGGACCACCCCCTCCGTATCCTTCCGAACTCCTCGGTTCTGCTCAGATGCGAACGTCGATGGCTGCCTGGCGGGAACAGTTCGACTTCATCCTCCTGGATGGGGCTCCCGTATTACCTGTAACTGATTCGGTAATTTTGAGTGAACTTGTGGATTCCACACTACTGGTTGCGCGCTTTAATCTGACTCAGCGCCAATCCCTAGAGCGAAGCTATCAATTGCTTGAAGCGCAGTCACGTCCTGAGCAGAACATTGGTGTCGTTCTGAACGCAGTAGAACGTACAGGGAGTTCCTACTACGACTACTACGGATACTCGGAGTCCGCATACTATGGCACTCCCAAAGCGAGCCTCGCTTGAAAACGCTCACCCTGCTTTCGTCTTTCTTGTTTATGCTGCGAACCACCTTCGCTTCAGTTGCATCGGCAATCATGGAGACTCCCATGCGTAAGTCGCTTTACTGTCTGTCTCTTTGCGCTGTCCTAGCCACTGCCGCGTCCGCCGCTGCAACAGAGACACTGTTGATCGGCCCCGGCGACCGCTTGTATATCCAGGTCGCCGATACGCCAGAAATGGACCAGCACCCGCGCGTAACCGATGCCGGCGAGGTCACAGTGACTGGCATCGGCACCGTGAAAGTCGTCGGGCTTACCCCCGCCGCTGCCGCAACTGTGGTGCGTGACCGGCTAATCGACGCGCGTTATATGCGGCATCCCGAGGTAATTGTTACGGTTGAGCAGTATGCAACCGAGAATGTCTCGGTACTTGGTGAAGTAAAAGCATCCGGCGCCTACCCGGTGGGAACCCCGCGCTCTGTTCTCGATGTGCTCGCGCTTGCCGGAGGGCTCAACGAAGTTGCCGACCGCAACATTCTGATCGAGCGACATGGCGACCCCGGCCACCCCATCCATTACTACTTTTCGAACAATGCCGATCAGGCTCTCACCCTGCAGGTGATGGTCAACCCGGGCGATACAGTCGTTGTCTCAAAGGCGGGGATTATCTATATCCTGGGCGATGTCAATCGTCCCGGCGGCTATGTGATGACCAACAACGAGTCGAAGATCACCGCGCTTCAAGCGCTAGCGATCGCCGGAGGTCTGACGAAATCAGCCAAGCAGGGTCACGCGCGCCTGATGCGAACGGAACCAAATGGAACGCATTCCGACCGTGAGCTATCAGTGGGAGATCTGCAATTGGGTAAAGTTCCGGACTTTGCGATGTTGCCGGGAGACGTCCTCTACGTTCCATTTAGTTTCGCCAGAAACACGGCCGTCATGGGAGCGGCAAGCATTGCTGCTGCTGCGACCAGTGCCGCGATGTATACGCTCCCATGAAAGTCACTTTCACAGATCAACATTTACAGGACAGACCTGGCACAAGCATGAAGCTTCCCGTCAGCCCCGTCGTCACTGTAGTAATTCCGACTCGCAATCGTCCTGCACTGGTCATGAGGGCAGTAAAGAGTGCGCTTGAACAGACATTGGTCGACATTGAAGTGATCGTTGTAGTCGATGGCCCCGACCCGGAGACAGTCGATGCTCTCACCGCCAACCGCGACATTCGCCTGCACACGATCTCCTTGCCCGTCTCGATCGGAGGATCGGGCGCCAGAAACGTCGGTGTCCAGAAAGGGTGCGGCGACTTTGTGGCGCTTCTTGACGATGACGACGAATGGGCCGCCGGCAAACTGGCCGCTCAACTCGCTGCAGCGAGAGCCTCGAAGGATACTTTCCCCGTGATTACGTCGCGCCTGATCGCTCGCCGTCCCGATGGGGACGAGATCTGGCCGCAACGCCAGATGCATGAGGGCGAAGCGATGAGCGAGTACCTCTTTTGCAGGGAGAACTCATTTCGCCAGGGAGAAGGGTTCATTCAAACATCCACTCTCTTCATCCCGCGGGAGCTGATGCTGCGAGTTCCTTTTGAATCCGGTCTCCCACGTCACCAGGATTGGGATTGGCTGATTCGTGCAGCAGTCTACCCGGGAGTCAGGATTCTGTCGGTGTGGGAGGCGCTTGTGATCTATCACATCGACGCTCGCCGCAAGTCGATCAGCGCTGGCCGGACTGCAGGCCCGTCGACTGCCTGGGTCAATGCGAACAGTCTGGTCACTCAAAAGGCTCGGGCCTATTTCTATGCAACCCAAGTCGCGGTTCGCTGCGGATCGCTCAGAACATTCTTCTCGATCGTTTGCGGCACAATTCGCTATCCACGAGCGTTTCTCATCGGCATGGTCCTCGCTTTGACTCCTCGTTACCTGGTCTCCCAGCTGCGGGCTAGGAATGTTGTGGCCCATGCGTGAATTCTCCCTCATTGTCTCGACGCTTGGGGAGCGCGACCATGACCTCCGCGCGCTCCTGTTGTCCCTCGTCTCGCAAGCGGCTTACATCCGCGAGGTAATCGTCGTGGATCAGCATCAAGACCCTGAGCATTTGACCGCTCTGTTGGCGGACTTTCAGGATCGTCTTCCAGTTCGCCATGCGCGTAGCGAACGCGGCCTCTCTCGCGCACGAAACGTCGGCTTGTCGCTCGCCTCCGGATCAATCATCGCTTTTCCCGACGACGATTGCCTGTATCCGGACGGTCTCCTCAAGTGGGTAGAGAAGTGGTTTGAGGAAAACATGAAATACGACATTCTCGCCGTCGGGTCGGACGATGCGTCAGGCGCTCGTAGCGGGAACAGGTGGCCGCAGAATGCCTGCGACATCCAGCCAATCAACGCATTCCGGACCACCTTCTCGCCCTCGCTCTTTCTGCGCGGCGCCGTCGCCAGGTCTCAGCAGTTTGATGTTCGGCTGGGTGTCGGTTCGGGCACACGCTTTGGCAGTGGGGAGGAAACGGATTACGTTCTACGCATAATGCGTCTGGGCCCTCGGGGACGCTTCGACAGAACGCGGCACATCGTCCATCCGCGCCGCGACATGCTCAGCGGCGGCAGTTCCGCGCCACGGGCCGAGGCTTACGGCTTCGGAATGGGACACCTGCTGAGCTTGCAGTCTCTGCGCTTTCTGTGGGTTGCCTTTCTTGCCTACGACCTGATTCGCGCAGGCTTCGCTCTGGGGCGTGTCTGGAGGAATGGTTCTGGGCTCTGCATCGCCCATGCCAAGGGCCTTTGGCATGGCTACCACGCTCCAGACGTGCCTGCCATATGACAGCTACTACTTGGACAAACGCTAGCACGAGCCGTCTGGCAGACTCGAGCCCACAGCCGCTGTGGGCAAATGTCAGCACATGGTTCGCGCTGTTCATAACGCTGTTTATCACGGTCGGCGGCGGGATCAAACTCAACTATGCCCCCATTGCTTTGGCCCTCACCGCGATGGCCGGGAACTCGATCAAGCAAATCGCAATCAAGCTTTGCGGCTTGTTCTTGATGCTGTTAATGGTGTCCACGCGCTCTCGCGTGATATGGAATGCCTGTCTTAATGCACGCTTCTTTCTGGTGCTGCCAATCCTTGCCTTCGCTTCTGTTCTCTGGTCCCAATCCCCAGCTCTTACGCTATTGGAAGCCGCAACCCTTGCGCTGACCACTCTTTTTGCAGTCTATCTGTATGTTCGTTTTCCCGGCGATCAACTGATTTCGTTTCTGACCGGTGCTGCTGCAGTGGCGCTCTTGGCGTGTACGTTCGTAGTTGTTTTCTTTCCGAACATCGGCGTCGACGCGTTGCAAGAGGATTCTTGGCGCGGGGTGTTTAGTCAACGCAACAATTGCGCTGTTTACTGTGTCTGCTTTCTCGTCATCGGACTCCACTATCGCGCTCGACATCTTGCGCAATACTTCCTGCGAGCGACGGTCCTTCTCCTCGCCCTGCTATTCATCGTGATGAGCGGCTCGCGGACCGGTTGGTTGGTCACTGTATTTGCAGTGGGTGTCACCTTTGGTCTGCGCCTCATTCAGCGTATGCCATGGCGGGTTCGTCTTCTATTTCTTATGACGCTCACCATACCGGCTGGTGCGGTGATTCTACTGGTGGCCGCGCACCTTAATGAATTGCTGGGCCTGATTGGCAAGGACCCGACCCTCAGCCAGCGCACCATAATTTGGCTTACAGTACTATCCCCCATTGCAAAGCATCCATTCGTCGGTTATGGCTACTCCGCTTTCTGGCTGGGGTTGGCAGGGGAATCCGCGAATACCGTACTGATAACAGGTTGGGCGGAGAATCAGGCTCAGAGCGGCTATCTCGACGTCATGCTTCAGCTCGGCTTGCTCGGTCTCATTCCGCTGGTCTGGATGCTTGGACGAGGGCTTATTCAGGCATCGCGCGCCCTCAATCCCCGGAATACCGCCGCGACACAGGCGGCGACAGTCCTATTGCTTGTCTTGATCGTTGAGAACGTCGGGGAATCTGGATTCGTGGCGCCGCTGAATATCCTTTGGTTCTACACCCTCCTGGCACTCCTGATTCTTGACCGATCGAGGAAGCCCGCAGAGGTACTCTGATGCCCCGCGTCTCGATCGTGATCCCGGCCTACAATTCTGAGAACACCATCCTCCGTGCGCTCGAATCGGCGCAGTCGCAGACTCTTGCTGACATCGAGATCATCATCATCGACGATGCATCCACGGACCGAACCGTCGAGCTTGTGCTGGGGCGCCAGAACAAGGATGCGCGTATCCGCATTTTCCGCCGCGAGACGAATGGAGGACCAGCGGCAGCTCGCAACATGGGGATTGCTCTGGCAGGCGGCGAGTGGATCGCCTTGCTCGACGCCGACGATAGGATGGCGCCAATCCGACTGGAGCGTCTGCTTGAACGGGCGAAAGATACCGATGTGCTCATCGCCGACAACCTGAGTATGTACGATCTACACGCCGACAAGGTGGTCAAACTCGGCATAGACCCCCTCGTGATTGGCCACGAACTTCGTCTCAACTGCGAGAGCTTTGTCGCCCGATGTACCAGCGATCAGGCCGACGCGGTGGACTTCGGATTGCTCAAGCCGCTCCTTCGAGTCTCCCATCTGCAGCAGCACGGTGTTTCGTATGACGAGACCATGCGTTACGCAGAAGATTTCCGCTTCTATCTCGATACGCTGCTCGCCGGTGGCAGCCTGCTCCTCCTTTCCGAGGCCTACTATCTCTACACCGAGCGGTTCGGCTCGATCTCGCAAGAGAAATCTGGAGTGAGCAGGACGTGCGCCCGCTACGATCTCCTCGAAACTCAGATGCGAGCGCTCGCCAACAATCCCCGCTATGCGCGTGTCGCCGGTGGGCTCCGGTTGCGGGCCGATGCAGTTCGGAGGCTGTCCAAAGTGGAAGTCTTCGGGCGCCTATCGCGTTTCGGCAAGCTCGCTACACTCCCTGTGGCCCTGACCGATGGCGACATGCGAATCTACTTGGCCTTTCGCATCCGGGTGTGCGCCGGTCGGTTGCATCCCTCGAAGTGGTCGAAGAACACGCTGCTTCGGGACACCGCGAATCTGGGCGTGGGACAGGGAGTCAAACTCGTTCTCCAGGCAATTTACTTCTTGTTCATCGCCCGCTCGCTTGGTCCTTCGCAATATGGGGCGTTCGTTGCCATCACAGCAATGACAGGAATTCTTGCGCCCTACGTCGGACTTGGCAGCGGCAATCTCTTCTTGAAAAACGTCCGCTCAGGAAAGCGCGGAGAATCGCTCTGCTGGGGAAACGGGCTTTTGGTGACGTTGCTGACCGGTTTGGTAAGCGCAGTCGTTCTTGCCAGTCTTGCCCACTTCTGGCTCCCAACCCTGCCTGTTGTTCTTCTTCTCGCTCTCTGCACGTCAGACCTGATCTTGATGCGGGTCATTGACCTTGCCTCGTTTGGCTTTGCCGCGTCGGACAGGATGGGGAAGACGGCGGTCCAGAACACGACCATGAGCTTCCTTCGCGTTGTCGGGATTGTCCTGCTGGCAACCCTCTACCATCAGGTATCGCTTGCCCAATGGATTTGGACGTATCTGCTCACAGGCGCTATCGGAGCAGCCTTCGCGCTGCAGCAGGGCAGTGTGCTGTGGGGCGCCCCGCGCATCTCACTGCGCGCGCTGTGGGAGGATGTGCGCGAGGGCTGCTTCTTCTCGGTCAGCACCTCGGCTCAAACCGTCTACAACGACATCGACAAGACCATGCTCGCACACCTCTCCACGTTCTCGGCGACCGGAGTCTACGGAGCGGCATATCGCATTATCGACACCAGCCTCACGCCGATTCGCGCCCTCGTCTCGGCCGCATACCCGCAGTTCTTTCGCGTCGGCATCGATGGAATCGGCGCCACCTACGGCTATGCGAAGCGGCTCATCCGCAAAGCGGTCGCGTTCGGCGTTGTCGACTTCCTCGGGCTCGTCATAATTGCTCCTTTGTTGCCGCACCTCCTCGGCCCAAAATACGCTGCCGTGGGTCCTGCCATACGGTTGCTGGCACTGATTCCCGTCATGCGTTGCGTTCACTGGTTTCTTGCCGATGCGCTCTCTGGGGCAAATGCGCAAGGGCTGCGTGCGATCGTGCAGGTCGGAGTTGCCGTACTCAATGTCGGCCTCAATCTCCTAATCCTGCCGCGTTGGTCTTGGGTTGGCGCGGCCTGGACCAGCCTTATCTCCGACGCGGCTCTGATGGTGGCCATCTACGCGGTTGTGCGCTGGAAACTCGCAAGTGAATCTCGCAAGGAAGTCCTTGTATGCGCTTAGACAGAAGAAGCGCGACCAAAACGGGTATTCTGGCTCTCTGTGCTGCCGTCGCCCGCAATTCTCTGGCTTGGTCGCAACCTGCTCCAACCGGGCTGGCTGCGCTGGGCGCCCCCCGCGGAATGAAGGTCGGCATTCAATGCAGCACGGGGCGCTTCACCCAACCTGTGATCGGCCCCTTTCTGCAAGCCAATTTCAACATGGTCACTCCGCCGCTCAAGTGGGTTCATCTTCGCCCTGCCGCGGATAGATACGAATTCATCGCTGCCGACCAGGAGTTCGCATATGCGGCTGCTCATGGCCTTGCAGTCCATGGCCACAACCTATGCTGGAACGACTCGAATCCCGAGTGGCTCAAAGCCGTGCTCAACCGGAAGAATGCTCAGGAGTATCTCACGGGCTACATTCAGACCGTTGTTGGACGATATCGCGGTAAAGTCGACTCCTGGGATGTGGTCAACGAGCCGATTTGGCTATGGAGTAAGCGCCCTGATCTTCTCAGAACCGGTACATGGTTTGACCTGATCGGGCCCGAGTATATTGACCTGGCATTTCACACGACCCAGACTGCGGATCCCTCTTGCCTGCGCACCCTAAACCTTAACGATTGTGAGCAGCAGAGCTCACATGGTGAGGCGGTGCGGGCAGGCTCGCTCAACCTGGTCAAGGCGCTCCTCAAACGCGGAGTGCCGCTTCAGGCCGTCGCGATGGAAGCACACGTCGATGGCCCGTGGAGGCCGAGGGACACAGGTTTTCTCAACTTCGTCCGGGCACTCAAAGATACCGGGGTGCAGGTCTATCTCTCGGAGTTTGACGTAAACGACACCGCCATCCCGGGAACCGAAGCCCAAGTTAAGGCAGCGGTCGCCGAAACCTATCGCAGCTTCTTGACCGACATTCTTTCCGTCGTGCCGCTGCAACGGCTTATCTTCTGGTCCATGTCGGATGGTTTCGATTGGTATGGGCTTCTTGCCCCAACTCATCCGCGCTGGCAGCGTCCGGACGGCCAGCCCCATCGGCTCGGACTCACGGATGAAGACTTCGCGCCGAATCCTGCTTACCATTCGCTCTGCGAAGTTCTTGCAAACTACTCCAGAACTCGAGGCGTGGGATAGGATGCAAACGGCCCTTATCTTTCGTGGACGGCTCCTCGCGCCGAGCGAGACGTTCATCGTCGAACAGGCTCGGGCGCTTCGACGCTACAATCCGGTGCTCGTAGGTCTCCGCCGAACCGAGCCGTATCTCCGTCATTCGCTTCCGGAAGTAGTGCTTCGAGACGGTTCGGGCACGTCGGACAAGATCGCATCCCGGGCCTTTCTTCACGCTCCTTTGGCGCCAGGTTTCTTCCGCAGACTTCGCGCGGTGAATCCCTCGATACTTCATGCACACTTCGCCGTCGATGGTGCTCAGACGTTGCCAATTGCCAAGGCACTCGGTTTGCCACTGATCGTCTCGTTGCACGGCTCTGACGTCACTTCCTCGGAAGCCGATCTTTCCGGGAGCTTTTCCGATAGGTACTACCTGTCGCATAGGAAGCAACTCTTCGCACGCGCTTCGGCGTTTATCTGCGTCTCCCAGTCGATCCGTGAATCCGCTTTGCGTGCCGGATTCCCCGAGAAAAAACTTCGCGTTCACTACACCGGCGTGGATTGCGATCGTTCCTGGCCCGTCGCCATCGAGCGCGATCCAAAGCTGGTCCTGTTTGTTGGCCGTCTGGTGGAAGCGAAAGGCTGTGAGTTTTCGCTTCGCGCAATGGCACTCGTCCAGCAGCAAGACTCGATGGCACATCTGGAGATCATCGGCGACGGGCCACTCCGCCCGGCGCTTGAAGCACTGGCAGAAAAGCTGGCCCTGCGCGTTCGCTTCCGCGGTGTGCAGGACCCGCAAGAGGTCCAACGCAGGATGTCATGCGCCCGCGTATTGTGCAACCCTAGTGTGACTGCCGAAGGATTTGGCATGGTCTTCGCGGAAGCCCAGTCCGTCGGCACGCCGGTCGTCAGTTGTATGCATTCAGCAATTCCGGAGGCGGTGAGCCATGGAGAGACCGGCCTGT
>Ga0302199_1000112_pt1 | contig 40942 bp, 34 predicted proteins | sample II_Bog_N2_3_FD_194588 | JGI IMG/M metagenome (GOLD analysis project Ga0302199, IMG submission 194588) | Peat permafrost microbial communities from Stordalen Mire near Abisko, Sweden - II_Bog_N2_3 | ecosystem: Environmental > Terrestrial > Soil > Wetlands > Peat | place: Sweden: Abisko, Stordalen... | reverse complement strand
AAGATGGCGATACTCTTCCACGAAAGCGGGGAATAAAGGGGATTGCGATGAATGTTGGTATCGTCATCCCAAAAGGGAAGAAATTGAAAGGTGCAGACCTCCCCGTAGATCACGGCCACCAGCAGCAAGAGCAATCCCCCGCAGATCCATGGTGACTCAAGAACAAGGGAAAATGATTTTTTGGACGATGATTTGGATTTGTTCATGATGTCACCCCTGAAATCCAGACCTTGGGAGGAAGTTTGTTGGAAATGACCTGTTCACCGATTTCCAGTGTTCCGTCGTCTGGAAGCGACAGAAAATCAGCAACGGATCCGGGAGACAACTCTCCCAATCTCCCGCGCCGACCGATTGCATCAGCGGGGTAGGTCGTCGCCATCCGGAGAATCTCCATAGGATCCAACCCGGGGAATGCATCATGCATGGCTCGCATTTCGGCAAACATATTTAGATCCTGATTACTTGCCAGACTGTCCGTTCCAAGAAGCAGCGGAATACCGTTGTCCAGGAAAAATTGGAGCTCAAACGGAGGGCGTTCAAAAAAGGCATGCGTGCGCGGGCAATGAATCACCGGATACTGCCCGGCTGACTCGCGTAAAATATCCCGGTCCCCGTCCGTGAGAAAATTCATGTGAACGAGAAGGGAGCCGGGAGCAAGTACCCCGCTATGATACAAAATCTGCAAGGGTGTTTTCCCAAGGCAATCCCCCATCGGACGATCGATTGAACTCAGGAAGTCATAAAGAGGGCCTGTTCCCCTCAGAAACATCGCCAACTCCTCCTCGGACTCGGCAAGATGAGTGCAGACTGGAAGTCTGTATTTTTCAGCGTAGAGCTTCACCAGCGTATAGAGATCGGTGGAGGCAGTGTATGGTGCGTGAGGAGAGAGTCCAAAACCACCCTCTCCCTTCGACTCCCCTGCCCTTTCAAAGAAATGGATCGCTCCCGCAAGAGCCTCAGCGGACTGCAACCGGCTTCGCACATCCATGACTTCGAGAAACCACCAGACACGGATCGGAGATTCGGGGAGAAAGGGGATCAGTTCCGGAAAGGACTCAATATTGAACACTGTGGTGCATCCCCATCGATGCAGTTCCCTAAGCCCTACCCCGATCGCTTCCAGATAATCACTTTGATCAAGGGAGCGGCGCATTGCATTGAGGCGCTGAATCCAGGCGGAAAAAGACTCTCCCCCGAAAAGTGCTCCTCTCATCATCGTATAGTCGAGATGACAATGTGCATTGATCATTCCCGGCATCAGAATCACTTCACCCAAATCCTCACGCTGAGCTCCGGGATGCTCACCACGGAGTTCCTCCCATCGACCTAATGCCAATATCTCACTCCCTCTCACCGCGATTCCTCCATCCTCGATGGGAGGATGGCTCATCGGCAACACACGCCTGGCGCGGTAAATTTTTGTGTTTAACGGGGCGGGCATTTAAGTGCCGGAAAGCGTATGTTGGTCACCCCTCCTTGGGAAGAGTCGGTTTCAGCAGAATTCCCACCATGCGCCAATTCAACGGCTGCCTCCCCGGGGAACTTTCCTAACTGTGGTTGCGCCGCTTCACCCGAAGCTGAGCGAGCGAACGGAGCAGTGTGGATTGGACGGTTGCGAGTTCTTCCCCGGCAAGATCTCCCTTGCCAATCTCACTTTCCGCACGCGCGACTGCCTCGGCGGCGGCATTCTCATCGATTTCTTCTTCCTTGAGCGCCATATCGGTCAGGATTGAAACCCGATCGGGTCGGACTTCAAGGAATCCCTCGCCTACAGCGAAAGTAAGCTCTCCCTCTTCTGTCGTGACACTAAGCTCACCTGGATGAATTTCCGTCAAGAGGGGGATATGCTCGGGAAGGATACCCAGCCCCCCCTCGATTCCCGGAACGACCACGAACTTCGCATTTCCTGAGAAAATACGAGTTTCCGGTGTGACGATTTCGAGGTGAAGAGTGCTCATTAAGAATTCTTGTCAGCGGCAAGCACCTGATCAATGCCACCCTTCATGTAGAAGTCACCTTCGTTGATATCATCCAGCTTGCCATCAAGGATTTCCTTGAACCCACGGATGGTCTCGGCAACAGGAACATACTGTCCCTTGGCACCTGTGAAGATTTCGGCAACATGGAACGGCTGGCTAAGGAAGCGCTGGATCTTGCGGGCGCGATACACGGTGAGTTTATCCTCAGGAGAGAGTTCATCCATACCCAGGATGGCAATGATGTCCTGCAAATCCTTGTAGCGCTGGAGGACTTTCTGAACACCGCGAGCCACGGCGTAATGCTCTTCTCCGACGATTTCTGGAGCGAGCGCCTTGGAGGTGGATGCCAGGGGATCAACAGCGGGATAAATACCAAGTTCGGCAATGGACCGCTCCAGCACGATGGTGGAATCGAGGTGGGCGAAGGTATTGGCGGGAGCAGGATCGGTCAAATCGTCGGCAGGCACGTAGACGGCCTGGAAGGAAGTGATGGACCCGTTCTTGGTCGAGGTAATACGCTCCTGAAGATTTCCCATCTCCGCGGCGAGTGTCGGTTGATACCCGACAGCACTCGGCGTACGCCCGAGGAGGGCGGAAACTTCGGAACCTGCCTGGGAAAAGCGGAAGATATTGTCGATGAAGAGCAGCACATCCTGGTTCTTCTCATCACGGAAATATTCCGCCATGGTCAGAGCCGTGAGGGCAACGCGCAGACGGGCCCCTGGAGGCTCGTTCATCTGGCCGTAGACGAGTCCGACCTTGGAACCTTTTTCAATGATGAAATGTCCCTTGGCATCCAGGATTGGGTGACCTTTTTCATCCTTTTTCACAGCAATAACGCCGGATTCGATCATTTCATGATAGAGATCATTTCCTTCACGGGTACGCTCACCAACACCTGCGAAGAGGGAGAAACCACCATGCCCCTTGGCGATGTTGTTGATCAGTTCCATGATGACAACTGTCTTGCCGACGCCGGCACCACCGAATGCGCCGACCTTACCGCCCTTGGTGAAGGGACAGATCAGATCAATGACCTTGATGCCGGTTTCAAGAACCTGGGCCTTGGTGTCCTGATCGACTAATGGAGGGGCATTGCGATGAATCGGGAGAATTTTGTCGGCTGTGACAGGGGCACCTTCGTCGCAGGGCTCGCCAAGAACGTTGAAGATGCGCCCGAGAACTCCCTCTCCAACAGGCACGGAGATTGGACGACCAAGAGCACGAACGGGAATGCCGCGTTTCAGACCCTCTGTTGAGGACATTGCAATCGCACGAACCCAGCCTTCTCCCAGATGCTGCTGTACTTCCAGCGTCACTTTGGACGCCTTCCCTTCAACGGTGAAATCCACCTCAAGAGCTTCGTAGATCTTTGGCAGTTCGCCTTCTTTAATGTTGAACTCGGCATCAATGACCGGGCCGATGATTTGAACGATGGTACCTGTTTTGCTCATGAACTGTTGGTTTGTTGGAAAGGTTGAAGGGAGGGTGAAAAATACCGGGGCTGTTAGCTGAGTGCCATTTGTGCTGTGGAGATTTCGAGAAGCTCCGTCGTAATACTCGCCTGACGGGCCTTGTTGTATTCCAAGGTGAGATCCTTAACGAGACCCTTGGCATTGTCCGTTGCGCTTTTCATAGCGACCATGCGTGCACTCTGCTCGGAGGCACGGGCATTGAGAATCATCTGATAAACCGTGTAATGAAAATAGTAGGGAAGCACAGCGTCTAGAACCTCGTCCGCATCAGGTTCAAAGAGATACTGCGCTTCGTTAGCATCCTCGGTGACAACACCTGCCGCAGTCGTTCCTGAAATCGGCAGGAGAGGTTCCAAAACGGGCTTCTGAAGCAGTGTGTTGACAAACTTGGGATAGAGTACGGAAACCGTATCCACCTCACCAGAAAGGAACTTTTCCAGGCAATACTTGGAGATAGCTTTGGTTTGCAGGAACGATGGAGCATCGGTCAGTGCAAAATCGGCGATCATGGAACGACCCGTCCGCACAAGAAAGGAAGCGCCTTTTTTGCCGGACGCGACAAAGATCGTGTTCTTTGGATCGAGTGTCGCCGCTTCACGAAGAACATTGGTGTTGAGAGCGCCACAGAGCCCCTTGTCCGAAGTAACCAAGAGCACGAGATTTTTCTTTACCGGGCGCTTTTCAAGCATGGGATGTGACCCCTCGCTGACGCGATCCCTTAAAGAAACCAGCACCCGGTTGAGCACCTCGGAATAGGGGCGCCCCGCCATAGCGGCGAGTTGGGCCTTGCGCATCTTGGCAGCCGCAACCATCTGCATCGCCTTGGTGATCTGGGCGGTGTTCTTGACCGACTTGATGCGTCGTCGAATGTCGCGTGTGTTGGCCATGTCGCTAGGATTAGCTCAGTGAAACGGTTTTAAAGAGTGCTTAGATTTTTAGCGGAAGATGACCTTGAACTCATCGACAGCAGCAGTGAGTTCCTTCTCCAACTCGGCATCGATAGCTCCCTTTTTAAGAATGGAAGCAAGGACGGATTCCTTGCGCGTGGAGAGGAAGTCAACTAGTTGTCCCTGGAAATCTTTGACTCGATCAACGGCAATTGCGTCGAAGTATCCCTTCTGCATCGTCCAAAGAATGGCAACCTGAAGTTCGACCGACTGAGGATTGTATTGCTGCTGCTTGAAAAGCTCAACGATGCGGGCACCTCGATCCAACTGGGACTTGGTTCGTGCGTCGAGATCACTTCCAAACTGGGCAAAGGCAGCCAATTCACGGAACTGGGCCAGATCGCCCTTGATTTTTCCGGCAACCTGCTTGGTTGCTTTGATCTGCGCGGCGGAACCGACGCGGGAAACGGAAAGTCCTACCGAGATCGCGGGACGGATACCCTGATAGAAAAGATCAGTTTCCAGATAGATCTGACCATCTGTGATGGAAATCACGTTGGTTGGGATGTAGGCGGAAACGTCGCCCGCCTGGGTTTCAATGATCGGGAGTGCCGTTAATGATCCATCCCCGGCATTCTTGCTCAATCGCGCGGAACGCTCAAGCAAACGGCTGTGGAGATAGAAGACATCACCGGGATAAGCCTCACGACCGCTTGGACGTTTGAGCAGGAGGGAAACCTGACGATAAGCGACGGCATGCTTTGAAAGATCATCAAAAACAATCAGGGCATCCATTCCATTGTCCATGAACCATTCCCCGATTGCTGCTCCTGCGAAAGGTGCGAGATACTGGTTGGTGGCACTGTCTGAAGCTGGAGCGGAAACAATGATCGTGTCACGCAAGGCATCTTTGGAAGCAAGAGTGTCGACGACGCGCGCGATGTTGGCATTCTTCTGACCGACCGCCACGTAGATGCTGTAGACAGGACGGAAGGAGGGATCCCCGGAAGCTTCTCCGGCACGATTGATCTTGGCCTGGTTGATGATGGTGTCGATGGCAATCGTGGTCTTGCCGGTGGCACGGTCACCGATGATCAATTCACGCTGTCCCCGACCGATGGGTATCATGGCATCAACGGACATGATACCAGTTGAAAGAGGCTGGCTGACACCGCGGCGTTTGATAATGCCGGGTGCGATTTTCTCCACAGGATAGTAAATCTTGGCCTGGATGGGACCCTTCCCGTCAATTGGTTGGCCAAGGGCATCCACGACACGGCCGAGGAGCTCCTTGCCGACAGGAACCTGGAGAAGGCGCCCGGTGGCCTTCACCTCATCTCCTTCCGAGATCCCGGTATAATCACCCAGCACAACGGCTCCGATCTCCGTCTCCTCGAGATTCAGGGCGAGGCCATAAACTCCTCCAGGAAACTCTAGCATCTCATTAAGCATGACGCCGCCGAGACCTTCGATACGGGCAACACCGTCACCGATTTCACGGACGGTTCCGACATTTGATGTGGAGACGGTCGTGTTACGAAGACCGTCAATCTTGGATTCAAGTTCTTGCAGAAGGGTGCTCATGGTTTGTTTTAATTAAAATATTGGAGGAATACGGGTTTGAAACTACTCAGGAAATAATGGCGGTGAGATTCTGAATGCGGGCCTGCACGGTCGCATCCCAGACCTCGCTGCCGAGACGGATACGGGCTCCGCCGATGAGCGAAGGATCAACTCTGGATTCCAAAGTTACTTCTCCACCATCACGCTCCTGCAAGGATTTCAGAATGGCGGCTCTCGTAACCCCGTCCAGTGGAGTAGCACTCTCGATGACGGCGTGATGCTTGACTGTGGCAAGGCGAATCAGCCGGGTATACTCTTTGAGAATTTGAAGCGCGTGACGGGGGGCAGCTTTGACCAGCAGATCCGCCACTGATAGCGTCTTGGTTGCATCGGGACGACCTGTAGCATCGAGAGCGGCATCAAAGAGCTCCCGTGCCTTGCGTCGTGCTTCTTTAGGAATCTGCATGGCGTGGAGGGATAAAAATTTGATTAGGCCGCGAGGCTTTTCTGAGCCTCTTCTGTAAGCCGTTTTTGATCGTCTTGCGTAAGAACTTTGCCCGCGACGGATGCCGTTGTCTTGATCACAAGGGAAACCATCTCCCGCTTCACTTCATCAACCATCCGGACACGCTCCGAGGCGATTTCAGCCCGGGCACGATCGACGATGGCTGCAGACTCCTTCACGGCACGATCCATTTCGCGTTGGGAGAATGCCTCATTGTTCTTGCGGGACTCTTCCACAAGTATCTGGGCATCATCATTGGCCTTGCGAAGCACCTCCTGATAACGAAGTTCGGCCTCTGCCAACTGCTTCTTGATCTTCTCTGCATTGAGTTGACCCTCCTCGATGCGCTTGCGACGTTCCTCAAGAATATTGAGAATGGGTGCGTATGCATAGCGACTCAGCACATACAAGGCGATGAGGAAGAGTAAAGTCTGGGCAATGAAATGCGGCCAGGTAACTCCAAAATTACTGAGGATTTGTGTGATCATCTATTGGGACGGGGATTCTCTGGGGTCTTGCGAAAGAAGGGGAAAATGAGAAGCGTTAAAACTGTGGTCGTAGTGTTATCACCCACCCCCCGCTTCCGAGGGGTGGGTGATAATCAGAGAATTCTTACTTGCCTTGGAACAAGCCGAAGATCAGACCGAAAATACCCATTGCCTCAGAAAGAGCGATTGTCAGAAGACCGAAGACCAGAACTTTGGGAAGGGTTGCGGGGTTACGACCAATGGCCTCGACCATGCGGGCTCCGATAAGTCCGATACCGATTGCTGATCCGGCTCCAGCGATACCGAAGGTGAGATTACCGGTGACAGCTTCAGCGATGATGGTGTGTAGCATAATAACGTGTTCGTTTGGGTTTGGTGTGGTGTTCGACTGCCGTCCGCGTCCTGCACGGTCCCGACAACCAAAAGCGGTCAAAATTGATCCTGTCTTTTAATGTTCCTCGTGGGTTGTGGAGAGTTGAAGGTAGACGACAACAAGCACGGTAAAAATCATCGCCTGAAGAAATCCGACGAGCAGTTCCAGAAAGTAAAAGGGAATGGGAACGATAACACTGAGCACGGCTGTCAGCCAGTGAGGGCAGTGGAACATGTTGCCGATATTGATCATCGTCCCCATCATGTTTTCACCGGCGGAAATATTGCCGTAGAGTCGGAAGGAAAGGGAAATGGGACGAACAAGAATGGAGACCACTTCCAGAATCCCGATGAAGAGAAACAGAGGTACAAGGAAGAAAAGAATTGGTCCGGACATTCCCCCCTTCACTCCAAAGAGCTCCTTGATGAAACCGACAGGACCCGTAACCCGCATTGTCCAATAAAACCAAAGGATCATCGATACTGCTGCGAGGGCGAAAGTCATGTTCAAATCCGCCGTGGTTGCACGCAACAGGGGAACTTCCATCTCCTTGAGGGAAAGAAACCCCTCCTTGACACCCCAACCGATGGAACCGACCCCCGGGAGCAACCCGAACCAATTCGACACGAGGATGAAAATAAAGAGCGTGGCAAGTAGAGGGAATGCCTTACGGGTCATTTTATCCCCCAGTATGCTTTCTGCAGCTCCATAGGCCCCCTCGACCACTGCCTCGAGAAAATTCTGTCCGGCTCCCGGAATCATCTCCATCTTGCGGGTACACGACCGAACGATCCAAACGATTACACCGACAATGATACCCGTCACAAAAATTGAATTGGTCAGCCAGGCCAGAAACGAATTCTCAAAGACTGCCGGTGTTTCAGCTGAGAGTGCAGCGCTGGCCAAAATTGGAAGGGTTAAAACCATGAGTAAAAAGCTCGATTACGAAAGGGCAAGGAGACGGAGGGAAAATGAGGGACATGGATCAAAGTAAACAATTGGCCTGCTGGCAAGCGCCTTTTTGATTCTTTGTATTTTTTTATACAACAATAACAAGCTGGCTGTTCAGGGGCATGTCATCGCGCGTTGAAAAACTGCTTGAGTTGCGAGTCTTTGCTGTAATCCGCAAAAGCCACATCCTTCATCAATTTTTGAAAAATCAGTGGTGAATAAAGATCACGGGCGTGCTCCAAAAAGGAAACCGCTTCCTCTACTTGGTGCTTTTGAAGAGCCGCCAAAGCTGCGACAAGCGCCTGCTCACCACTCATGGAAGTCACTTCTGAAAGCGACGGTACCGTTGTGGGGGGATTATCCTGGAATCGGGCAATCTGTTCCTTTGCCGAAAGGAGATCACGTGATGCGTCAGTATCCGCTCGAAGAACGCCTTTGTGCAGAATATCCGCCGCGCTGCGATACGATCCATTGGATCTCAGAAAATCACCCCAGAGCCCATATCCCTTCGCCTCCGCAAGATGACTTGCCACAAGCTGCTTGATGGCCGACTCGGCGGTGACCTTCGGATCTGCAAGTTGTTGGGTTCCGTCCCCCGCTGAATTTGACTTGTCGAGGTCGATGAGGGAGAGGAGAACGCGGGCCTGCTCGACGGATTCATTTTTGGAGAGCGCGTGTCCGGCTGCCTCCTCAGCCAGCGCCTTCTCCCCAGCCAGATAGGCAGACTCGGCGATCAGATAATCAAGTCCAACAAGTGTCGGTTGCTTGTCCAGAACATGCTGAAAGTTCTCCATGGCATCCCGGTAACTCCCTTTTTGAAAGGCTTCAAAGCCAGCATCGAGCAGCGCGTCTGTTTCTGGCGAGGGAAAAGCCGCGTCTTGCTGGGCAACCTGATTTTCCATGTCGGTATGATGCCCTGATTTCTGCCCCATGTAGAAACCACCTGCAAAGACAACTAGTGCCCCAAGGAAGTAGCAGCCCCAAAGCACGATTCGATCGGTTTGCTGGATCATGGTGAGCTTGCTTTTTCCCTTTGATGGATTCCTGCTATTTTTTCCAGCCCTGGAGTCAGCGCGGCGATCTTCCAGCCGCGAGCGGCGATGGCGACGCTCCGGTTGAGATTCCGCCTTCGCGGCATCAGCGCCAGGAATTTCTCCCGACTGGCTGAGCTGATTGGGCGGCTGGCTTTCGGGCGATCGGTTCTGATCGGATTCCGGGTTCTGGAGATGGGGGCTTTGATGATCCATTGGAAACAATCTGGGGAAAATGAACGAATTTTTCCCTCGGGGCCATGAAGAAAGCACGTTCCTCCATAAAAAATATTTTCATAGCAAATTCCTGATCTCCCAAGATTTTTTTGTTTCCGGTTTGCGAACGGGTGGCAGTCCTTGTTATGACTTACCCCTTCAATTCAAATCCTACCGGGAAGTCACCCGTTAATCGGTGATGCCCGAATTTCAGAATCCCAAAACCTGGCTCTCAGCCCAACCACACCCATCGTAATCATGAGTTCCGTTCCTAAAGTATTCGTAGCCGATCCCGTTTCCGCACGTGGAGTCGAAGCCCTAGCCGAGGGAGGTGTGGTTGAAGTTGTTGTCAAAACAGGTCTTAAAGAAGCCGAACTCATCGCGATCATTCCTGAATTCGCCGGCCTTGTTGTCCGAAGCCAGACGAAGGTCACGTCAGCGGTCTTCGCCGCTGCCAAGAACCTGAAGGTTGTCGGACGCGCCGGCGTCGGCATTGACAATGTCGATGTTGATGCGGCGACAAAGCATGGCGTCATCGTCATGAACGCCCCCGGTGGCAACACCATTTCCACCGCAGAGCACGCATTCTCGCTCATGCTCTCCGTGGCACGCAACATTCCCCAGGCCAACGCAAGCATGAAGGCCGGCAAGTGGGACCGTAAAAAATTCGAGGGTGTTGAACTCTATGAGAAAACCATCGCCATTCTTGGAATGGGCCGTATCGGCACGGAGGTGGCTCGCAGGGCCATTGCCTTCGGCATGAAGGTGCTTGCCTACGATCCCTATCTCTCCGCCAGCAAGGCACGTTCCCTTCAGGTTGAGGTGCTTGAAAAGCTTGAGGATCTTCTCCCCCGCGCCGATTTCATCACGGTGCACATGCCTCTCACCGAGGAGACCATGCACATGATCGGAGCCAAGCAACTTCCCCTGCTGAAAAAGGGCGTCCGTATCATCAACTGTGCGCGCGGAGGACTGATCGACGAGGCCGTCCTCGCAGAAGGACTTCAAAGCGGACAGATAGCAGGTGCTGCCCTCGATGTATTTGATGTGGAGCCTCCAGCGGCTGACTGGCCTTACCGCACCATCGACAATCTTGTCCTCACCCCTCACCTTGGCGCCTCGACTGCGGAAGCCCAGGAACTCGTCGGTATCGAGATCGCACAGGCCGTCCGCGCAGCACTGCTGGATGGTGAAATCCGCAACTCGGTCAATATGCCAAACATTGATGCCAAGACCCTTTCGACACTTGGGCCTTGGATTGATCTCGGTGAAAAGCTTGGCCTCTTCATTGCCCAAATCTCTCCGAAGCGTGCCGAAAAGATCAGTATCCGTTACAGTGGTCGCCTGATTGATCAGGATCTGACAGCCGTTACGCGAGCCCTGATCACCGGATATCTCCGGAACATCCACGGTAACGAAGTCAATCCTGTCAATGCTCCTGCAATCCTGCGAAATCATGGCATTGAGGTCATCGAGACCCGCGAGAGCGGAACAACCGAATTCACCGATCTCATCGAGGTTTCCATCCAGCAGGATGGAGTAACGGCTTCCGTCGGAGGGACCCTCTACGGCTCCAAGCCACGCATCGTCACCGTGAACGGGCGCTTTGTCGAAGGCGTGCCGTCAGGCGTCATTCTCCTGCTTGAAAATCGCGACCGTCCCGGTATTGTCGGACAACTCGGCACCCTTCTTGGGGAAAACAGCCTGAACATCGCCGGCATGTCCCTCAGTCGCAATGAAGTCGGCGGCCAGGCTCTCACCCTGCTCAACCTTGATTCAGCGCCGGATGAAACCCTGCTTGCCAAAATAACATCGGATGCCGACATTGCTTCGGCCCGCGTCATTCGTCTCTAGTCTCTAATTACACGCATTTCCATGCCATCCCCCTCACCACTCATCCTGGCGGGGGATCTTGGTGGCACGAATTTCCGGGTCAGCGTTTTCCGCAAAAGTGAAGACGACGACTCGGAGATGGAACGGCTCCATTTTAGGAAATTCCATAGTGAGGATCACCATTCCCTTGAGGAAATGGTGCAGCTTTTTCTGTCGGGAATCACTCTGGAGTCACCCGTTCAGGCAGCCTGCTTCGGCGTTCCGGGACCCAATGTCGCCGGAGTCGTGACGCTCAGCAATCTTGGCTGGAAAATTGATACCCATACACTGCCCCAGAGCCTCGGCATCCAGCGTGTCGCCGTACTCAATGACCTGGAAGCCACAGCTTATGGACTTTCGGCGCTTCAGAAGACCGATCTGGCCACTCTGCAGGCCGGTGCGGGATCCAATTCAGGGAATCAGTGCGTGATTGCCCCCGGCACGGGACTTGGTCAGGCAGGGTTGTACTGGGATGGAAAGCGTCATCACCCCTGGGCCTGCGAAGGGGGGCACGCCGACTTTGCCCCCACCGACGATCTGCAACGGGAACTGCTTGACTATCTGCGCCGGGATTACGGCAGGGTCAGTTTCGAACGCGTTGTCTCCGGGATGGGCATTGCCAATATCTACCGCTTCCTCAAAAATGCCAACAAAGGCGTGGAAAATCCTGTTGTGGCTCAGCAGATGGTGGAACAGGATCCCGCCGCAGTGATCGACCGTCACGCAGCCGATGGCTCCTGCTCACTCTGCCGCACCACCATGGATCTTTTTGTTCAGGCGCTCGGTGCTGAAGCTTCGAATATGGCTCTTAAGACCATGTCCACCGGGGGTGTCTTCCTCGGGGGAGGCATCCCTCCCAAAATTCTGCCACTTCTTCGACGCCCTCTTTTTCTGGAGAGCTTTCTGAACAAAGGAAGACTCCGCACTGTTCTGGAAACGATGCCGCTTCATGTCGTCCTGAACGATGAGACCGCCCTGCTTGGTTCGGCCTGTCGTGCCTTCCGGCTGCTCGAAGTGCGATAGGCTGGGGTCTCCTCGGGATATTTTCTCAAGAAATCACGGCCTCGACGACGACGGCAGCGGCCCGGTCGATCAAGTCTGTCACGGAACTTTCAGGATGAGCCAGTACGAAAGGTGTTCCTGCGTCCGATGCAATTCCGATCGCCGGGTCCAGGGGAAGTGATCCGAGGAACGGAACTCCAAGCCTTGCAGCCTCCTTCTCGCCTCCACCACGGCCAAAGATCTCATGTCTGCTTCCGTCTCCGGGGGCGATGAAATACGCCATGTTTTCTACGATCCCCAGGATCGGCACATTGGTCTTCTGGAACATCGCCACCGCCTTGCGGGCGTCGATGAGCGCCACCTCCTGCGGTGTCGTCACGATCACCGCCCCGGCCAAAGGAACGGTCTGCACAATGGTCAGCTGAATGTCACCCGTTCCCGGCGGCAGATCAAGGATCAGGATATCGAGATCATCCCAAGCCACATTACGAAGAAACTGCTGTGTGTAGCGCGTCACCATGGGGCCTCGGAGCACTGCCGGGGAATCATCCTCCAACAGGAATCCCATCGACATGACTTTCATCCCGTGACGCACAATCGGCTGGATGCGCCCTTCCTCATCCGCAAATGGACGCTCCCTCGTGCCACACATCAAGGCAACACTGGGGCCGTAGAGATCACAATCGCAGAGCCCCACCTTGAGACCCTGTCGGGCCAGATCGGCTGCAAGATTCACAGCGATCATCGATTTTCCAACCCCTCCCTTTCCACTGGCGACCGCAATCACCTTTTTCACTCCGGGAATCGGCAGCGATCCCTGGCCGGCCGACTGCACCGGAGCCTGCACATCCACTAGCACCTTGAGGGGCCGCGCACCGACGAGCGACGAGAGGGCATTGGTGACACGCTCACGCAATTCCGCGGCGACACCCGGTTCGTTGGTCGAAACAACCAACTGCACGGAAACTGCATCACCAACGGTTATTCCCCGCAAAACACCAAAGGAAATCAGATCGCGGCTGAACCCGGGATACGGAACCTTGGAAAGCGCATCACGAAGCTGCTGTTCGAGGGGTGAAGTACTCATAAAAATAAAATAAAGGAGGCCCTGGCTAACAGATTTTTCGGAGGTGGCTTGGCAGAATGCCAAGTTGCTCACGATATTTGGCGATCGTCCGGCGGGCAACTTTCAATCCCCGTTCGTCAAGCTGGGAGACAATTTCCTGATCGCTCAGGGGATCTCGAGGAGACTCCTGATCAACCATTTCCCGGATGGCCTGCTTGACCATTTCATTGCTGACGGCCGTCCCGTCGGAGTTCTGGAATCCGGGGGTGAAGAAATAGCGCATTTCCAGCAACCCCTGTGGCGTCTCCATGTATTTCCCAGAGACAGCCCTGCTCACCGTCGTGACATGGAGATCCACCACATCGGCAATCTGGGCCATGATGAGGGGCTTCAAGGCTGAGGCCCCATGGCGGAAAAATTCTTCTTGCCGTGAGACAATTTCGTTCCCGATGGCGAGCAATGTCTGCTGCCGCTGCTGAAGACTTCGCAAAAACACACGGGCTCCCCGGATCTTGCCGCGCAGGTAAAGGAGCAACTCCTCGTTCTCCCCGCGTTCCGCGAGTAGATCCTTGTATTCCTTGGAAATGCGGAGCCTTGGAAGATCCTCCTCATTGAGACGAACGACAAAGCCATCACCGTCGGGAACAACGATGAGATCCGGTATGACTCCTTGTTCATCTGCATCGGCAAAGGGGCGGCCCGGTTTGGGTTCCAACGTCGCGATCATTTTGGCCGCTGCAACAACATCAGCTGTCGGCACCCTGAAATGCTTGGCAATCTCCTCGTAACGATGGCGCGCCAAAAGCTGGAGATGATGTCTCAAAATGCGTCCCGCCAATCCATTTCCCTCCCCTCTTCTGGCTAACTGCAAGAGGAGACACTCAGCCAGATCGGGTGCGGCAACCCCGGCAGGTTCGAACAGCCTGACCTTTTCGAGGGTCTTTTCCAAAAACGATTCGGAAACCCCCGCGGCCAAAGCGAGCTCTTCATTCTGCATTCGCAGATAACCATCCTGATCAAGATTTCCCGCAATCACATCGACCACCCTGCGCTCCCGATCGGTAAAACCTGCGGCCTGATCAATCACGAAGTCCCGCAGCGTCGGACGCGAGGCTAAGGATTCAAAGAGGTAGCGGCGCTTCTCCTCGTCCTGGGAGGAGTAATGAGTCGTTGAGGCGGCCTGAGGCATATAGTCCCTCCACTCCTCCTGAAGTGAAGAGTTGCTACCAAGAGACTCCTGCCTCTCACGGACAGAATCGGCTCGTTCATCGCTGGGTAAATCCTCCTCGAGAACAGGATTAGCCGCCAGTTCCGCAGCCAACATCTGTCGTAACTCCGCAACAGGTGTCTGCAAGAGCTGCAAGCTTTGCTGCATCTGCGGCGAGAGAGTCTGCTGTTGGGCAAACCCTGCAATAAGTTCCATACCGGCCATGACTTTGCATGCTGACCGGATGCTAGGAGTACGCAAGCAACTTTTGGGCCAATTAATAAATTTTAAAAGACTTCTAGCTTGTAAAAATAATTCTGATCGTTTGAACAGATCGGATACTAGGGAGGCTCCGCCCCCGAAAACGTAGCTGGCATGCCATTTTGTTCCGAAACACGAGCTCACGGTGGTTAGAGCGTTTCAAATAATAGTATGGATTTGGAGCAGCCTTTCCCTTGACTTCCAAGATATCCCCAAGAATAAAAGTAGCATGAGTGATCATCCTCCCCTTCAACAGTACTCCGAGCATTCCGCAAATGTGGCTTTTGTTCTGGCCGTAGGCATTATGGCAACCGCCTTCTTTGTCCTGACCGTGGGGATGCTTGTTGGAGGATTTTATGTGAAGGCGAACGACGGAGTGGAATCAGGAGTTGGTGCCATGATGGTGATCTGCGTCCTCGCTGTTATTCCACCGATGACGGTGACCCTGAGCCTTCTCAGTAAAGTGAAAGAGACCGATCATCATTGATCGGTAAGCGGCAGCTTTTAGTGTTCCATCGTTTAATAGCCCTCTTAACCCGCCACAGAGTGGGGCCACGGTTGACGGCTGGCATTTGTTGCCTCTCAGGAGGCCCTAGGAATCGGTTTTAATGGGTGGGCGGGTTTCTTGTCCATCCCATTTCTCAGGAAGTTTTCCATCTTGTGGCAACCACCAGCGCCAGCGCACCAAAACCGAAGAGAAGATACGTTGATGGTTCAGGAACTTCTTCGAAAGTGATAGTCGCATAACCATTTGTACCGTTACCAGTATTGGTATTATTTGCCACCGTCAGACTGGTGTTAAAAAAATCTTGCGAGGTGAAGGATCCACCAGCAGTGCCAGGGTAGAACGGACTGCTGTTGCCGTTTTGTTGCTCTTTATTTTGTTTTTTGGCGCGTTTCGGTGCGTCTTGTTGCCTGAGAAACTTTCTCACCGATCACCTCTGGAGCCTTTATTTGGGTCTACAGAGAGATAGAGGAGCTACCCCGCATGGATTCGAACCATGAATAATTCCTCCAAAGGGAACTGTGTTACCGTTACACCACGGGGTAAGAGTTATTGATTCTATCGATTCTTCGCTCTCGGGATCAATGAGAATTGGCAAAAGAGAGAGTACCTGTTGCCAAAAGCCCACTTTTTAGGCGAATCTGCTTCCCCAACCATGACCATGAAACTTCGTAACAGGCTGATCGCATTGGTCTGCCTGATCCTCTTTCTCGGACTGGGGGCGGCCCTCTTCCTCTCCAACTCCGCCAGGAAGCCCTTTGCCGTCATTCTTTTTGTCAGCGACAACATCACCCCTGCCAATCTGACCGCAACCCGACTCTTCTCAGGAGGTGGTGATGCACGACTCCAGTTGGAAGACCTTCCCCACTCCGCCCTTTGCCGGAATGCAGCAAATGATTTTTCCATTCCAGAAAGTTCCTCGGCGTCAACGGCCATTGCTGCCGGTAAGAGGGTCAATCGCGGTAGCCTGTGCATCGATCCTTCGGGAGCCAAACTTCCCTCACTTTTGGAAATTGCCGCGACCAAAGGGCGCTCAACGGGCTTGATCACAACAGGTGCCCTGACAGAACCCACGGCGGCAGCCTATTATGCGAAATCAGCCACCCCTGATGATCAGATTGATCTGGCCCGCCAATTTGCCCATCACACCCCCTTCGATATCGTCATCGGCGGTGACTTGGCCTCTACCAATACTCTCGCTACCAATAGCGTTGAAAGTCCCCTGGAACCTCTCAAAACGAGTGGTGTGGCCCTGCTGAAATCCATGAGTGACTTGGAAAATCAGCCCTTCTGGCAGAACACACCCGTCCTCGGACTTCTGCCCGCAACCCAATTCACTCTGACCCCATCGGGGGAAGGTGATACCAATGCTCCCTCTCTCTCAGATCTCGTGCGCATCGCCATTCGACACCTTCAGTCCAACAGGCACGGCTATTTTCTGGTCGTCGATGATCCCTCCATCGGAAAGGCTGCGGGAGCGAACGATGGCGAGGCCATGTTCAAGCGGATTCTTTCCTTCGATCAGGCTGTGGCCACAGCACGACGTTACGCCGGAGAAAATGCGCTCATCATCGTCGCGGGGCGTGAGACCATCGGCGGACTGCAACTCAACGGTTACCCATTCCTAGGAGACAAAGGGGTTGCGATCCTCGCCATCAATGCCGAGGGGACACCCTCCCTTTGTTGGGCCACCGGCCCCGGTTTCGCTCTGGAGAAAAAGGTTGATAATACCGATAAAAACAGCAAGCAGAACAAAATCCCCTCACCCGGCATTCTCTCCCAACCATCGGCCTGTCCGTTGCCGCAGGGGCTTGGAGTCGCCAGCGATGTCCTCGCGCTAGGAGTCGGCCAAGGATCTGAAAAACTTCAGGGATTCCTTAATCTCACTGACATCCATCACCTGATTAACGACGAACTGTAAGAACCGGTTCTTACAGTTTGTGAGCTTTCTCACTGGAGCATCCGATCAAGCGACGCATCCGGCGGTGAGCCGAGTTCCAGGGCCTTCTGGTAATGCTTTTTGGCAAGCATCTTGGAAGGAGGTTTTCCGGTGGCGTAGATGACGGCTAGATTGAAATGGGCATCTGCATAGCTAGGATTGAGCTCGACGGCTTTCATGAGTTCACTCTCACCAGCCTTCCCCTTGCCAGAAGCAGCAAGGACGATTCCCAAATAATTGTGCGCGGTAAAGTCATTATCATTGATGGCAAGAGCTTTCCGAAGGACTTGTTCCGCATCCTGCGGGCGATGCTGCCTGTAGTAGACAATCCCCAACGTGGTCAGGGCAAAGGAGTTGTCCGAGGATTGATCGGTCGCTTTTTTCAGCGCCTCCTCAGCCTCCTTCATCTTGCCAAGTTGGAACTCCACCACGCCGTAGTTGGAGAGGACAAAATAATCGTTTGGCGAAAGCTGCAGGGCCTCCTGGAAGGTATTTTCAGCCTGCAGATAATCCTGACGGTCAAATTCCTCCTTGGCCTGGGAAAGTAGTTCCTTGAATTTTCCCTGCCACGGCAGGGGTGTTTGGGCATTGCTCTCCGTCGATTTTACGGAGGGCATGTTTGTGGCAAGGAGATTCGTTGAGACCACGGAATTACTGCCGGTTTCTCCGTTTGTGGAAGCGGCGCCAACCATGGGTGCTGAGATGGATGCATTGACGCTGTCGCCTCCCTGATCTGATACCACCAATTGGGCATCCTTGAACAACGATCTCTCCTCCGGACTCAGCTCCACCGCAGGTGCGGCAAGCAGTGCCATCTGCTGTGTGAGCGTATCGGACTGAACATTCAAGCGTTTGAGTTCTTCTTCCATCAGACGGTGAGCCTGCGCTTTTTTGGCCTCGTCCTTGATCTCCCTCAGCACGATTCCCCTTAGGAGATCATTTTCCTGAACGACATGATCGTCGACAGCAGTTCCCTTTTGCTCTTTCTGTTTAGCGATCTTGGCGTCGCGATCAGCAAGCTGATCCTGGAGTTCCTTGAGCCGCGTAGAACCCTGATCCTCCTGCTTCTTGAACTCGAGGATCTGTTGATCTGCATCCGTCAGCTTGGACTGAAGGCTCGCAGCTTGAGTCTGGGCATCGGTCAGGGCCTTTTGTTTATCGTCCAGAGCCTTCTGCTGATCGGGCTGGGCTTTGGCAAACTCCGTGAGTTGCCGTTGGGATTCTGCAAAATTTTTGGCATTGAGATCGACCTGTTCTTGCAGCTTTTTCACTTGATCCTGCAAGGCGGCGGCTTCCGGTGCATGATCGACCGTGGAGGCCACCTTTCCCAAGGCAGCCTGAAGCTGATCCTGGAGCGATTTGTTCTGCTGTGTGAGCAGGTCGGCAAGATTCTTGGAGGCATGCTCATTTTTCTGCGCCTCTTCGCGGGCTGTTGCCTCCGCCTTCTGCGACACCGCAAGTTTCGCGGCAGATTGATCCAGCGCCTTGTTATTCTCGGCCATCTGGCTCTTCAGTTGATCCAAATCCTTATCGAGGATGGGAACGGAATCCGCCGTTGACTTGAGCGTTTCGAGCAGCAGTGATGCCTGCTTCACTTTGGCAAGCAATCTCTGCTGATCTTCCTGAAGCACTGCACGGTCTGCTTCTGCAGCATTCAAGTTCTTCTCATGGAGTTTCTGGGCATTCTTTGCAGCTTTATCAGCAGCAGCGGCAAGCTGCTTGGAAGCATCCGCCTCCGCACGCGCCTTAGTCACCTCTTGATTAGCTGTAGTAACCTGTGCCTTGAGATCGGCTACAGTCTTCTTCAGCGTTTCCGATTCAGCATTCAGTCCCTTGACCTTGGTTGCCTCGGCGGCAGCAGCTCCCAATGCGGTGACTTTCTGCAACAGGCGGTCACGATCCTCCTGTAAAACCTGAAGATCTGCCCGCACCGAAGCCTCGTGACTGATGGCATCGCTCTCCTGGTCAACTTTTGCCTGAAGATCCTTCATTTTCTGCTGGAGAGGCGCAACCACAGAAGTCTGCTTTTGCGCAACCACAAGCTTTTCCGTTGTCTCGGTCAGTTGTTTTTGAAGATCATCGTTTTTAGTTAAGATACCCTGGGAGATCGTTTCCTCATGCTCCAGCTTTGCCTGAAGCTGCGCAGAAACCTCCTTCCCCTGCTCAACCTCGCGGGTGAGTTGTTCGAGTTTTTGCTTGGCCTCAGCCGTTGTCATCACCTTGCTCTGGGCATCCTGAAGCTGCTTGATCAGGATGGAATTCGCATCGCCAAGTTTCTTGACACTCCCCTGAAACTGTTCTTCAGCCACCAACTTGTCAGCGACGGCATCATCAAGTTTCTTCTGCAGATCCTTGAGTTCCTGCCCCCAGGAATCGCGGGATTTGAGATCATGTTCCAAATCCGAGATGCGGCGCTTGGCAATATCAAGATCAGAAGCGAGTTGGGAATTTTTCTGGGCCCACTCGGCATGTTCGAGATCGGTTGCCCGATTTTTTTGAGCCGTCAGAGCATCGTTTGCATCCTGAAGCTGACCTTTCAGATCCTCAATCATCCGGCGCAAACGACGCGACTCGGATGAGGAGGATGCACTGCCGGAAGTTCCTGAATGGCTCTGTGAAGAAACCGAAGGGGGGGTGATAGAAATACTCGGAGCGACCGGATTCCCCTCTTTACTGCCTTGCGCTTCTTCAGGTTTCGAGGCGGGGGCAGGCGTCGTGTCCGCAACGGGAGGAGTCGCCAGGGTGGCGTCGGGATTTCCCGCATCCGTAGCGGTTCCCTGAAGGCGATCAATACTTTCACGGGTTTTCTTGAGGCGGTATTCAATGACCGGTTTCTGCCAGGAGGGATCACTCTTGGAAATCGCCAGCAGCAGGCTCTCGGCAAAACGGTATTTGTTAAGGGCATCAGAAGTGTTGCCTGAGCGCTCCAGAGTCTCTCCCTCCTGGCAACTCTGATAGGCCGACAGAAATTGATCCGAGGGGTCCGCCGCAATAAGAGGAAGAGTTGCGACAAGCAACAGGAAAAAAAACTGCAAAACTCGGGTCATCGTGAATAAAAAAGAGGGCAGTTCTGAATACTCGCTCCTCAAGCAAAGATCAAACATCCTCTTATGGCTCTGAAGGATAGGGCACCTTGTTGCATTATGGCGAAATTGTCACAGTTCATCGAGGCACGAACGGTTGACAAGACTTCCTCTCCGGTGTTATGAGCGGACGTGCTGTTCACCCATCGACTACACGATCATGGATAATTTGCTCGATCAGCCGGTTCTCGTACTCAACAGGTTGTGGCAAGCCATCAATACCTGTTCGGCCCGAAGAGCCCTGACGCTCCTCTATCAGGGGCACGCCCAAGTCGTCGCTAACGACGGTTCGAGTAATTATTTCACCCATGATTTCGTCAGTTGGCGTGATTTTTCCGTCTCCAATCCGGAGCCAAGAATGCTCCAGACGATTTCACTCCACATCAGGGTGCCAAGAGTCATCGTTCTTTGCCTCTTTGACCGTCTGCCAAAAAAAGAGGTCAAGTTCACGAGGCACAATGTTTTTGAGCGGGATAAGAATACCTGCCAGTACTGCGGCGAACATTTTGACCGGAGCCATCTCAATATCGACCATGTCCTGCCCCGCGATCGTGGAGGTCAGACTACTTGGGAAAATGTCGTCTGTTCCTGTATTCCCTGCAACACCCGCAAGGGAAACAAACTCCCGCACGAGGCAAGAATGAATTTGCTCAAGAAGCCGAAACGACCGAAGTGGCGCCCTTTTGTAAACATCACCTTCGCCGGTGGTATCGATCACAGCTGGAGCCATTTCATCGACCTCGCCTACTGGAATGTCGAGTTGGGAGAGTAGCCGCCTTTCGCCGGAAGGCTGTTAGACTGTTAGGGACGTAGAGACTGATTGATTCACAGGGATCAAGGAGATCGTAGAACGAAGAGATGATCTCGCCACTTGCTGATTTACTGAAATGCTGAAATACTGCTTTTATGGTAAAGCTGATCACCGTCAATGAACGTGGTTCCCTGACTCTGCCAAGAGAGGCGAGAGAAAGACTGGGTGTTACTCGAGGAGGTCAGCTTGTCATGGACATCGACGAACAGGGAGAAGTCATTCTTCGCGCAGGAGCCGTCATGCCTGTGGAGATCTATTCGAGCACCAGAGAGGCGGAGTTTCAGCGTATGAATGAACTCCCTCTGGCCGGAAAAAAGCTCCAGTGGAAAAAGGGGAAAAAGACCCGTTAAGAAAGAATTAATGAGGGTCTTTCTGGACGCAAACATCCTGTTCTCAGGATCATTTCCAAACAGTCTCCTAGCCGAGTTTCTCGACAATCTGAAAGATCACGCCGAGTTGGTCACCAACGGCCATGCCAAGGCGGAAGCTGAGCGGAATCTTGAAGCCAAGATGCCCAAGAGCCTTGCACGGTTTAGGAAGCTCATAGCCTCTCTAAAACTTGTTCCCGTCCAGCTTAACGAGTTGACGGTACCTCTTGCTGAAAAAGATCAGCCGATTCTCTGTGGTGCCATTGCAGGAGAAGCTGATTTTCTTCTGACGGGTGACAAGAAGGATTTTGGTCACCTGTTCGGGACAACCGTCTCAGTCGTCAGGATCGTCACGGTGCAACTGCTTGTTGAGGAGCTTGAAAACCGGGGAATCTTGGGGGAGTGATCACTATCAATCGTGCAGTAATGGCTGTGAGGTAATCTTGATTTTAAGCTTGGGGTCACAGTATTCAGTAATGGAACCGCTCTTCCTCCTGTATTGGGTTGTCGTCCCCTTGATCGTTCCTCTCCTACTCGGTCTTCCGATCAACTGGAACAAGGTCTGATTCCCGCTGTGGGATTTCCGTTTTCTTATTCCTAACAACCTACAGCCCAAAAACCTTTCTCCCTCATCCCTTCAGCACCTTCACAAATTCCTCAAAGAAGGGAGCCGAGTCATGTGGTCCCGGCGAGGCCTCTGGATGGAACTGAACGGCCTGGATGGTCTTGGTGCGATGACGGATGCCGGCCACCGTTCCGTCATTGAGATGACGATGAGTAACTTCGAGATCGGCGGGCAGCCCCTCCTCTTTGACGGCATAGCCGTGATTCTGTGAAGTGATCAGAATCCTACCGGAGCGCAGATCCTGCACCGGTTGATTGGCTCCACGATGGCCAAATTTCAACTTGAAGGTCGATGCCCCAAAAGCCAGGGAGAGAATCTGGTGACCAAGGCAGATCCCGAAAACAGGCTTCACATCCGCCAAGCGGCGCGCTGTTTCATGCGCTTCTGTCAGGACAGCAGGATCGCCGGGACCATTGGAAAGGAAAATCCCGTCAGGATTCTGGGCTAGAGCTTGTTCTGCCGTGGTTGTGGAGGGAACCACCATCACACGCACTCCGTGTGATCGGAGAAGCCGCAGGATATTCTTCTTCACGCCAAAGTCATAAAGCACGACGAGCGGCTCCTTAACCTGCTTTGAGAGGGGAGGAAAATCGTATTGGGCGCTCTCTTTTCCCTCGGGATCCCACTCGTAGATTTCCGTGGTCGAAACCTCACCCACTAGATCGAGTTCTTCCAACCTAGGCGCAGCCTTGGCCCGGGCAATGGCTTCAGCCTCATTGCTACCATCCGTGCTGAGACAGGCGCGCATCGCCCCTTGGGTGCGGAGATGACGGGTCAGCGAACGGGTATCAATACCACCAATGGCGGGAATATTGTGCTGCTTGAGATATGACTCCAGATCATGCGCCGAGCGCCAGTTACTCTGCACACGGGAGAGTTCCTCAATGACAAAACCATTGACCTGGGGCTTGCCACTTTCCACATCTTCAGGGGAGGTGCCGTAGTTGCCAATCAGCGGATAGGTCATCGTCACAATCTGGCCACGATAGGAAGGGTCCGTGAGCACCTCCTGATACCCACTCATCGAGGTATTAAAGCAGATTTCGCCGACGGCGTTACCGGCGGCACCGATGGAGATACCATGAAAGACACGACCATCTTCGAGAGCTAGCAGAGCTGGAGTTGAGGAGAGTTCGGTGGCCATGAAAAGCGTCGGAAAAATTGTGTCGTTTACTTCATCATGCCATCCGAATCCACGCAATCAGATTACCAGCGCTTGCCGAACAAAATTGAATGCCGTGATTGCGCTGGCCCGTTCGATTTTCTAGGCTGAAAAGCCCGTGTCTTACTCCACGACATCCCTCTTGTCCCGATTGTTGGCGGTCGCTTGTCTGCTGATGCTGCCGGCGTGTGTTTCTACATATCAGATCTCCTCCGTCTCCACCTCCTCCGCAAATCCCTCGGCCCGTTCCGCCGATGGATTTGACTTTCCCGTAGGTCCACCCAATGCCATCGGGTATTCCAAATCACGGGGTTTCCGGAGCGGAGGTCATCTTGGAGAGGACTGGATTACTGACGGGGGGAGTTCCAAGGGCTTCCGCAGTCCCGTCTATGCCATTGGAAACGGCGTCGTTGTGCTGGCCCGCGATATTCATGCCGACTGGGGAAATGTCGTCATTGTCCGACATGCCTGGATTGAGAACAGGCAACTCCGCTTCACCGACTCACTCTATGGCCATCTCGACCAGATCGTCGTACGTGAGGGGCAGCAGGTCAGGCGCGGGCAACAGGTCGGCATGATAGGGACCAATCACGGCATGTACCCACCCCATCTTCACTTTGAAATGCACAAGGATCTCTCCATCGGTGTGAACCACGCCCAAGGAACGCGTGATCTCCGCAGTTACTGGGTGCCAAGCGATTTCATCACAGCCCATCGCCATCTCAGCGGTGGCATCGCCATGGTCCCTGTTCCCCAATCCTCCTTCCTCCTGCCTACTCCCGAACATCCGTGGGGATTCCATCGGTTCTTCTCACGGGGCAAAAAATCCTCCCATACCAAATCATACCAGCATAGTTCGAAAAAGCCTGCTTCCTCCGATCAATCCGGCACCAGTCACACACACCACTCCTCCTCTTCCACGGAATCCAAGAGTTCGAAAAGCTCAGGCTCAAAAAGCCATAAACACAAGAAGCAGACAGAGTCACTAGGCTAACTGCAAACTTATCGAGGAGTAAAAGTCACCGAAAGTATACGGGAATCATCCCACCCTCCCCTGAGGGCTAAGCATCTCACCGATTTCCGCTCTCCTCGGATTATTTCCGGGGTCTTTTGTTGGAGGTCTGTTTCATTTTTACAGATTTAGGGTTGCTCTTTTACTTGAGCAATTCCTGTTCCAAGTTTTCACAACTCTCCTCAAAGAGCAACTCCTCCCTCTGGATTTATCAGTTTTCGTCTCGCTACCAGCGACAGGGGTCGAACCTGCACATCTTTAGAGGATACCGGATTTTGAGTCCGGCGCGTCTGCCAATTCCGCCACGCTGGCTAACAAGAGTGGGCCACTATGCACTCGGATCTGTCACTTGCCAAGATGATCTTCCCCGACAGCTCACTTGTGGTAACAGTCATCACATTGTCAGGAGGCCGTTCGCTAAGAATGGAAAGAAATAAGTATCCATCAGTGCCCTCTCTTGCGGAAATAGGCCACCCTGACGGGATTCAGTCCCGAGAAATGACCAACCATGTCTTTCTCGTGCATCATCACCCAAGGCTGGGCAAAGTTTATCCCGTTCTTGGTAAAAACGATGTCATCAGCGATATACACCGCCGAGTGGATGACCTTGTTCTGATTGTCCAGCAAGAGAACAAGATCTCCTGGCACCCCAGGAACAGCAATCTCGTAGTAGTTATCCTGAATGAAGCGGGAGGCATACTCGTTATCCGACATGTTCGGATCGGGTGTCTCGGCAAAAAAATTCAGGGCAGTCCAGTGACAGTCCGGCATCTTCTCTTGTCCCGTTGGTGGTAACGGTGAGGTAAAAAGGTGCTCCCGGGCCATCGGAGGGAGGAGATAGAGGATGCTGAGAGCGCCACCATCCTTCTCTCGGCGCTGCGCCTCAAAAAGCGGGCGAAGATCTTTCATTGTCACTCCGGGTAAGGAAAGAGCCCAGTAATTCAGAGGTTTCTCAATGTCAGAATCGGGACGGATGAGCAGCCCCATCATCACGGAATTAATGCTTGTGAGACTTTGCAGAAATTCCTCCCTCTCTTGTGGAGAGGGAAGGTATCCCAAGACCACCTCGGGATCACTGAAGTAGGTGAAGCCATTGCGCGTGTAGAGAAGTTTTTTCATGACACTGATTGCCTTGGCATCCGAGGGATGGTGACTGTCGAATAGCGCAGCCACATCACCTTCGGCGATATAGTAGGGATTCGCCTGGGCGCGGTTGGCGGCATTCTGGGATAGGGCGAGGTATAATTTCTCCCTCACTGGAAGATCCAGCCCAAGGATGAACTCATGATCCGGCTTGATCACCGATTCGTTCCCTGGGACTTGGGAAGCAAGAAGCTGATCTGCCTGATCCCCAGTAAGTCCGCACTGGATGAGGAGCTCTCTGAGAGCCGGAGAAGTTAAATTGCCAAAGTTCCATAGAGGCCCTTCTGCCGTCGTGACATCAAAACCAACATACTCCATGGGTTGTTCCACCCTGATATTTCGAACCAGGAGATCCCCCCAAGGTCCTGAATCGATTTTAGGTGAGGTTCCCCGCTCGCGATGTTCGATCAACTCATCAACCCAATGAGTCAGAAATCCAGTTCCCACAGCCGTGCCGACAATCAGAAGCAGTGTAAGAAGCACCCAGTTGCTACGCTTGAGTAAGGAATTTTGCACTTGTTGAGTGAGCACAGTAGGTGAGTCAGATCTGTTAGGAAAAGTAATCACAACGATGGCTAAAGCTGGTTCGATCTCCTGCCAACGAACAACACGTCGAGATTACCAAGCCCCCCGTGTCCGCCACCCCACGGGCGACTGCCAGCAGTGGCGTCAGGGGTTGGCGAGGCCGTCCCGGCGACTTGCGGTGCGTGTTCGGTGCAAATCAAAACGATGTGATTATTCTTGGTATCCAGGGTCGAGGTCCGGCAGCCTGGCTTGGTTTGCACTGTCTGCTCAACCGTAAAACTGCTCAAACTGTTTTCCTTGATGATCGTCAGTGTTCCATCGCGCTGTGAGCTGAATGCTTCTATCGTGTTGGGATTGAAGTCCCCTCCGTCCGTACCATTGCCGATCGGCAGCGTGGTCAGAATTTTCCCATCGTCCGCATTGACGACGACACAGACATTAGGATTCGAGCACATGGCAAAGAGGATGTGATTTTTTGCATCCAGCCCAAGGCCTTTTGTCGCACCTGCCGTCTGACCAAGATCGTATTTGGTGATGAGTTTCATGGATTTCACATCCACCACGGCGATTTTTTTCTCATCCTCGACATCAACATAAACTTTACCAGCGCCATCGCTTTGCGCCTGCTCGGGTGCACCACCAAGATCGATCGTGCCAACCACCGTGCCTTCCTTTGGATCAATCACCGTAATGTTGGGAGATACATGGCTGAACACATAAATGCGTTTTGTGAACGGTTCGAAAAGAATACCGTCTGGGCGCCCCTGAACAGCGATGTCTTTGATTTTCTGCAGGGTCACCGTATCGAACATCCCAATTTGATGACCGCTGCTGAACCCGTGGTGTGATTCAGGATCTACCGCCACTCCGTGCCCGCTGATTCCGGCAATAGTGGCAATCAGTTGATGGCTATCGAGATCGAACACATAGGTCCGATCACCACGCGGGACATAAACTTTCCGTCCATCATTGTCGGCGTAGACATAATCCGTGCCGCCATTTCCCATGACCTGGGTGGTATCAAGGACTCTATAAGCAACGTCGATATTTTGCGCGTGAGCGCTTCCAGACAAGAAGCCAACATCCACGATGGATAGGACAACGAAGGCCAATAGCGATAAGTTCATTTTCATGAGTAAAATTTGTTGTTGATCGTTAACGCATGACTCAGAGGCCCATTGGTATTGGTATTTTCTAAAACACACTAATTTTCAGTAAGTTGCAGAATACCGCTGATAAATCGCAGATCGATCCCAATTGCTTGATTCGGGTCATCTCAGAAAGTCACTCAGGCCAGCGCTCGTTATTCGCAATCTATTAAAGACCTCGAAACCAAAGCCAGAGAGCTTCAAAGCATTCTCCATTCGGAAGGGAAGCAACTTCGATCGAATCACTCCTTAAAATCAAATTCCCTGTGGCGAAAACTCTAGTGAGTGCTAGATTCCTTCCATGAAGAAAATATTGCTCCTTCCTCTGCTAGCCCTCCTCTGCCTTTCACTGAGTGCCATTGCAGGAACCTTCCCTGACATCACACTTCCTCAATTGAAATCAGCCATTGCATCGAAACAAGTAACCTTGCTTGATGTCAATGGCCCCGTCTCGTATGCCAATGGTCATATTCCTGGGGCAATCGATTTCACAGCCCACACCGCGAATCTTGCCTCGGTACTTCCCTCTGACAAAAATGCCCTGATTGTTGCCTACTGCGGCAATGAACATTGCGGAGCCTATGCCCGCGCTGCGGAGGCCGCTCAAAAACTCGGCTACACCAATGTGCAGCATTTCAAACCCGGCATCGCTGGGTGGAAAGAGGCAAACGAGACAACGGAAAAGTAAGAACCCAACAGAGAGATCGGAAGTCAAAAGTCAGAAATCAGCCCGAGGCCGAAGGCCAATGAACACTGATCTCTTGGGATTCAGCGCTTTTTCCCAATCCTACTCCGGCAAAGTCGTGATGGCTTTCTGATAATTACAGCGGGCCTCTTCCAGGGTGGAGGCGCTTGTGCGCAGGTCTCTGACAAGACCATCCTTCATGCCGTAAATCCATCCGTGAACCGTTAGCTTCTGACCTCGTTCCCACGCATCACGAACCACTGTTGTCTTGCAGACATTGGCAACCTGTTCGATTACGTTGAGTTCGCACAGATGATTGCCACGGTCCGTTTCGCTTTCCCAATGCTCCAGCAATGGTGAGTGTTTCTGAATGACATCATCGACATGCCTCAACCAGTTGTCTGAGAGTCCGACACGTTCCTGACGCAAGGTCGCCATGACGCCGCCGCATCCATAATGCCCACAAACGATGATGTGTTTCACCTTCAGCACATCAACAGCAAACTGGATGACAGAAAGGGAATTGAAGTCGGTATGGACAACGACATTGGCGACGTTCCGATGAACAAAAATTTCTCCGGGAGCCAGCCCCACAAGTTCCTCGGCGGGAACCCGGCTGTCAGAGCATCCAATCCAGAGAAACTCCGGTTGTTGCTGAATCGAGAGTTTTTCAAAAAAGCTTGGGTCCTTGGCAATCAGACCCTGTGCCCAGGATTGATTATTTGAGAAAAGATCTGAGAGCGATGACATGATTGCGTGAGATTGCAATCAGAAGCACGATTCTTCGCCAGTAAAAAAACCGATTTTTTTCTAACACTATCGAGCACATGACTACCGGAAAGTCAGTACCTGCCGCACCAGATCAAGCCTACTGCTTGGGGACAAGAGCTGGCTCTACACCGCTGGAAGGAGCCAAGAGGACTGCTGCATTTGTGGCAGCGGGGGTTTCCACGACGGGACGTGTCCCGGAGACCGGTGGAATCCAGAGACTCTGCTCAATGAGCTTCTTATTGATCGGAGCAATCAGACTGTAACCACCCTTCCCATCGGGAAGCATCGGGGTTCCCCAGCAGGAACGCGTCACGACCTGTGATGAGGAAATTTTCTCACCAAGAAGGGTATGGTTATCGAGAGCAATGTCAGGCGGAAGCTCTAGCGTCCCTAAAAAGACACCGCCCGCGATGAAGAGCTTTGGAAAAATAAGGAATGGGATCATTGGGGGAATTTTCACGAATTCTACCCATGTTGAATGCGGCATGACAATTCCAGAGTGCAACTGGATGCCTTATTTTCCGGGAAAGTTCCACCAAGTCTGAAAAAAGCGTCCGAGGGAGGTGGTACTTTTCTGAGCAAATCCTCTTGTGTCAGGCGGGGTTGGAGATGGAGTTGGACGAGGAGTCGGCTGTGGAGCCGCTTTCAGCGCCTCCTCGCTCAAGGAATCGGGTATATCGACCCCAAGGGCGAGTTCTCTCGCCGAGAGTGCTGGTGCTTCACCAGTTTTGGAGACAGTTAAAAAAAGCGGCTTTGTTTTAATCGTATCGGGAGCGTCAATCACTTGAATTGGGGGAATCTCATAAGTACCGATCTGGCTCGGCGTAACTCGATAGCGGAAGAGCCAGACACTTTCCTGATCCACAATCAGGTGCTGAGGTTTGCGAAGCATCCGGAAATGGAGGCATGGCGGATTGGAAGGTACCACGACCTGCGGATGACTGGCTGCGCGTACCGTCACCAGAAGTTCCAGTCGATCTCCCGGCTTGGCTCCACGACGCGAAAGCGTGGCCATTACACTCAACGGGGATTCGGCAGCGAAGACCGCTTGGGCCAGTAACGTGAGAATCAAGGCAAACGATAGAGAATGAACTATTTTCAAGCGCTTCATGGCTCGCGGAGAATGCTCGGTTTTCCAACGAAAGCCAAGCCCCGGAATGGGCTACCAAAATTATCAGGAAAGTGTTTCCCTAAAATCCAGCAAAGAGATCGCCCTGAATGGAATCACCCGGCTGCGGCGTAGAAGAGGTTTTCTTGAGCGCAGACTTGGAAGGTCTTTTTTTGGGTGGCTCAAAGGTTTGCCTCCATTGCTTCTGGACATCTTTGATAACCACATTGGCCCGCTTGAAATGCTCCTTCTTCCGCACGGCAGCAATGGCAGGATTGAGCCGGAGTTCTTTGCGGGCACGCTCCACTCGGGCATCGGTCAGCTTTCCACGCAATCTCCAATGCCCACCTTTGGTTGTATAAACACCAACGATTTTTCCCGAATCGGCGTATCGGCGAAGTTGACGATCCGAAATTCCCAAAAATGAGGCTAATTGCTTGAATGTGGACATCATGGAATAGTAGGATTCTAAGATTCCTAGACATTGTCTTGCAAGAAAATGTTGCTGGAAAACATCGAATCGGCCATCTAATGACCGATTTCTTCTTTTACTATAAAGATATCAAGACTTTTTTTGATTTTCTTTAATAAAACCTGATTTTCCGCCGAAGAAGTAGAACGGCTGCCAACCTTGATCATGGGGCGACTATAAAAGACTATATGGCTTATGCTAATAATGGATCCATGTGCATGAGAACTTCACCCTGGCGGCTCGTCATACAGTTCCAATCGGGATATTAAGCATGAAGGAAGAGTCCACTATCATCGAAGGATACGAACTCCTTGCCTCCGGGGCAGGACAGAGGCTGGAGCGGTGGTATGGAGTTGTCGTGCAACGACCTGAATCCGCAGCTCTCTGGTCATGGAACGATCCAGAAACTCTTCCCCAGTGGCAGGGCCACTATGATGGACTTCGTGCTACCGGGGGGCGCTGGCAATGGCTGACTCCCCTCCCCGATCCCTGCATCATCACTCACGGAGCACTGCATTTTCTGATCAAACCGACTACCTCGAAACACCTCGGTCTTTTCCCCGAACAAGCAACGAACTGGAACTGGCTCAGAGAAACAATTTCCAAAGCGTCACGACAGGAACCGATACGAGTTATCAATCTCTTTGGCTATACAGGAGGGGCCACTCTGGCTGCAGCCAAAGCCGGAGCCTCCGTCACTCATGTAGATGCGGCTCGGGCAATGGTTGCCTGGTGCTCGGAGAATGCCAAGCTATCTGGTCTTGCCGAAGCACCGATCCGCTATGTCGTCGAGGATGCGGTGAAATATCTTCAGCGGGAGATCCGCCGAGGCAATCGTTACGACGGTATCATCATGGATCCCCCATCCTTCGGAAGGGGGAAAAATGGTGAACTTTGGAAGCTCTCCAACCACCTGCCACAGCTCCTCCAAATGGCGTGTGAAGCGCTGTCCGAAAGTCCCCTCTTCCTGCTCCTCAACACCTACAGCGATCTCGTCAATGAGCTGGATGAACATCCAGTTTCCTTGATTGAAAAGAACTTTGGCGGCAGCTGCGAACCGATGGAGCTTTCACTCCATGGAACCCTTGATGGCCGGAAAATCCCCTGTGGTACCAGCTACCGCTGGCGATCCTGATTGTAGTTTAATGGAGCGGTGTGCCGTGTCACAAAGTGTGACTGTTTAATGAACAGTCACAGTCTGCGTCGCCGTAGCTGCGGCGTAGTTGGGGCTTGCAGCAACCGATGCGGTGATGGACGCACTTCCTACTCCTTGGATTGTTGCTTTACTTCCAGAGATGGATATCACCGTCGGATTACTGCTCGTGTAGGTAATCGCTCCTCCGCCTGTGTCTGTCGCGCTGAGGGTAAAGGTCTTGCCCTTCAAATAGGTCTGGGTGGCTGGCGTCGAGAAACTCACAGTCTGCGTGCCGGTATTCACTGTCACCGTCTGCGTCGCCGTAGCTGCGGCGTAGTTGGCGGTTGCAGCAACCGATGCCGTGATGGACGCACTTCCTACTCCCTGAATTGTTGCCACTTTGCCAGCGATGGAAATCACCGTTGAATCACTACTCGTGTAGGTGATAGCTCCTCCGCCTGTGTCTGTCGCGCTGAGGGTAAAGGTCTTGCCCTTCGCATAGGTCTGGGTGGCTGGCGTCGAGAAACTCGCCGTCTGCGTGGCGGGAGCAATCACCACCAATTGGGTCGCTGTGGACTTTCCAAAATCGGCTGTGGCAGGCACCGATGCGGTGATGGTAACTGTTCCAGCTTTTAGGATCGTGGCATTGGTTCCAATGATAGAAACCACACTTGGCGCGCTGCTCGTAAAGGTTGCTACTCCTTCCTGGGACGAAGCACTCAGGGTAAAGGTTGCTCCCGGTGAATAGGTCTGATTGCTAATCGTCGAGAAGTTGATCGTCTGGCTTCCCGCAGGGTTAACCGTCACGGACTGGGTCGCCATCGCCACTTTGTAGTTGGCAGTCGCAGCAGCCGTGGCTGTGATGGTTGCCGTTCCCGCTTTTTTGATTGTAGCCGTGTTGCCGCTGATGGAGATCACCGAGGAATTGCCACTCGTAAAGGTAACGGCACCACCTGGGGCCGTGGCACTCAGGAGAATCGTCGCTCCCGGGCTGAAGACTTGGTTGGAGATCGTCGGGAAGGTGATGCTTTGTGTCCCAAGACTAACATTCACAACCTGCTGATTCGTCGCGGAGGCATAGTTGCCGGTGGCGGCAGCCGAAGCCGTGATGGTGGCGCTTCCGGCTCCCTGAATCGTCGCGATATTGCCTGCAATGGAGATCACATTCGTCGCACTGCTTGTATAGGTAATGGCCCCTGGTGCCGTCGCATTCAGCACAAAAGTCGCTCCAGGTGCATAAGTCTGAACCCCAACGCCGGGGAAGAAGACTCCTTGAGTACCGGGATTGACCGTCACCGTCTGGGACGCTGTGGCCACATTACCGTAGTTGGCGGTTGGCGCTGCGGTAGCCGTGATGGTCGCACTTCCAGCTCCTTGAATCGTCGCGACATTGCCTATAATGGAGATCACATTTGACGCACTGCTTGTGTAGGTAATGGCCCCTGGTGCCGTCGCATTCAGCACAAAGGTTGCTCCAGGCGCATAGGTCTGGGTGGCTGGCGGCGAGAAGCTCACCGTTTGAGTCCCGGGATTGACAGTCACTGTCTGGGACACTGTGGCCACATTACCGTAGTTGGCTGTTGGTGCTGCCGTCGCCGTAATGGAGGCGCTTCCAACCCCCTGGATCGTCGCCACATTCCCAGTAATGGAGATCACATTCGTTGCGCTGCTTGTGTAGGTAATGGCCCCTGGTGCCGTCGCATTCAGTGTAAAGGTCGCTCCGGGCGCATAGGTCTGGGTGCCAACTGGAGGAAAACTCACTGTCTGTGTGCCGGGGAGTACCGTGACAACCTGGCTCGCCGTAGCGATATTAACGTTGGCTGTCGCCGCTGCCGTGGCAGTAATTTTTGCCGTTCCTGTTTTCAGAATGGTGGCACTATTGCCAAGCACTGAAACAACATTCGGCGCACTACTCGTGTAGGTAATGGCCCCTGGCGCCGTCGCATTCAGCGTAAAGGTCGCACCGGGCGCATAGGTCTGGGTGCCAACTGGAGGGAAGGAGATCTGCTGAGATCCCTTGCCAGCTGTCACGGTGTTCGTGACCGAATTCGCCGGACTGTAATAAGGATTTCCGGACTGACTCGCCACGACTTGAACAGCTCCCGCACCGGTGAAGGTAAGTATATTATTGGAGATTGTCGCAGGACCTGAAAGAACAGTGTAGGTGATCGGCAAACTGGAAGAATCCGTCCCGTTCAGTGTGAAGGGCAGGCCATAGGTTCCGTTCAAGCTGCCGCCAAATGCAATGTTCTGTGTGGATCTCTGAATGATATAGAAACCATGCACCAGATTGAACTGATCAGTATATGTACCATAGATCGTACCGCCCGAGATACCATTGACCACAGTCGTTCCTGGTTGTGCTCCCGGGAAGTCCAGCACGGTATAGTTCGCTCCGTCGAAGAGGAAGCCATGAGCGACACTATTGCTATCAGTATAGTTACCCACCGCGGCGGCACCGGAAACCCCATTGATCGTATCAATTCCGTTTCCTTCAGGACCAATGATTGGAGTGGAATTATAACTCGGACTTATCCCATTAAATCGATATCCGTAAAGATTTCCTGAATTCGTGTCGGTATAGGTTCCATAGATAATTGTCCCTGAAACTCCATCAACACTGTTCAAACCGCCGCCGTTAGCGAAGGCATTCGTTCCCTGCGGGCCATAAATCGGGGTATAAACTCCTCCATTATACACGAAGCCATAGGTATTCCCGGAATTCGTCTCAATATAAGTACCAACCACAGCACCTCCGGAGACACCAACAATAGTCTGCAATCCGCCGCCGTTATTGAAGGCATTAGTTCCCTGCGGACCATAGATGGAGGAATAGCCGCTTCCATTGTAAAGAAAGCCATACACAAGGGATGTGTTGGTATCTGTGTAGGTTCCCACCACACTTTTACCGGAAATGCCATTGATCGTGGCAAGCCCTCCTCCATTACTGAACCCAAAAGCACCTTGGGGACCGAGGATGTCGGTGAAGTTGGTGCCTCCGGAACTCACAAAGCCGTAGGTATAATTATTGCCACTGTTGGTCTCAATGTAAGTTCCCAACACATTGATACCGGAAATGCCGAGCAGTACTGTGCTGCCAGGGGCACTATTCGGGTCATCCACCGTGGTATAGGTGTTGTTACCGGTCAGGAGGAACCCGTTGGTATTACCAAACACATCTGCATAAGTGCCGATCGAGTTCAGGCCTGACATGCCGGATACCGTTGTGCCATCAGGTGGTCCTTGGAAGTTGCTATAAGTAGCCGTCGCTAGATCATAGACGAAGGAATAGGTGTTGTTATTGATGTCCTGATAAGTGCCAGAGACTTTTCCTCCACCTATTCCGGTCACCACTGTTGTATCGGGCTGGGCGGCGGGGTCATTGTCATCCAGCGTTGTGTAGTTCGTCCCGTTAAAAATAAAGCCATGGGAGTTGCTGTTCGTGTCGTTGTAATTTCCCGTCACAATGCCTCCGGAAACTCCCACAACAACGGTGTTGCCAGCGAGTGTATTCGGGACGTTCACCTTTGTATAATTCGTCCCGTCGAAGAGGAAGCCGTTGGGGTTACCACCACTGTCGATCGAGTTGCCAACAATCGCGGTTCCGGAAATCCCGACTACAGTCGTTGATCCAACAACCCCGTTTGTATCATCAACTGTTGTGTAATTCGTCCCATCAAAAAGAAAGCCATGATCATTTGTGGAAGTGTCTGTGTAATTGCCAACGACATGACCGCCTGAAACACCGGCCACCGAAGTAGAACCCTCCAACGCATTGGTGATGGTCACGGAATTGGTGACATCAATCTGAGCGTAATTTACTTCGTCGGAAGTGATGAAACCATGCTCATCAGCATTAGTTGAGTTGTCCGTATAATTACCCGCCACATTAAGTCCCGACACTCCGACAATCGCAGTCGATCCGGGCTGGGCATTTGGCACATCGACCGTTATGAAATTTAGTCCGTCGATGGTGAGGAACCCGTGGTTAACATTGTTGCTATCGGTACTCGTTCCAAAGGCAGTGTTCCCCGAGATTCCAACCACGGCGTAGCTGTTTGCACCCGTAGGATCATTGAGGATGACGTAGGATGACCCATAACGGACAAAGCTCCAGGGGGTTTCATTGCTGTCGTTAAATGTTCCGACAGCATTGGTTCCGTCCAAACCAAGCAGCAAGGTTGAATCACCTAGATCCGTCGAAGGAACCGGCGTGCTCGCCATCGGCGGGTCAATGCTGAGATAGCCCAGATCCGCTCGGAGAGGTGAAGAAGCGAGAAGAACCGTGGAAAAAACCGCCGCAATGCAAACGGCAGGAGTTTTCATCACTTTTCGAAAGGAGTGAAGCCAAACTGAATCGGAGGTGTGAAGTGTTTTCATAGATTTTTTGCCGAATCGAATTTTTTGTAATTAATACCTATCGTCACCAAGCACTCCAGCGCCGCAGATGTCAATCATCAAACTATTAAGATTTTTAAATTAATTGATTAGTTTTATTTATCCCTTAAAACCCGACACATTGAGCCTGATTTTTAGCTTCCTGAAACGGATGACTACCTTTTCAGGTTGACACAATGCGACTCAGAGACGCCTACCCCAGCCAAGCGTCTATTTCACCTTGAAAGTCACAGTCACCGGATGCGCCGCAAGGTAGTCTGGATCTCCCGGTTGACTGGCGACAAGCGTCACACTCCCATTATTCGTCGGCGTGATGGTGTAACTGGTACTGCTATTGGTCACAATAGTCGCGAATCCCGAGGAGATACCGAGTGATATTGGCAGACCCGAGCTTGCCGTGGGCACATTAGTCAACGTGAATGGAACCATGTTCGTCTGAGCAACAATGGGCTTGAACGGCTTGATGGTCTGCGATGCCTGTGTCACCACGAAGTTCGTCGTACGGTATCCGACCAGATAATCACGAGAGCCTCCGGTCGTAGCCGTCAGTGTCACCGTGCCGACACCCGTCAGTTGGATAATGTTATTATTTATACTCGTTGCCGCCCCCGATGCACTGAGGGTAACAGGCAAGCCGGAACTGGCCTTGGGAATCGTCACGTCAAAAGAAACCGGCGTGTAGGGAATCTGCTCCTTGATGCCGGTGAACAAAGCAATCGTCTGAGAGCTTTTGGTCACTACGAATGTGATCGTTGTCTGCGGCGCAGGTGCAAACTTCCCATTACCTGACTGATTGGCGGCGAGCGTCACCGTTCCAATACCGCTCAGGCTCATCGTACTCCCCACGACGGTGGCTGGTCCGGAAAGGATGGAAAGCTTTGTCGCCAGAGTGGAGGTAGATTTGGGAAGGGCCACGGAGATGGGCTTCGGTGAATAGGGAATCGTACCATTAGTGATGATGCCACTGAAGGGGCCGATGGACTGAGGGAGCAGTGTCACAAGGAAACTGGTGGTCACTTGGGAAGCTGTGGAATAGTTGGCATCACCCGCTTGATTGGCGGCGAGAGTCACCACACCCTTGTTTGTGGGAGTCACCGTATTGTTACTGGCGTTATAGGTCGCCGGGCCGAAAAGAACTGAAATAATGACAGGTTGTCCTGAGCCTCCACCTGTCGGGGGATTGGTGATGGTCACCGCGATCGGCTTCTTTTGATTCGGGATGCTCGCAAAGGGGCTGATCGTCTGCGACTCTTTGGCAACAACAAAACTCGTCGTCACCTCGGAGGCCGCCGCATAGTTGGCATTACCAGCCTGATCGGCAGCCACAGTAATAGTTCCGGCTCCCGTGATCGTGAGAAGATTATTCGAGAGTATCGCCGAGCCGGAGAGGATGGAGAGCGTCACCGGCAAGCCTGAATTTCCACCTACCGGAGAGGAAATACTAAATGGAGTATCGCCAAAGGTGTGATTTGGAATCGTCGTAAAGGGAGCTATCGTCTGTGATGCTAGGGAAACCACGAAGCTAGTCGTGACTTGGGGAGCCGGGCCATAGGTTGGATCACCAGGTTGATTTGCTGCTAAGACCACCGTACCCACTCCTGTGAGCGTCAGGTTCGTATCCGCAAGGGTCGCGGGGCCGGAGAGGAGACTGACCGTCACAGGGAGCGACGAACTAGCGGATGGTATCGTCACCGCAATGTGATTGGTCGAAAAGGGTTGATCGGGAATCGTCGTGAAACTTGCAATGGTCTGATCCGTTTTGCCGACGGAGAAGCTTGTCGTCACCTGCGGGGCCGCAGTGTAATTGGTATCCCCTCCTTGATTGGCAGCCACCACAATCGTCGTGGGACTGTTGGTGGGAGTTATCGTATTTCCTGAAATTGTTGCTTCACCGGAGACTAGAGACAGCACCACGGGAAGCCCGGAACTTGCCATCGGGGGATTGGTGACAGTCACCGGCGAAAGCCCCTGTTGGTTGGGTATCGTTGAGAACTGGGCGATACTTTGAGCTCTCTTATTCACGGCGAAACTCGTCGTAACCTCTGGGGCGACTGCATAATTACTATTTCCCGATTGATCCGCCGCAAGCGTCACCGTCCCGGCTCCGGTCAGCGAAAGCGTGTTGTTGGAGAGTGTCGCCGGGCCCGAAGAGATGGAAAGAGTGATAGGCAGACCGGAACTCGCCGTCGGAGGCGTAACTGAAAAAGCATCATCTCCGAAGGTCTTGGTGGAAATTGTGGCGAATACGGTGATGGTCTGCGATCCCTTGGTGACAAGGAAATTGGTACTCACAGGCGATGCCGCCAGATAGTTACTGTTGCCGGATTGGCTCGCCGTCAGCGTTACCGTACCCGTTCCGAGAAGCGTTATCAGATTGCCTGTATTTGTCGCCGGACCCGTGGCTGCAAGCGTAACGGGAAGCGCAGAACTAGCAGCAGGCAGAGTGATCGTCACCGGGTTTGTCGTAAATGCTATGTTGGTGATGCCTGTGAACGGGGCGATACTCTGCGTTGCCTGTAAGACAGTGACGCTGTTGGTCACCTGCGCTGCCGCCAGATAATTGCTGTCACCAGACTGATTTGCGGCAAGGACGAGCGTCCCTGTCCCGGTCGGAGTGATTGTTGTCCCGCCCGTTCCTGAATTCGTCCCAGAACCGGAGAGGATGCTGACGGAAATCTGGAGCCCAGAACTGGCACTTGGTGATACAACAAAGGGCACCCCAAACACCTGGTTGGTCACCGCACCGAAGGTGATCGTCTGGGCACCCTTGGCGATGGCGACGGAATTCGTCAAAGGAGCAGCAGCGTAGTAGGCATTATTACCCGGCTGATCGGCCTCCACGGTCACGGTTCCAGCTCCGGTAAAGGTTAGGATATTGTTGGAGAGCGTGGCCGCTCCCGAGAGCACAGTGTACGTGATCGGCAGTCCTAAGGAGTTGGTCAGTGGAAGCGTCGTTGAAGGGTTGGGAACGGCAAAATTCGTCGAAGGTATCGTGTAGGTGGTGATGCTTTGATTTCCCCGCTGAATGGTAAATCCATGGCTGAGGCCATTGGCATCGTTGTATCCCCCGTAAATCATGCTCCCGAGGACTCCATAAATCGTCGTCCCGTTGGTCATCGGCAGTGGCGGCACTGCTTCTGGAAAATCGATCACACTATAACTATAATTCGTTGCGTTGTAGAGAAATCCATGGGGGACACTGTTGGAGTCTGTGTAAGTCCCCACAACATTGTTTCCTGAAATCCCGATGATCGAGCCCACACCACTTCCACTGGTTCCTTCCGGGCCATAGATCCTGGTGTAGGTCGATCCGTTCAGGATAAAACCGTAAGTGTTTGGTGAATTAGCATCCGGGTAGGTTCCTACGACGCTAGTACCTGACATGCCGTTTATGGTTAGGATCCCAGTACCGTTCGTGCCATCAGGTCCGTAAATGGGCGTTGTGGAGTAACCGCTGCCGATCACATAGCGATACCCGTAAAGATATCCAGAGTTCGTCTCCGTATAGGTGCCATACACCGTACTTCCCGAAATGCCATCAACACTTGCTAATCCCCCACTGTTATTAAATGCATTTGTTCCCTGAGGCCCATAGATGGGAGTGTATGTTCCTCCGGTGTAAAAAAAGCCGTAGGTATTGTCAGTGTTGGTCTCAATATAGGTTCCCACCACACTGCTTCCTGAAATCCCGTTTACACTGTCCAATCCACCGCCGTTATCAAAGGAACTCGCTCCCTGTGGGCCATAGAGGGGGGTGTATTTTTTCCCATTATAGAAAAATCCATAAATGTAGCCGGTATTGGCATCCGTGTAAGTGCCCGCCACATTGGTGCCCGAAATGCCAACCACCGCGAGCGATCCAGGAAGGGCGTTAGTATTATTGAGTGTCGTATAGGTGGAGTTGGTACCGTTGTAAAAGTAATAATTCGAATTTCCCGACACATCAACGTAGCTTCCAACAGCATTGGTTCCCGTGCCATTGCTTGAGGCGGAGAGCACCATGGTACTGCTTGGTGGTCCATCGACCGTTGTATAATTGGTTCTACTGAAAACATAGTTGCGAGTTACACCATTACTGTCCAGATACGTCCCGTAGACTGTCCCGCCCCCAATTCCCACGACCACACTGCCATTTGTCGCGTTGGGATAGTCAATGGTTGAATAATTCACCCCACCGTCCGAGGTCAGAAATCCCTTGGTGATTCCGTTTCCATCAACGGTATTGCCGACGACATTGCTACCTGAGATGCCGGTAATCCAGGTGGGAAGCGCACCACTGGGATCCACATCAATTGGTGTGTAAGTGGCCGTCGTGATGTTCCAGAGGAAACCATGCAGAGCAGGCGTTCCGTCCAGAGCATTACCGGCAACCTTACCGCTCGAAATGCCGACCAATGTCGTCGTTCCCATCGTAATGACAGGTCCATTGGTATTTGTACTGTAATCGAGGGTGGTGTAATTCGTCCCGTTGAAATAAAACCCGAAGCTGTTGGTCCCTGCATCCTGATAGTTGCCAACTACGCCTCCACCAGAGAGGGCAACAGCAATGGTGCTGTTGGAAACGCCGTTAGTATCATTCAGCGTTTGATAATTCGTTCCGTTGTATAAATAGCTATTGGTTATGAAAGTGAATCCGTTAGAGGCCATGAAGAAATAATCTCCGATTACATTGCTCCCAGAAACTCCCTTTATAGTTGTCGAACTCATCCCCAATGGATCATTAATCAACACGTAATTTGTGCTGCTTAGGTCGTTTAAAAAACCATCAAAAAATGGAAGCGGCGGATAAGAAATAGTCCCGTAAATAGTAGTCCCAGAAATCCCGCTAACCGCTGTAGCTGATGGATTGAGACTGTCATTCAGAATCGTATAATTCGTGCCATCGGTCACAAAACTGTAGGTGCCGCCATCATTACCAACGTAGGTTCCTACAAAATTGGTTCCCGACACACCAGTAAGGGTTGCGCCTGGGACTGCGGAGAGGGGTTCATCAATAACGATGTTATTGGTATCTCCACGCGCTATGGACACCCAAGAGAGCGAAAACACCAAAAGCAGCCAGAGGATATTTGAGTGTTTTTCCATGGAGCAAAAGCTACTACCCTAAGGAAGCATACTATCCTCACTTCAGCAAACCACTCTTTTGCCATCATCAACTCTTGCCAAGGGGGCTGAT
>Ga0302199_1000109_pt1 | contig 41281 bp, 33 predicted proteins | sample II_Bog_N2_3_FD_194588 | JGI IMG/M metagenome (GOLD analysis project Ga0302199, IMG submission 194588) | Peat permafrost microbial communities from Stordalen Mire near Abisko, Sweden - II_Bog_N2_3 | ecosystem: Environmental > Terrestrial > Soil > Wetlands > Peat | place: Sweden: Abisko, Stordalen... | reverse complement strand
GAAGAGCTGCCGGCTGCGCCATCAACCGACGCTGCGCGTTCAGTGCTGTTGCCCCGAGAGCTGCAGCAATCGAACAGAAATCTCTTCTCGATAGTTGTTTCATGCGGTCTCTGATTCCTCACTTCCTATTAGAACATTTTCGCGGATGGTGCAATGTCGGAGGTACTCCACCCTCGCCATCGACCAGCGCACCGCCGTTGAGAACGGCCGCAAATCTTACCAGCCGAGCTGGAGATGACTCCGAATCCGTGCTGCCTCATGCCACTAACCCGAAATCTGCACGTTCATGAACGAAGCAGGCCAGGCTGAATGTGCGTTCCTCCTCTCTGCATTTATCAGTAAGGCGCATTTACGCTCAAATATTTACAGTTGCTCCTGGAGAAAGGCGACGATTCAATCTCTGTCACCGGCATTGCAGATGAACCATCCTGACTCTCAATCGCAAATTGCACCAGACGATTTCCGCTATCGCCTTGCAGCTCGCGAGGCGATTGTGCTATATAGCATGTAATACAAAGATTGAAGAAAGGATACTCAAGGACTTGCATATTGCACCGTTGTCGCCCATCTCTTGCTCGGCTGCAGAGCCAATCCTCGCGCTCTGCAGCATGGTTACATCGTTGGCTTGCCCCGTGTTCTTGTAGCACTTGACGCCCACGCAGACGCCAGCAAATTTCGCATTTCCACTTGTGATTTGCGGATCGGTCGTCATTGCAGCTCTCTGCACACCTTTTTTCGAGAGATTTGGCTGAGCCAAAGGTGATCCTGCGACTTGCCTGTGGCACCACTGCGGTTCCTCGGATGCTCGCGATTGAATAGGTGGAGAAATGAGATTCTCGGCAGGTATTGACCTCGGGGGTACTTTCACTAAGCTCGCTCTCGTCGATAGCGACGGGGACTTGCTCGACCGCGAGAAGTTTCCATCGCTGATTGGATCGCCTCCACGAGTCTTGCTAAGGAACGCTCGGGCTGCGCTTGAAGCAATGTGCGCTCGCATGCATCTTCCCTATCCCCCCACTGAGGGATGCGGAGTTGGAGTGCCAGGCGTAGTTGACTATGCGTCTGGGACCGTTAGACTCAGTGGTGCATTCGGCTGGACTGGAGTGCCACTGCGAGAAATTGCGGAAGAGGTACTCGGTTGTCGAGTTGCTGTCGATACCGATGTCAATGCCGGCCTGCTTGCGGACCTTCACTTTGGGCAGGCATCCACAGCTTCTGAAATACTCTATGTCTCATGGGGCACAGGAATTGGAGCTGGCCTTGCAGTAGCACGAACTGTTTATCACAGCCGCAATGGGGCAATGGGCAACTTTGGCCACACCCTCGCCAAACCCAACAGCTCACGGCGTTGTTACTGCGGAATCTCTGGTTGCCTCGAAATCGAGATTGGCGCTCGTAGCTTGGTGCAAAAAGCGCACATTCAAATACTTCAGGGGAAAGCCACGCTCATGTCAAATGAGAACGTGCTCACCCCAGAGCTTATTGCAGTAGCCGCTCGGGCAGGAGACGCTTTGGCGCATGAGATTCTGCGGGAAGCTGTCACTCTGCTTGCACGCACCCTCTCTGCTTCCCTCGCAATGCTAAATCCTGACATGGTTGTATTTGCTGGCGGAGTAAGCGCCTGCTTACCTTTGATGCGCGACGTATTCGATTTGGAACTTGCTCGCAGCGTTCCTGCTTTCACGCTTGCCAACACAACAATTGGGTATTCGGCCTTCGGCGAGTCTGCCGGAGTCGTTGGAGCCGCTAAACTCGCAACACTGTGGAGATCCAAATGATTGCAAAGATACATTCTGCAAGCAGATATCAGCGCGTTCTGAATGAGGTTTTCGAGCGTATTGTCGATACCCAGTTGGAGAAGCTAACTACTGCTGGGATCTGGGTCGCCGAGAGAATTGTCTCCGGAAATCTGATATACACCCTCGGTAGTGGGCACTCCTTGCTGATTGCTACGGAGTTGTATTACCGCGCAGGAGGTATCGCCAATTTTGACGTTATTCACGACAAAACTTTCGGGCGCGCGGAAAGACTCCCCGGATACGCCAAGGTTCTCCTCGAAAGCTATCCTATTTCTGCCGACGATCTGCTGATCCTGGTTTCGAATTCAGGTCGCAATGAGCTGACGGTTGAGATGGGGCTCGAAGCTCGGGAGCGCGGCATCAGAACCATTGCAATTACTTCTCTCGCCCATTCGCATTCTGCTGCTCCTCGAACAGCAAGTGGTCTTCGACTCTGTGAAGTAGCTGATCTGGTGATCGATAATTGCGGCATTCCAGGCGATGCATCCCTGGAAATATCCTCCCCGCATGGCCAGGTCATGGTCGGTCCAACATCGACCGCTGCCGGAATTTTCATTGCGAACTCCATTGTTTCAATTGCAGTACAGGAACTGATCGACAGGGGGTATGACCCTCCAGTCTTCGCGAGCGCGAACATTGACGTTGGTGATGCAAAAAACAAAGCTCTTCTCCAATTTCTGCGGATGCGGATAAGGGGATTATAGGCACTGCTTGCTGATTTGGCATGAGACCAATGCGAATTCAAACAGTGTCTGCGAGAGTCGTAATCCATAGGAACAGTGCAAAGATGAAACCAAGAAAACAGATCCCAGCTTATCGGAATATTTGTGAATTGTTGGCCCGCCGCATCAAATCCGGCGAACTGCGTCAAGGCGATGCAGTTTCTTCAGAACGTGACCTTGCCGCAGAATTTGGTGTAAGTCTGATGACCGCAAGGCACGCGCTGCAGGTGTTGACCACTGAGGGACTCCTGAGCCGCCGCCCCTGCGTGGGAACATACGTGGCTCCCGCAAAGATTCACTTCAATAAACTGGCGAGCTTTACGGAAGAGATGTTAGCCAGGGGATATAAGCCCGAGTCTCGTGTCTTAAGCGCAACACTCACATCACAGAATGACGAGGTATGTTCAAAGCTTTGCCTGCCTGCTGGTAGCAACCTCAATCGAATGCAAAGGCTGCGTCTCACGGGAGGAGAGCCATTTTCTATTGAGACATGCTATTTATCGGCTCAGCGCTTTGATGGCATCCTCGCGCAGGATTTCGAGCTGAAGTCTCTATTCTCAATAATAAGTGAAGTTTACGGAGTCACAATCAGTTATGCCGATGAAGAGATTGATGCCACGTCCGCCGACCCGAAGACGGCTCGACTGCTAAAAGTGCGGCCGGGATCGCCGATTTTGCGAATACGCCAGCTACTCTATGGCAGCACTACCCCGATCATTTACTCTACAGCACTCTACCGTTCTGATCGCCACTCGTTGCTGGTTAGGCGTTTTCGCTAACGCGCAACGTTGCTGCGGTTCTGCGTGTGGTCGATTCGACTTGCACAGAATGGGTGCTTTTGACTAGCGCCTACCAGTAACTCAAAACAGAACTACGGTGACGGTGAACTGCAAGATCGCATTCGCGACAACGAGGAAGGACGCAAGTGACGCAGGTTGACGCTGAACAATTGCGGCAGGAGACGATCAAGACCTATCGAGAGCTTTCCGGTGCGCTTGCAGTGTACACGCGCCGTTTGACCTTCGACCTATGCCTGGCACAGGATGCTGTTCAAGAGACGTTCTTGCGTTTCTTCGTTGCTCTCATGCAGGGAGAGATTATCCACAACCGCTCGGCGTGGCTGCACCGGGTCGCACACAACTACATCTGCGAAACGGTGCGCTCCTCGGCGGTGCGCTCTTCGGTTGCGCTGGACGAAGAGGAAATCAAGGGGCATGTGGCGCCGGAGAGCGAGGGGGCTGAGTGGAATGAAACCCTCGAGCATCTGTTAGCTCCGCGCGAAATCGAGTGCTTTCGTCTGCGCACCGAGGGCTTTGACTATACTGAGATTGCGAGCCAAATGGCGATTCATCCGGGGACTGTGGGGACTTTGTTAAATCGGGCGGTTCGGAAGTTGCGTCTTGAGGTCAGGGGTAAAGGGAGGTTGTTGTGAACCAGTCGGCAGGGAAGTCGATGAAGGATGAAGGCGGCATTCTGTCGGCCTTCGGTTTCTCTATGCCTCCCGACGAGGCGGCCGCGGTGGACGAGCTTTCACGGCAATTGCTTTCCTGGAGTCATCTATGGTCGGGTCACCCCGAGGCCGGCGAGGTCGGCAGCAAGCATCGTTTGGTGCGGAAGCGGCTCGCCACTTGGCTGGGGCGCTGCATCGGGCAGCGCGCACGCGGCTTGTTAACGAGCAGCGCTGAAGATCTCTCACTGGCAATTTCAACACCTCTGCTGACTGCCTTTCTGGGGCGCCGCGCGACGCGTGAGCTTTCGCGGCAGGTACTGAGGGACCTGTAGGCTGACCGATGCCGCGTTTTGTCCAATGGATCTGGAGAGTGTGTGCAATTCATGTCATGCTGGGCATGGCTGCCTATTTGTACTATCTGATGACCGACAGTTATCGCTATTTGATCTGGTATTTCTGGATTGAAGGTACTCTCTTCCTTTTACTGATGACGGCCGCCGAATCCTTTCTGGCGCTGCAATGCCGGGCGGGTTTCGACGCCGATGAGCCGATGCGCCTGGCGTGGACGTTCATCGCGCTGTCGTCATTCTCGCGGTTTGCCGGAGCGGTTCTGATGGCTGCCAAAGGATGGCACTTCACCTGGATTACAGGCCAGACCTCCTCTGCATTGGCATTGATCTCACTTGAGCGACTCGCACGAATCGGCGATGTAGTGGGCGGGCCGCTCGCCTTGGCTCTTCTGGCGGCTGGATTGAGCCGGGTTCTAAAAATCCAGCGCATGTTCAACGTTCTGAGCCGACTGACGCGCATGGACCGGCTGCTCATCGGGCTGATTGTCGCATTTACGCTTGGCCAGGTCGTAAACATAGCGCAATACATTGCCCATCGTCCGCAGTTGAGCACCGTTTTCCTCTGGCTTAGCGATCCGCTCTTGGCGCTTCTACTGATCGAAGCGGTGCTGATTCGCCGGTCGGTGATTCGCGTGGGGTTCGGACTGATTTCTCAGTGCTGGGGAATGTACGTGATCGCAATTGTCACAACATCGGCCGGAGACGCATCGCTCTGGGCGGCAAACGCGGGTTTGCTATCCGCGCCAATGACGGCATTGAGTTGGTATATCTGGTTTTTTGCCTCGGCGGCCTTTGCCAGCGCGCCGGCTTATCAGTTGGCTGCCATGTCGCTGCCCAGCGCGGAGGAAAGTGCGGCGCGGACGCGCGTCTGAATATCCGAGCTACTACAGTTTGCCTCAAAATATTTTTGCGAACTTGTCAAGAAATCGACATTCTGTTTCCTCATACGTGTGGAGCGTTCGGTGGATGGGACCGGTATGCCACGGAGCCTGACGGAGATAATTGTGCCGGTTATGGTAAACGATTTCTCTCGCCGCTTCGTTCCGACTAATTTGGCATCCAGCCATAGCTGGCGCATTGAGCAAATTGCTATTGGAGGCAATCATGAGATTTCCCAATCTACTGGGCCGATTATTCTGTTTTGTTTTGTTAGGTGGTGCCGCAACCGGTTGGAGCCAGGCAACGTCGGGCTCGATTAACGGCAAGGTCAGCGACCCAAAGGGCGACTTAATTCCGCAAACAAGAGTTGCGGTAACGGCCCAGGAGACAGGTCGTGTCACTGTAGTCGAGACCGATGCAGAAGGAAGCTATCAGGCAGACAATCTTCTTCCCGGAAACTATACGGTTAGTGTCCGCCAGCTTGGCTTCAAGCCTTTCGCGACACGCCCGTTCGAGTTGCAGATTGACCAGAAGCTCCGCATCGACATCACGCTGACGTTGGGCGAGGTGACCGAGTCAGTCGCCGTCACAGACGTGGTGCCGCTGATGCAGACACAGAGCGCTGCTAACGGGCAGGTGATAGGCGCCTCCGACATAGCCAATATGCCATTGCTCGGCCGCAATTTTATCGATCTCATGCTGCTTGTTCCCGGGGTGATCAAGGGCGGCGGCGGCAATAACGTTAACCTTTCGGTCAACGGCCAACGCGAATTCGGCAATTCCTTCCAGGTCAATGGCGCGGAGGTCATGGCCAACCGTGACAACGGCTCCGGTCTTGCCCCCAGCGTCGACGCGATGCGGGAGTTCAAGGTTGTCACCTCCGACTACGCGCCCGAATTCGGTCGTGCATCCGGCGGTGTCATCTTGCTAGAGACCAAGGGAGGCTCGAACAAATTTCACGGTTCGGCATTTGAATTCTACCGGCCGAGCAACACGGCGGCCGATACGAGAGGATTCGGCAAATCCGTTGTCAGTAACGCCTCACAGCTCCAACAACACAACTACGGCGGTAACATAGGCGGCCCGCTGCGCAAGGACCGCACTTTCTTCTTCGTCAGCTATGAGCGCTCGCAAAAACGGGACGTGGTTCCCTATACGATCCCTACGCCTTATACAAACCAGATAAGCTTTCTGAGCGACGGCAGCGCCGATCTCTCCGGTCTCACCGATCCCACAAGCGGTAACCAGATTCCCATCTACGATCCTTACTTTTTTCAGAACAACTACTACGCGCAGCAATATGAGGGAAATGTCATTCCGGCTTACCAAATCAGCCCGGCAGGCAAGCTTATAGTGACCAAGATGTTTCCCAAGCCGAATAATTCGAATACGGACTACTGGGATAACTTCACTGCCGCGCAGCGCTTTAGGAACCATGGCAACAACGGCAACGTCCGTCTCGACGAGAACCTTTCGGCGAAGGACCGCCTCGCGTTCACGTTTGATATTAATCAGGGCGAAAGCTATTCCGGAGATCCGTTCGAGGGGTCGGGCACCTATATCAATATCGGCGGCGCCGATTCGGGCGATCGTACCTGGTACGAGAGCGAAACAATCGGCTCCTCCTGGTCTCGCACCATCTCTGCAAATCTGTTGAACGACTTGCATGCCTCCTATATCATCATGCCGCTGGTGGAACGGGGCCTGCTTGATGGCACGCGTCTGGCCGATAAGTTAGGCATCGCCAACGCCAATATCAACGACTTTCCTGATACCTGGTCCTTCCCGCAGATCTATCTCGAGTCAGGCGCCGTCACCGGTGGTTCTACATGGAAGCCGCTTAGATTCCGCGACGTGAATTTGCAACTGTCTGACGCGCTTGACTGGAATCGCGCCCACCACGCCTTCAAGCTCGGCTATGTGTATCGGCACCTCAACTCTCGCCCGGATTTCTCGCTCTTCCCGGAGCCTTACGAGTACTTTGCCGGTGCCGACGGCGCCATGACCAGCGATTCGTCATATAGCTACTGCGACTACAGTGCGTTCTATTATTGTGGAGGAAATGAAATTGCCGATCTGTTGCTGGGGCTGCCCCAGGTGGTGTACCAAGGCTTGCAACTCACCAATCCGCATACCACGAGCAACGAGCATAGCATTTACGTGCAGGATGCCTGGCAGGTCACCAACCGCCTGAATTTGAACTATGGCGTTCGCTATGAATATCGTCAGCCATTCGTCGACACCAACAACAACGCCTCGAATTTCGATCGTGATACGCTCACCGTCCAGATTGCCAACCGTGGTTCGAACAGCCGCTCGCTGGTTGATTCAAATAAGGATGATTTCATGCCGCGGGTCGGCGCTGCCTATTTGGTCAACGACAAAACAACGGTACGTGGAGGCTACGGTATGCCTTCAGCGCGATGCCGGTACGTCTGCACTGGGTATAGCGCCGCCAACCAGATTCCCAAGCTATCGCTCCCGAATCTGGATTCGCCCATGAGTTGGATTCTGCCCTTCAACCCAACCCAGGGCGCGCGGCGGCATCCTCGAAGAATTTCGCAACCTGTTTCTTCAGTTTTGCTGCAGGGCAAGGGTAGTTGCACCCTCCTCGACGATTGCCAGATCCCACGGCGCCAGCGTCAACTGCGCGGCTCTGGCGACTGGCTTGCCGTCGAGCAGATTGGTTCCAGCGCTATAGGCGTAACTTACTTTCACTTCAGTGCCTGAGTAATTGAAGTAGTAGTGCAGGCGCTTGCCCAGGCGGTTGACGCCATGCTGGACGTGGACTGCGGGCGGCAGTTGCTGGTCGGGGCCGGTGAGGCCGGCTTTCTCGAGTGCGCTGTTGAGCACGGCGGTTTGCAGCTTATCGGAGAGGTAGGTTCCCTCGTAGAGCAGGGTTCCGGAACCGAACTCGTTTTCGGTGATGGCCGGCCAGCGGCCGAGAAAGGGGTGGTCGTAATATGCAATAGCTTTCGCGTGCTCGGGCATGAGAAACTCTGCCCAATATTGAACCTTGTTACCATCGCCCACGTGGAAGGGGTCGCCTTTGAGCTGGAGCGGCCGTTCGAGATTGGAAAACTCCTGATAGCTGAAGCCGGCAGCTTCGCGGAGCGGGCCGGGCGCCCGTACCCAGCGAACCGCGGAGTTCTCGTTGGCGAATCCGCTCTTGAAGGTCATCACCACATGACCGCCGTTCTTCACGTAATCCGAAATTCGACGCATCAGGGCGTCGTCCGAGATATAGAGGGCGGGAACGATGAGCAGCTTGTAGGCGGAAAAGTTGGCAGTGGTGGGAAAGACGAAATCCGAGCTGATGTTCAGATCGTAGAGCGACCTGTGCATCTGCTGGACCAGCGTGGCGTAGTCGGCTGTGGAAGGACCGAAGCTCCATTGCCCGCCGGAAGAGGCGAAGGGCATGAAACCGATAGCGTTCAGCGAGTCGCGGCTCCACAGGATAGCAACCTGGCTGTGAATCTTCAGGCCGACGAGGTGTGGGCCGATCCTTTCCAGCTCATCAGCTGTCCGGCTCACCTCGGCGTAGGCGCGATTCGGTTCCAGATCATGCGAAAGGACACCCTTCCAATACGTCTCCTGGTTGGCGGCGATCGAAGCCCAGTGCCAATACTCCACCATGTCGGCGCCGTATGAGAGATGAGTGTAAACGTCCTCGCGCAATTGGCCGTCGTAGGGCGGGAACTGATAGGCCGAGGTCCAGTCGGTGGTCTGAGCGTTGGTCTCGGTGACAAGAAAGTTCGAGTGCTTGAGCGAGCGGGTGAAATCTTCCTGGATGGATTGCGCGGCGCCGTCAAAATGGTCCTCGGTCCCGTGGTAAACGTTGACGGCGGGAATTTCGAGGGCTTCTGCGATGGCCTCTTCGTTCACATCGCCGTGCATCATGCCGGCGTAATCGGTGGTGACGAACTGGCGCGGCGAGGCCGACTCGCGGACCAGCGCGGCCTGCCAGCAGAGGAAATCAGTCACGCGCATCTGGCTCCAGCGTGTCCACTCCAGCTTATAGCCGGTGCTCTGGGCGCCGTCGCGGGTGGGCAGATCCTCCCAGGTGTGGATGTTCTCGCCCCAATAGTTGAGGAACCAGGCCTTGTTGAGCGCCTCGGGAGTGCCAAACTTCTTTTCCAGGTAATGCTGGAAGCCGATGAAAACGTCGTGGTTGACGGCGTTGTAGCTGGAGGTCTCGTTGTCGAGTTGCCAGCCGATCACAGTGGGGTTGTCTTTGTAGTGGGCGACAATGTGGCGGATGAGGCGCTCGGCGTAGAAGCGATAAGCCGGCGAGTCAGTGTCCATATTCTGCCTCATGCCATAGGTGCTCTGCACGGGCGGACCGCCAAATGCTGCGCCATTGAGGCGTTGGGTCAGAATCTCGGGGTGTTGGTGTGCCATCCAGGCGGGGATCGAATAGGTGGGTGTGCCCAGGATTACCTTGATGCCGGCCTTGCCCATGGCATCGACGACACGATCCATCCAAGCGTACTCGAATTTGCCGTCCTCAGGCTCCCACAAGCTCCATGTGGATTCGCCCATGCGCACCACATTGAAACCAGCGGCCTTCATCATGGCAACGTCCTGGTCCAGCCGCTCGTAGGGCATGTATTCGTGGTAGTAGGCCGTGCCGTAGAGCACGGTGGGAAACTCCAGACCTGTACCCGCGGTTGCAGCGGCCGTGGCCGGAGCGCCTTGCTGAGCACCTGCCGCAGCACCCCATGCCAGAGAAGCTATTGCCAAAAGGCCTAGAAAACGTTTACAAAACGACTGCATGGTGGTTTCCTTTCATATTCATCGCATCGCCATGAAATGCCTGTTACTGCCGCCGCAGTTCTAAGTGATGCGGTTTCGGAGCAGAATCCTTGCGCACCGTTGCGGCCAGTTCGCCCCGCGCCTGCGGCAGCGTGGCCTCCGCGATGGCCGAAGTCGGGCCTGCTTTTGTTTCGGCGCGGAGGATAAATCGCGCCTGGTCGAGTGTGGCGCACCGGTCTTCAGTCTAGTCGATGCTGCGCGCCTGGGCCAAGCCGCACTCTTGTCCAACGCAAGATGAGCCTGGAGCCGGGAGTTGATTCCAGCGCAAGTTCCTCGGCTACAGCCTCTGGGTGGCTGACGGCGGCAAGATCGAGACCGGCGGCCGAAAATGGAAGATTAGCCGGGCTCTGGCCGGAGACTGGGTCCGCCTGTTGCCGGTTGAAGAGCGCATCCTGGTCTACTACTGCGCCACCTTGGTTCGCGAACTCGACCCGGCGATCAGGCGCTCGACAATTGTCGAGCGCCTGAAAGCCGAAAAACAAAACCCAATAATGTGTAAAGGATGTCCCGGAACATTCTGTAAACCATGTTGTGGAACTTGACACCAGAAGCATCGCGCAAGGATGGGACCCGGGGCTTACGATCATTGAGAATCGCCAATCTCTCAGTGCGCGGCTGGTTGCGCAGGCGTTTTCTCAAACAGTTCCAGATTTTCACCTTTCCACACCATGGCTGAGTGGATGCGGTCGTATCCGCTGGGATGGTCGAAGAAGATCCGCTCCTCCAATGGGCCGGGCCGCATCTTGCGATACTCCGACAGGTGAATCGCGGCCTGGGCAAAGCCGTCCGGCTGGCGTGCGGCGTTCAGGCCGAACATGTCGGCCTCCTTCTCATGCATCCGGGTTTCTGTGTTCGTCACCGGCGTGAGCACAAAGAAGAAGATCCCGGCCAGCAGGAAGACCAGCGGCAGTACGGCCGGGTCGCCAACGCCGCGAATCTGCCACCGCTCTCCCCAGCGCGCCAGCGTCCAGCCCAGCGCCCAGCGCAGGAACGCAAAAAAGAGCACAATCACGACCGACAAGAAAAAGATGGACTTGGGAATATGGTTCATCACGTAGTGGCCCATCTCGTGGCCCATCACCGCCTGAATCTCCTCGGGCGAGCCGCGCTTCAGCAGGTTGTCGTTGAGCGTGATGCGCATGGTGTTGGCAAAGCCGCTCACATTGGCGCTCATGCGCGTGGTCTGGCGGCTGGCGTCTATCTGATACACAACGTTGGTGGGAATTCCGTTGGCGTGCGCCATGCGCAGAATCGGGACCGTAATCTTCGGATCATTCAGCCGTGTAACTTTGTTGAAGATCGGCTGCAGATAGACCGGGCCGATGGCTATCCCAACCACGGCCAACGCAATCATCGCAATCGAGCCCCATAGCCACCAGTTCTGCCGCAGCTTGCGCACGATTGCGAGTAACACCACCACTACAATCGCGCCCATAATCAGGCTAACCAGAAGACCCTTGCCCTCATCGCCCATCCAGGGGCCAAAACTCTGCGTAGCCATGCCGTATTTGTGCTCGCGTACATAGTTCTCATAGAACTCGAGCGGGAAGCCCAGCACCGTGGTCAGCAGCACATACTGTCCCCAATAAAGGGCTCCGCGCAGCCAAATAAATCGAGTAATGCGCTCGGCCAACGCGCGCATCCTTACCGGCAAAAGCCAATTCAAGAACCGTAGGCAGATTGCCGAAACATAACTCGCAACGCGCTCGGCCAGGTCGCGCATCTTTGCCGACCAGCGCAGATTCAGCAGAAGAAGGGCAACGACCGAGGCATACAGAAAGTCCCACAGGATGAGCCAATAGCCGCCTTCAAAATATGCGTTGGACCGGGCAGTGGCAGCGGGCGGAATCATCGCCATATAGGCTTCTGTGGCAGCTTCGGCATCAAAGTGCGCCGAGGGCTGGGCCGCGGCCGGAACCTGTGTGATGTCTACCGTGGGTTGAATGGCGGGCTGAGCCTGGGCTGAGCCGAGACCGAAGGCCGCAAACAAGACGAGGAGCGCAAAGCTCCGCAAACGCCATTTCATAAGGAAATTCCTCCTTCAAGAGATGTTTTCCTATTCCGCGTCGGGAAGGCTCAAGGGCCACTTCATACAAGATAAGCCCTGAAAAGCAGTTACGCGCTCCGGGTTCAAGCGGTTCCATGCTCTTCGGTATATTCTGGAATGTTGCCGCTAAGCAAACAACCGCGGCGGGAAACCCCAAGGACCTTACGCCCATGAACGCACAAACCATCGCCATACACCTGCCCGACGGATCCATTCGTGAAGTGCCCGCAGGCACCACGCCCCTTGAAATCGCCAACTCCATCTCGCCGCGGCTGGCTGCGGCCTCCGTGGTGGCGCGGCTGACACCGCTCAGTGGCGCGAAAAATCTTGCTGCCGCTGATGAACACGCCTCTGAGGCCGCCATGTATGGCGCCGAAGACGCGGCCGCACCGCGCCTGGTTGACCTGACCACTCCGTTGACCGCAGACACGAAGCTGGAGCTGGTTAAAGAAACAGACCCGGAGGCGCTCAAGGTGGTGCGCCACTCTGCCGCGCACGTACTGGCCACTGCGGTTCTCGAACTCTTTCCCGAGACAAAACTGGGTCACGGCCCAGCCACCGACGCCGGCTTCTTCTATGATTTCCATCGCCCAAAGCCTTTCACGCCTGAGGACCTGGTGCTCATTGAGGCCAAAATGGCTGAAGTGGTGGCGCGTGACGACAAGTTTGTCCGCGAACAGGAACCCCGTGAGCAGGCGCTGGCGGAGTTCGACCGCGACGGCGACTTCATGAAGACCCACTTCGTGACCAAGTTCACCGAACCCGGCTCTCAGGTCAGCTTTTATCGCAACGGCAAATTTCTGGACTTTTGCCGTGGACCTCACGTGCCCTCGACCGGCCGCGTCAAGGCAGTCAAGATTACCAGCCTGGCGGGCGCTTACTGGTTGGGAGACGAAAAGAATCCGCAGCTTCAGCGCGTCTATGGAACCGCGTTCTTCTCGCAAAAAGAGATGGATGCGCACTTTGCGCGTCTGGAAGAAGCCGCCAAGCGCGACCATCGCCTGCTGGGCAAGCAATTGGACCTTTTCAGCATTCAGGAACTGGCCGGCGCGGGACTTATCTTCTGGCATCCCAAAGGCGGCATCGTTCGCAAGATCATGGAAGACTGGATGCGTAACGAATGTCTGCGCCGCGGCTACTCCATGGTCTTCACCCCGCATGTGATGCGCCGCGAGTTGTGGAAGGTCAGTGGCCATGAGGGCTACTACTCCGACAACATGTACACGCCGATGGAGCTGGATGACGCCGAGTATCGGCTGAAACCGATGAATTGCCCCGGCCACATTCTCATCTATAAGAACTCGCCGAAGAGTTACCGCGACTTACCCGTCCGTCTGGCCGAGTTAGGCAATGTTTACCGCTACGAGCGCTCCGGAACCATGCACGGATTGCTGCGCGTGCGCGGCTTTACCCAAGACGATGCGCACATTTTCTGCACTCCCGGCCAGATTGAGGATGAGGTCGTCGCCTGCATCGAGTTTGCCAAAGCGGTGCTGACGACTTTCGGCTTCAACGAGTTCAAGGTCGAGTTATCCACCTGGGACCCCAACGACCGCGCCCACTACACCGGCTCGGATGAGAATTGGGCTCTTGCAAATGGCGGCTTGCAACACGCTCTCAGCCGCATGGGGATTGAGTACAAGACCATCCCCGGCGAAGCCGCGTTCTACGGTCCCAAGATAGACATCAAACTTGTCGATGCCCTCGGCCGTCTCTGGCAGCTCTGCACGGTGCAAGTCGACTTCAATCTCCCTGCCCGCTTCGAGCTGGAGTATGTCGGCGAAGACGGAGAGCGTCATCAGCCCGTCATGATCCACCGCGCCCTGTTCGGCTCCGTGGAGCGCTTCTTCGGCGTGCTCATCGAGCACTACGCCGGAGCTTTCCCGCTGTGGCTTGCGCCTGTTCAGGTTGGCCTTGTCCCCATCAGCGAGCGGCACCACGAATACGCGAAGAAGGTCGAAGCTGAACTCAAGGCCGCGGGCCTCCGCGTGGAAGTGGACGACCGCAACGAAAAGATGAACGGCAAGATTCGCGATTTCGCCAACCTGAAGACGCCCTACATTCTCGTCTTCGGCGACAAGGAGCAGGAAGCCAACGCGGTCAGCGTGCGCACTCGCGGCAAAGGCGACCAGGGCTCCATGCCGCTGGCCGAGTTTATCGCTAAAGCCAGAGCGCTGGTGGAAGGCCAATCCACCGAGTTATAGATTGCACGGTTCGGCATCTTTCTAGCAGGAGGTGCCGGACCAATCCAGAATCTCTGAGGCAGGGTCACGATCGCACTGAAATCTGGTATCGTTCCAGTAATCAGGTGACACTTGCTATGCGCCGTACGAAAGTTCCACTGTTGCGCTCTTTTTGTGTCTTGCTTCCTCGCTATGGCTTGATAACGCGTGTTTTAGCTGTTTGTCTTTGCGCCGCTCTCCCCGCGACAGCACAGGATAAGCCAGCCCAAAACCCATCCGCTCCGCCCCCTCTGTCTTCCGCATCCAAGCCTCCTGACGTCTCCAAGGAAGCCCTGGTTTGGGACAAGCTCATCATTAGCATTCGGATGAATGCGGACGGTACCGGCACGCGAGAAACCACTGCCCGTGTAAGCATCCTGGCTGACTCTGGCGTAAAGGCAATGGCAGTGCTCACCTTCACCTATACGGTCTCGAACCAACAGGTGGAGATAGGCTTTGTCCGCGTCATCAAGCCAGATGGCAGGGTGGTTGTCACGCCCGATTACAACGTTCAGGACATGCCCGCTGATGTGACCCGCGAGGCGCCCATGTATTCTGACATTCACCAGAAGCATGTGGCTGTCAAAGGCCTCGGCGTCGGCGACACATTGGAATACCAAACCACGCTTCGTACCGTAAAGCCAGAGGTTTCTGGCCAGTTTTGGCTCGAGTACTCCTTTCAGAAAGACCTTATTGCTCTGGACGAACAGCTTGATCTCGACCTGCCCGCAGACAAAGCTGTAACTGTGGCGAGCGCCGATCTTCAACCTACTGTTACCAGCGCTGGTGGCCGCAAGCTCTACCATTGGGCCAGTTCCAATCTAGCGCGGCCCGATCCAGACGCACCGCCCAAGTCAGTCAAGCATTGGAAACCGTCGGTCCAGATAACTACCTTTACCAGTTGGGAACAGGTCGGCGCCTGGTACGACTCTCTCCAGCGCGATTCCCTCATTGTTACCCCAACCATTCAGGCCAAGGCGGACGCGCTCACCAAGGGGCTCACTTCCAACGAAGATAAACTGCGCGCGATCTTTAACGATGTGGCGCTGCACATTCACTATGTTGGCCTTGATTTCGGCATTGGACGCTATCAGCCGCATCCGGCTGACGATGTCCTCTCCAACGAGTACGGCGACTGCAAGGACAAGCACACACTGTTAGCCGCGTTGCTTAAAGCCACCGGCATCGAAGCCTGGCCAGTGCTGATCTCCGCCGCCAGTTACGAACTTGACCCGGCCACGCCTTCTCCTGCGCAGTTCAACCACGTCATTACACTCGTTCCTATTAACGGCAAGCTGCTATGGATGGACTCCACTGAAGAAGTCGCGCCGGTGGGTTTGTTGATGGGCATCCTGCGCGACAAGCAGGCCCTCGCCATTCCTGATGGCAGACCCGCATATCTTGAGAAAACCCCTGAGGATTCGCCTTCCCCTAGATCAATTCGCATCCAAGTCGATGGCAAGCTGTCTGATAAGGGACTTTTCACTGGACATATTGCCCAGATTACAGATGGGGACATTGGAATGTTATTTCGCACCGGCTTCCGCAAGGTCCCGCAGTCTCAATGGAAGGAGTTAACGGAGAGAGTTGCCCACTCGGAAGGATACGGCGGAGAGGTTTCGAATCCCCAGGTCTCCGACGTTGAGCAAATCGGCCAGCCCTTTGAATTGTCCTTTGATTACACGCGAGAGAGGTATGACCAGTGGGATGACCATGTCACCTCCCATTGGATTTCGCCTCCTCTCCCGGCAATTGGCGGAGAATTGGCTCCGGGCGTGAAGGAAAAGAAACCGGCCGACGACCCGGAACTCGGTTCCACCGGCGAGACCGTCTATCACGCCACTGTGGAGATACCAACAGGTTGGTCCATGGTCCCGCCAAAAGATTTCGATCTTAGAGAGGACTGGCTCGAATACCACGCGAAATATAGCTTCAAGAACGGAAGCTTCACAGCAGACCGGTCTCTTCTTTTGAAGAAGACAACAATTCCGCTTGAACAGTGGGACAAGTATCTTGCTTTCCGCCGCGGAATGTTTGAAGACTGGAACCGGCAGACCTTGATCTCACCCGCCGCTCAGGCCATCGCGCAAAACTGGCAGAACAAGATCAACGAAATGCACCCGCTCGAAAGAGCGCGGATGAACGAGAACCTGACTGTCACCCGACCCTTGCTCGATGCCTTGGAGTACCTGGCACCGGATCCTCCGGCCAGTGCTGTGGACCTCGCTATGGCCGTCGATCTTTCCCGGCAGGCGGTGGAAGCAGTCGAAGCAAAGACTCATCAAGTACCTCCCAATGATGCTGCCTCGCTTTACTGGACGAATGTGCTAGCTCATGCCTGGTCTACCAGGGGATGGGCGGCGCTGGAAGCCAAAGATCTGCCGACTGCCGAGAATTACCTGCGCGCCGCCTGGCAACTGAGCCAGGACCAGATGATCGGGTACCAACTTGGCCGGCTGTTGGAGGCCAAAGGCAACAAGGCCAGCGCGATACACATTTACGAACTCGCTAGCGTGAGCACCGCTGGAATGAACGATCTGGCCGACAGGCTCTTCTATTCCAGCTACAAGGTGGGTGACCAGATTGCCGCGAGTTACGAGAAGCTGACAGGCAAGCCTTTGACGGCTACCGCGCTGAACCACGGTCAATACAATGGCAGCTTGAGCGCCGAGTTGGACAAGGAGAACGAGGTTAAAGGCCTCACGCGAACCAGCAAACTCAACGGAGAAGCACTATTCACCTTGGCCTACGAGCCGGAAAAACCAGCGATGGTCTACCTACTGCAAGGCGACAAAGAGTTTGCTCGCATGGAAGCTATGCTTCTGACGAGCCATTTTCTGTTTCCCATGCCGAACGGCTCAAAGGCGCGTCTCCTGCGAGAGGTTCGCCTTGTGTGCTCATCGTATGGAGGCGGATGCGACGCTTATTTACTTTTGCCCTCGGCGATCCAGATTCCACCTAATGACATAACGCCAGCTAACGCGCCCCAAGGCACGAAGGCCGTCCCGATTGATCAGACTTCAGAAATTCAAAAGAAGGTCGGAACCGTGGAACGAGTGCATTTCTTTGAAAGCGACTTCGACGCGCCGCCTTTATCGGAACGACATTACGCAACGCGGTTTGATAAGGAAAACACTCGCTACGTTTTTTACGAACTAGTTCTCGCGCATCCATTTCTGCAAAATGCGGTAGAATTCGCACTCAAGTCGGTTTGGTATGGACCAGACGGGAAACAAGTACACGAAAACACACGGAGAGCGCAAATTCATCCGGAATGGAAAACTTCCAATCACTATCATGGGTATGGGAGTTCCAAAGGTGGCACCCTTGTTCCGGGCACTTACCGCATAGAACTCTCTGTAGATGGCGAAAAAATTGCGGAAGGCTCCTTCGAGGTTTACGCTAACCCAAGCAAAAGTCAGCAACAAATTCGGGAGACTGATTCTAGCTCGATCCTTACGCGTTGATTGCCATGCCCTCGACGGCGCCGTATGCATCGAGCAGGGATTCGGCCAGCGTGGGATGCGCGTGCATGGTGAACATCATTTCCTCCACCGTGCCTTCCAGTTCCATCACCGCAACTGCCTCGGCGACTAGCTCCGTAGCTTGTGGGCCAAGGATGTGAACGCCAAGGATCTCGCCGTATTTTGCATCGGCGACAACCTTCACAAAGCCGTCGTGATTGCCCAGGATGGTGGCTTTCGAGTTACCGGCGAACGGGAATTTGCCCACCTTCACTTCATACCCTTTTTCTTTGGCCTGCGTTTCCGTCAAGCCCGCTGACCCGATCTGCGGCTCGGTATAGGTGCAGCCGGGGATGCGGTCGCGGCGCACAGGACGGAAGCTGCGGCCGGCAATCTTCGCCACGGCGATCATGCCGCTCATTGCGCCCACGTGCGCCAGTTGCGGAAGCCCGGCCACAATGTCGCCGATAGCAAAGACGCCCGGCTCGGCTGTCTCCTGCGCGTCGTTGACCTTCACCAGCCCGCGGTCGAGTTCGATCTTCGTTTTCTCCACGCCGATGTTGGCGGTTAGCCCGGCGCGGCCCACGGCCACCAGAACCTTCTCGGCTTCCTTCACTTGCGGCTTGCCGTTCGCATCGGTGAAGGTCACCTTCACGCCGGTTTCGGTTCTCTCCACCTTCTCGACTTTGGCGCCGGTGTTCACGTCGATGCCGCGCTTTTTGAAGAGGCGCGTGATCTCCTTGGAAATTTCCTCGTCCTCGACCGGAACCACGCGCGGCAAGAATTCGAGGATGGTGACCTCAGAGCCGAAGGTGCGGAAGAGCGAGCCGAACTCCATGCCCACAGCGCCCGCGCCAATGACGATCAGCGATTTCGGAACCGCGTCCATGGCGAGGATTTCGATGTTGGTCAGAATGCGGTCGTCGGCTTTGAGCCCCGGCAGCATCTTGGCTTCGGAGCCGGTGGCGAGAATTACGTTCTTCGCCTTCACCGGGCTGACTTCTCCGCTCGCCGGCGTGACCTCGACCGTATGCACGCCGCCCTGCGCCGGGCCGGTCAGCCGGGCATAGCCTTCAAGTCGCGCAATCTTGTGCTTCTTCATCAGGAAGTCGAGGCCCTTGGTGTGCTTGGTGATGATGGCGTCCTTACGCTTGAGCACCGCGGCCCAGTCGAGCGTGGGCGTGGCGATGCCCCCAATACCAAATTCGGCGGCGTGCTGCAGGTGGTCCCAGATCTCGGCGTTGAAGAGCAGGGCCTTGGTGGGGATGCAGCCCACGTGCAGGCAAGTGCCACCCAGCTTGTCGGACTGCTCGATCAATGCGACCTTCAGCCCGTACTCCGCGCCGCGAATCGCCGCCGTGTAGCCGGCCGGCCCGCCGCCTATGATCGCCACGTCAAAAATCGTCTCTTCCGCCGTAATCTCAGCCAAGGGGAACTCCATTCCGGGGCGCGCCGTCTTTCCGCAGCGCCTCATTCCATCGTCCAGTCTAATAGATGCGCGTAGCGGCAACTTCGCAGCCGTCCATTTAGAAGCGGATTCTCACAGGTTCGTCTGCACCAGTTCGTTTGCCGTGCGTAGCGCTTCTGCCTCGTCGCCGAAGCCCTCAATCCAATGCACCTCCGGCTCGCGACGAAACCACGTCATTTGCCGCTTGGCGTAGTTGCGATGGCCCTGCTGGGCAGCTTCTATCGCAGCCTCCGCGCTCAAAGTCCCCGCCAGCACGGCCAGTGCCTGACGATAGCCGAGCGAGTCGAGCGCCTTGACCGGCCCGAAACGGTCGAGCAGGCCCCTCGCCTCCTCGACCAATCCCGCCGCAAACATCTCTGCGCAGCGCTGGTTGAGATGGGCGTAAAGCTCTTGCCTTGGCGGGTTGAGGCCGATGCGCAGCAGCCGGAAGCCGGTGAGGGGGTCGCGCGCCATCACTTGCGAGAGCGGTTTGCGCGCCGCCAGGCAGACCTCGATGGCGCGAATCAGCTTGGCGGCGTCGTTTGCGTGGATGCGCGCGGCGGATGCCGGATCGAGGCGCACAAGCATGCGATGCAGCCAGCCCTCACCGTGTTTTTCGCGGCTGCGTTGGAGGCGCACGCGCAATTCCTGCTGCCGCTCCGGCCCGGCAAAAAGCCCGTCCGTCAAGGCCCGCAGATAAAGTCCCGTTCCGCCGGTCACGATGGGCAAGTGGCCCCGACTCGCGATCTCCCGCAAAGCCGCACGCGCTTGCCGGCCGTATTCGCCTGCGGTAAAAGGCTGGTTGGGGTCGGCCACATCGATCAGGTGATGCGGCAGACGCGCACGTTCTTCTTTCGTTGGTTTGGCTGTGCCAAGGTCCATGCGGCGATAGACGGCCACCGAGTCGCAACTGACAATCTCGCCGCCGAAGCGCTCGCCGAGTTCGAGCGAGAGCGCCGTCTTTCCGCTGCCCGTCGGCCCAAGGAGCAGCACGACGAGTGGGTCAGTTCTTGCGGGGACAGGACTCACGGGCGCCACCAGCCCGGCGCAAAAATCCACTTGGGATTGGTCCGCAACAGAGCCACTATCAGAATGGCCATGGCCACCAGCACCAGCCCGAAGACCTGGTTGCGCCGGTAGCGCCGCAGCTCGACGGCCCGCGCGGCTCTCTCGGCAACTTCCTGGCTGTACGGCTTGATGCGGCGTTCGACCATGGCGCGGCTCCCTTGCTTGTCGATGCGTCCAAGTCGATTGGCGCACCACGCATCAGTATAGGGGAGCCGCTGCATTGCCGCTTTCCGATCCCGCGTTTGACTTCCCACCCCCGGTTTGCTCAGATAACCTTTCAGGTACTTGGACGACAAGAAAGAGCAGGGACGCAACCATGAAAGTGTTGATTTTGGGTTCGGGGGGGCGCGAACACGCGCTGGCATGGGCGGTGAAGCGTAGTCCGCGGGTCACGGAAGTTGTCTGCGCGCCGGGCAACGGCGGCATCGCACAAATTGCGCGCTGCGTTCCGGTGGATCTAAAAGACGTGGCTGCAATGGTTCGCCTGGCCGGGGCCGAGCAGCCGGGGCTGACCATCGTTGGGCCTGAGCTGCCGCTCTCGCTGGGCATTGTGGACGCCCTGCAGGAACGCGGTCTGCGGGTCTTCGGGCCCACGCGGGCCGCGGCGATGCTGGAAAGCAGCAAGGGTTTTGCAAAGCGATTTCTGCAGCGGCACAACATTCCCACAGCCGGCTATGCGGTCTGCGTGAACCTGGCCGAGGTGGAAAAGGCTGTTGAGTCGTTTCATGCGCCTATCGTGGTGAAGGCCGACGGACTCCATGCCGGCAAAGGCGTCATCATCTGCGAGTCGCGCCACGCCGCCATTGAAGCCGCCAAGGATTTGTTGAGCGGCAAGCTGCTGGGCGAGACCGAGCAGCACATCCTCATCGAGGAGTACCTCGAAGGCGACGAGATCAGCTTCCTCTGTCTCAGCGACGGCAAGAACGTTGTTCCGCTCGCGCCAGCCCAGGATCACAAGCGCATTGGCGAGGGCAACACCGGCCCCAACACCGGCGGCATGGGCGTCTACTCCACCGATACCATGCTCGACGCGGGCATGACGGAATGGATTTTGCGCCACATTGCTGTGCCCACCATCTACGGCATGGCCAGCGAAGACGCTCCCTTCATCGGCGTGCTCTACTGCGGGCTGATGATGACCGCACGCGGGCCACAGGTGCTGGAGTTCAACGCACGCTTCGGCGATCCGGAAGCGCAAGCGATTCTGCTGCGGTTGGAGAGCGACCTGGTGGATGCTCTGGAAGCCTGCGTCGACGGGCGGCTGGCGGAGAGTGAACTGCGCTGGAGTCCCGGCGCCTCGGCCTGCATTGTGGCCAGCTCTGCCGGCTATCCGGGCAGCTACAAAACCGGCTTGCCTATCACTGGACTGGAAGACGCCGCGCGGGTTCCGGGGGTGCAGGTCTTTCATTCGGGTTCTTCTCAACTGGACGGCCAACTGCTAACCGCCGGAGGCCGCGTGCTGGGCGTTACCGCCGCTGCACCCACGTTGGAAGAGGCAGTGGGCCGTGCCTACGAAGCCATGGAGCTGATTCACTTTGACGGAATCTACTACCGGCGCGACATCGGTCATCGCGCCCTGAAGAGGAAATCATGACACCTGCCATCACACTGGAAGAACTCCTGACCTGGAACGAGGAGGCCTCGAACTTCTGGAAGGCGCATCTGGACGCCAACCCGGCGCTGCTGGAATTGCCCTGCGGCATCGGCGGCGCAACAAACGTACAGGAGTTTGTTGGACATATATGGAGAGTGGAGTTGGTCTGGGGCCAGCGCCTCGCCGGCCTGCCCTTGCTGAAAAAGGAAGACGTTCCCGCCGGTCCGCTGGACGCGCTCTTCGGCCTGCACGTGAAGGCAGTGGAGATCTTCCGCGCGTTGCTGGACGATAAGACCGCAAACTGGAATGAAACGATGAAGTTGGACCTGCCGTGGATGCCGCCGGATACGCCAGCTTTTTCACGGCGCAAGATTGCGGCTCATGCGCTCTTCCACAGCCAACGTCATTGGGCGCAACTGGCCACGCTGGTCCGCGCCGCCGGATTCCCGTCGGCATTCAAGGGAGACATGCTCTTCAGCTCGGCTCTGTCATAACCAAAGACTCGGCGGCAGCCTCAGGCGCCGAGCTCGGCTTCCCCTGGGCCTGCTGAAAGCAGGAGCGGCACAGCACCGGCCTGCCCTGAGTCGGTTTAAAGGGAACCGTTGTCTCCGCACCGCACTGCGAGCAGTTGGTACGGGTCTCCGGACGCACCCGCGAGCCTCCGCGAACACGCTTCGCCTTGCACTGCTTGCAGTGCTTGGGCTCGTTCTTGAATTGTTTGTCGTGGAAGAATAACTGCTCGCCAGCGGTGAACACAAAATCGGCGCCGCAGTCGCAACACTTCAAAACTCTGTCGCTGAATTCCATGGCCGGCTTCCCCGAAGAAGGGAAATTTATTGAAATCGGCCATGACCCCGAAAAACTTGCCGGTCCCGTTTCCCTGTCTTCGCGCTTCTTTCAACAAGGGCCCGGGCCGCAACAAGTTCAGCGGCAAACAGAACGTCTGTCCGGCACGCCGGAAAGACCTTGAGGAAACCCCCACACAAACTGCGCGTGGAGCATTGAAGCAAAAAACGAAAATCGTGACACGCCGTCCCGGCCTTGCCTACTTGCCCCCTGCATTAGTGCGGGGGTCTGTCGCCGGAGCGGCGCACGCCACGATTGTATTCCAACTAGTCCTGCTCTTTACGAGCTTTCTTGCGATTCCGCTTGCGCGCTAAAGCCGCTTTTACGCGTTTCTTCTCACCGGGCTTCAGGTAGTAGGAGTGACGCTTGACTTCCTTGATGATGTCCTCCTGCTGAACCTTCCGCTTAAACCGGCGCAGCGCATTTTCGAGCGGTTCGCCTTCTTGTACACGAACCTCTGCCAAAAAATCCCACCTCCAAACCCGCCAAATGGCATCTCTTATGATACGGGAAACGGTGAACATCTGGTGAATCTCAGGCACTCTATCCATGGAAATTGTCTCGGAATCGAATAAAATCTGGCCAGAATCACCCTCGGGCCTCCTATTTTCCCAATTTGGGACAATTTTTCGGCCCAGGCGGCCCCGCCCGCTAAAGATCGCCCCATGCCTTAAACTTGACCCTGAGGCCCTCAAAACATGATCCGTAGCTACCAGGGGCGGTCGCCCCAATTTCCCGCCAGTTGCTACATTGACGTTTCCGCACAGCTCATCGGCGACGTGACACTCGGCGAGCATTCATCAGTGTGGATGAACGCCGTTCTACGCGGAGACGTGCACTCCATTCGCGTCGGCGCCAACTCCAACGTGCAGGACTGCGCGGTTCTCCACGGCCAGCGCAACGTTTATCCGGTGATTGTGGGCGACTGGGTGACCATCGGCCACAACGCCACCGTCCACGGCTGCGTGGTCGAGGACGCCGTACTCGTCGGCATCGGCAGCGTCATCCTCAACGGCTGCCGCATCGGCGAAGGTTCTATCATCGCAGCGGGAGCCGTGGTTCCAGAGGGAACAATCGTCCCGCCGCGCACACTCTGGACTGGCGTTCCCGCCAAGCTCCGCCGCGAACTCGGCGACAAAGACCACGCCCTCATCCTCAAGTACGCGCAGAACTACCTGGACTACACGGAGATTTACCTCAACAGCGAAGCGAGCGCCGAAGCCGGGCCGCAGAGATGAATGTCGATTATTTTGTCGTGGACGTGGAGACGGCGAACCAGTTCACGCACAGTATCTGCCAGATCGGAATAGCGTCTTTCGCCGGCGGCAAGATGGTGGATGGCTGGGAGAGCCTGGTCAACCCCGACGACTACTTTCTTGAATTCAACATCGCGCTGCATGGAATCGGGCCGTGGACGGTTGCGCATTCTCCTGGCTGGAGCGAGGTATGTTCCAAAGTGAACTCCCTGCTGGCGGGAGCGGCTGTAGCCAGCCACACGGCTTTTGACCGCTCCGCGCTCTCCGGCGCGTCTGCAAGAGCCGGAATCCCGGCCGTCGCCTATAGCAAATGGATCGACACCTGCTGGCTCTCTCGCTTCGCGTGGCCCAACCTGCCGAATCACAAGTTGCCCACGCTGGCCCGCAGCTTCGGAATCACGTATCGAGCACACGATGCGCTTGAAGACGCCAGAGTCGCCGGAGAGGTTCTGGCTCTGGCGCTTGAGGAACGGCAAATTACCATCGACGAGTTGCTGGCCTCTCGCCGCAAACACATCACCGCGTTTCCCAGACCCCGGGCCGCCGCCTAGTCCCCAGTCCCTATTCCCTGGTCCCTGTTTTTCACACGGGCAGCGGGTTCCGCTCGCTAAACTGCCGCTGGTGCCAGTAAGGATAGACCGGTTGCGTTGCACTGGCCTTGTCCAGCGTGACCACCTGCTCTGCGGTCAGGTTCCAGCCCACCGCTCCCAGATTTTGCCGCAACTGCTCCTCGGTCCGCGCGCCAAAAATGACCGACGAAATCGTGGGCCTCTGCAACAGCCAATTCAGCGCCACCTGGGGAACGGTCTTGCCCGTCTCGGCAGCAACCTTGTCCAGTGCATCCACCACCTTATATAGGTGCTCGTCGCTCACCTGCGGCCCCATTTCGGCGGTCTTGTGCAACCGGCTCACCTCCGGCAGCGGCTGGCCGCGGCGAATCTTGCCCGTCAGACGACCCCAACCCAGCGGACTCCACACCAGGGCGCCAACTTTTTGATCCAAGCCGAGCGGCATCAGCTCCCATTCGTACTCGCGTCCGATCAGCGAGTAATAGACCTGGTGCGCCACAAACCGCGTCCACCCATAGCGCTCGGCCACGGCCAGCGACTTCATCAGGTGCCAGCCAGAGAAATTCGACGCCGCAATGTAACGCACCTTGCCCTCGCGCACGAAAGTGTTCAGCGTATCCTGCACCTCCTCGACGGGAGTGAGCGCGTCGAAGCCATGCAGATGGTAGATGTCTACATAATCGGTGCCCAACCGGCGCAGGCTGGCTTCGAGCGCCCTGCGCAGATGGTAGCGCGAGGAGCCGACGTCATTCGGCCCGTCGCCAAGGCGAAATGTTGTCTTGGTGGAGATCAGCGCCCGGTCGCGCTTGCCGTCCAGAGCCTTGCCCAGCACCTCCTCCGAGTGGCCATCGGAGTAAATGTCCGCCGTGTCGAAGAGGTTGACGCCGGCCTCCAGGCAAATGTCAATCAGCCGTCGCGCTTCCTCTACATCGGTCGAGCCCCATGCTTTGAAAAAATCGTTGCTACCGCCAAACGTACCGGTACCAAAACTGAGTGCGGGAACTTTGAGGCCGGAGCCTCCCAGCAGTCGATATTCCATGCAGCTTTGGATGCGGCACGCGGCGGCAGGATGCAGATACCCCGCATCTGGTAAAGTGAGGGGTGGTCCCCTCGCTCGAAACCCACTCAACATGAGGGTTTTGCGCAGACCCTCGGGGACTCGCTCAAGAAAAAATATGCCCAACGACCTGCCTAAAGCCTACGACCCCGCCGCCATTGAAGATCACTGGGCCGAATACTGGGTGAGCGAGAAACTTTTCGCCCAGCCCACGCCCAAGGCCGCCGATCAAGGCGATGCCTTTACCATTCTGCTGCCGCCGCCCAACGTTACCGGCCGGCTGCACATGGGCCACATGCTCAACCAAACGGAGATGGACATTCTCGTCCGCTGGCGCCGCATGACCGGCCGCCGCGCGCTATGGCTGCCCGGCACCGATCACGCCGGCATCGCCACGCAGATGATGGTCGAGCGGCAACTCACAGCCGAAGGCAAAACGCGCCAGCAGCTTGGCCGAGAGGGATTCGTCGAGCGGGTTTGGGAGTGGAAGCGCCAAACCGGCGGCGCCATCCTCGACCAGATGAAGCGCCTCGGCGCATCCGTCGACTGGCAGCGCGAATACTTCACCATGGACGAGAATCTATCCGTAGCCGTGCGCGAAGCCTTCGTCCGCCTGCATGAGCAGGGCTTGATCTATCGCGGCGCATATATCGTCAACTGGTGCCCGCGCTGCCAAACGGCTATCAGCGACCTGGAAGTTGTCCACGAAGAACAGAAGGGCCACTTATGGGAGATTCGCTATCCGGTCGTTGGCGATGATGGAAAAGATACAGGCGAGTTTCTCTCTGTAGCCACCACGCGTCCTGAGACCATGCTCGGCGACGTGGCCGTTGCCATTCATCCTGAAGACGAACGCTATCTCCACCTGCACGGCAAGAAACTTCGCCTGCCTCTGGTTGGCCGCGAGATTCCCGTCATTCTCGATGAGTGGGTTAGCCGCGACTTCGGTACCGGCGCGGTGAAGGTGACTCCGGCCCACGATCCCAACGACTTCGCCATGGGCGAACGCCATCATCTGCCGTCGATCAACATCATGGACGCGCAAGGCCACATCTATGCGGAAGGCGGCGCGTATGCCGGACTCGACCGTTATGTTGCCCGCAAGCGCATGGTCGCCGACCTTGAAGAGCAGGGCCTTTTGGTTGGCATCAAGGACCACGTCAACAACGTGGGCCATTGCGACCGCTGCAAGACGGTCGTTGAGCCGCGCCTTTCGACGCAGTGGTTTGTGAAGATTCAGCCGCTGGCCGACAAAGCCAAGGAAGCAGTCCGGCAAGGTCACATCAAGTTCACGCCGGAGATGTACGAGAAGACCTACTTCGAGTGGATGGAAAACATTCATGACTGGTGCATCTCGCGCCAACTCTGGTGGGGCCATCGCATCCCCGCATGGCACTGCGCCGATTGCCACAAGATTACGGTGCCTAAGCCCAACACCACCGGCGGTCCCACCGTCTGTGCGCATTGCGGCTCGGCAAAGATTACGCAGGAGACCGACGTTCTCGACACATGGTTTTCATCGGGCCTGTTGCCGGTTTCCGTCTTCGGCTGGCCAAATTTTGGCCGAACCAACACTCCGGGTGCCCCAGGTCCCTCGCCGGGTGCCCCGGGTCCCTCGCACTCTGAGGGTGGCCCAGGTCCCTCGCACTTGGGGACCTGGGAAGCCAGTGAAAATCGCGCTGACTTCGACGCCTTTTATCCCACCAGCCTCCTCGTCACCGGCTTCGACATTCTCTTCTTCTGGGTAGCGCGCATGATCATGCTCGGCTGCTGGTTCGCCGAGGATGTTCCCAACGCAGACGGCTCCAAGCGAACGCTTGCGGACTCGGTTCCTTTTCGAGAGGTTTACATTCACGCCCTGGTGCGCGACGCCAACCGCGAAAAGATGTCCAAGACCAAGGGCAACGTCCTCGATCCCATCGAGATCGTGAAGCAATACGGGACGGATGCGGTGCGGTTCACGCTGGCCTCGATGGCCTCGCCTGGCACCGACATTGCCTTCAACATTGCCCGTACCGAGGGCTACCGCGCCTTCGCCAATAAAATCTGGAACGCAGCGCGTTTCCTCTTCATGAACGTGGACCGCGCCGCCGAGATCGGCATCACGGTTGATCCCGCGGCTCTGGGTGCAATGCCGGTGGTTGGCGAAGACGCGCCGCTCGAAGCTCGTTGGATCGTGGCCGAGTTACACGCGACCGCGGCCAAGGTCAACCAGTCGCTGGAAATCTATCGTTACGACGATGCGGCCAATACGATCTACCAATTCTTCTGGGGCAGTTTCTGCGATTGGTATCTCGAAATCGTCAAGCTGCGTCTCGACTTTCCGATGGATGGGCCGGAGAGCGAGTCAGCAAGTCAGCAAGCCAGCAAGTCGGCGGGGAGAAAGGCCGCGCTCACCACGCTGGTCTCAGTCTTTGAGGCATCACTGCGGCTGCTCTCGCCCTTCATGCCGTTTCTGACAGAAGAGGTTTGGCACGCGCTCTATGACGGCAATCCACCGGCAAAGTCGATCGCGCTGACCACCTATCCGCATGCGGAAGGGCAATACGTCGACCGTGGCGTGACATTTGAGATGCGTGTTCTGCAATCTGTTGTAACCGCTCTTCGGGCACATAGAAAGGAGCGCGGGGTGCCGGAAAAAGAGGCCGTCCCCGCCGCTGTCTACTGTGCTGAAGAAGATGGTTCATTGACGCTTGGATACGTAACCAACGAATCATTCAAGAAGCTGTGCGAGTCCCTGGCTAAAGTGGAATTATCGGTGAAACTGGGAAAGCCACCAGCCGGAGCAGCAACTCGATCTGAGGTTGGCTTCACTGTTGCAGTCACCTACGAGGCCACCATCGACGTCGCCGCCGAACGCGAGCGTTTGACAAAAGACATCGCCAAGTACGAAAAAGGCATTGCAGCCGCCGAGCGCCAGTTAGGCAACGAAGGCTTTCTGGCCAAGGCTCCGGCAAATGTGGTTGAAGGGCTGAAGAAGCAAGAAGCGGAAACACGGTTGCTTCTGGAAAAAGCGCGCGCCGCGCTGGAAAATCTGAACGAGGGAAAGTAGTTATGTCCTGTGAATGTGGTCAATGCCGGCAGCACTATCGGACACTAGGCATCGCCTTCGGAATTCCCGACGAATCCGAGATTCAGAAGGCCTATCAGGAATCAGTCAACCAATGGAATCCTGAATTGTTTCAAGGTTACGCCAGCTTGCAGGCGGACGCGGAGGAGCATTTAGAGCAGATTCAAATCGCCTACCGGGGCCTGAAGGAACACAACTCTGTTGCGGCGGAATCAACGGTGGAAAGCGTTGCCGTTGAGCCATCAAGCTTCGTTATTCAGCCAATCGCCGTCATCCAGCCGACTGTTGCTACTGAGCCAAGCGTCGTTACTGAGCCATGGGCCGCCATCCAGCCAAATGTTGTTATTGAGTCAATCGCTGTCGTTGGGCAAAGCGCCGTCGCCGAGCCGACCGCCGTTACTGAGCCAGTCGCCGTTATTCAGCCGAGAGAAGAGGCGCGGCCCATCTCGTTTGGCGATGCGCCTGGCTGCCTTGTAGCGCCGCATTTCACGCCGGAAGCCGACGAGATGATCGCTCAGCACCTGGGAAAGCTCGGCGCGCCCGTTGCTATTGTTGATCTCACCGGCGCACGATCGCTCCCCCGCAGCTACGCCCAGTTCCTGCTCCTCACTGAGCTTGGAATCATGGTGCGCGATGCGCGCAAGATCGTCTCACTGCTCTGGTTCAGGGACCTCGGAGAGATCAACCTGATTGATAAGCAAAAGCCAGGCAAATCCGGCTTGTGGCAAAGTCTCTTCGAGGGAGGCTCCAGCAGCCAGTCCAAGGGCGTGCTTGAGATCTACCGTAACAATGGAACGCTTTTTTATTCACTTTCCGGCCACGCGGATGACAGCGTCAAGAAAGTGATTTATGACTTTCTTCAGCGCAAGAAAAATCAACCGCAGCCTCTGGCGCGCGAATGAGGAATTATGGATTGGAAGAATAGCCACATCGAAGCATTGCTGGAACGAGCACTGATTGAAGACAGGGCCGCCAGCGACACCACCACCAACCTCACAATCGACGCCAACCTGCTGGCCACGGCCTCGATTGTGGCGCGACAGGAGATGGTGGTCTGCGGTCTGGGCGCAGTGCCGCGCTTTTTGGAAATCTTTGCGCGCCTCGACCGTCGCCCGCCCGCGCAAACCCGCTTCGAGGTCGTCAGCCATCCGGAGATGTTTGACGGCGTGCGCGTTCATGAGGACCAGGTGCTGGCCGTCATACGCCACAATGCCCGCACGCTGCTCAGTTGCGAGCGCGTGATTCTGAATTTGATGCAGCACTTGAGCGGCATCGCCACGCTGACGCGGAAATTTGTCGATGCCATTCACGGCACGAACGCGCACATACTCGACACGCGCAAAACCGTACCGGGTCTTCGTGATCTGGAAAAGTATGCCGTGCTGTGCGGCGGAGGAACCAATCACCGCCTGGACCTGGCCAGCAGCATCCTCATCAAGAACAACCACATCTCGCTGGGCGGCGGCGTGCCCGCAGTGCTGACGCGCGCTTTGGAAAAACGCAAGAAGGGCCAGCGCGTGCAGGTCGAGGTGCGCAACGCGCAGGAGTTGGAAGAGGCTCTCGAATACGGCGCGGAAGCGATTCTATTGGACAACATGACGCCTGACGAGGTGGAGCGGTCGGTGGAGCGCATCCGGAGCGTAACCGCGGGGCAACCCGGGGACGCGCAAGAGGCTCGCCGGATTCCCACCGAAGCCTCGGGCGGCATCGTGCTCGAGAACATCCGCGCATACGCTGAGACGGGCGTGGACTTTATCAGCGTGGGCGCGTTGACCCACTCAGCCAAGGCCGCCGACATCTCCATGCGCATCCACGCGGAGACGGCTTGAGGATGCGCGGAGCCTCGCTGGACTCATACGATCTGGCCACGCTGGAGGCCGAGCTTGCCGGAACCGTCTTTGCGGGCAAGCTGCATTTTTCTCCGGCCACTGATTCCACCAACTCCGACGCGCTCCAGGCTGCGCGCAGCGCCGCGCCGCATGGCTCGGTCTACTTTGCCGATGAACAGCGAGCCGGCCGTGGACGCGGCGATCACGCGTGGCACTCGGCTGCGGGCGAAGGACTCTACGTGAGTCTGCTGCTGAGGCCGCCGATTCCCGCCCTCCGCCTGCCGCTGCTTCCGCTGGCCGCCGGATTGGCCGCAGCCGATGCCATTCGCACCGTCGCCGGCCTGACTGTTGATTTGCGCTGGCCCAACGATCTTCTGCTTGGCCCGCACAAGACCGGCGGCATCCTGGTCGAATCAAAGATTTCCGGCGGCGCGGTCGATTTTGCAGTCGTGGGCATCGGCATCAACGTTCACCAGGAATGCTTTGATTCCGATTTGGCCACGCCCGCTACATCGCTTGATTTGGAGGCAGTGCGCAGAGTTTCGCGTCAGCATTTACTCCTCTCCCTGCTAAAATCGCTGGAGCGCGAGGCGCTTGGGTTGGCCGATCCGGCAGCGGGTGTTGCGATTCCCGCGCGCGTCGAGCAGGCTTCGTCGTGGATTCGTGGCCGGCAGGTTGAGGTGCATGGACCGCAAGCCTGTGTGGGAGTAACCGCCGGACTGGACGAGCACGCATTTTTGTTGGTGCGCACAAGCGATCGGTTGATTACTGTGCAGACCGGCGGCATTCGCGCTGCCGAGAAAAGCTGAGAAAACTATGCTGCTAGCAATTGATGTCGGCAATACGAATACGGTGCTGGGGCTCTATCAGCTCGAAGGAGCGAAGCCTGAACTAGCCGCGCACTGGCGCGTCACCACGCACCGCTCCCAGACCGCCGACGAGTACGGCGTGCTCTTCGTCAATCTCTTCGAGATGAACGATTTGAAGCCTAGCCAGGTGCAAGCCATCATCATCTCTTCGGTGGTGCCTCCGGTGGAGGGAACGCTGCGCCATGTTTGCGAAACCTACTTCCACGTCGAGCCATTGTTTGTTGAGCCGGGAATCAAAACCGGAATGCCTGTGCTGGTAGACAATCCCACGGAGTTGGGCGCGGACCGGCTGGTGAACGCCATCGCCGCCTTCGAGCGCTATGGCGGCCCGTGCATCGTGGTGGACTTCGGCACGGCGACCACCTTCGACGTGATCTCGGCAAAGGGCGAGTACCTGGGCGGAGCCATCGCGCCCGGCCTGGGCATCAGCGCCGATGCGCTTTTCTCACACGCCGCGCGCCTGGGTCGCATCGACATCAAGCGTCCCGCCAAGGTCATCGGCACCAACACCGTCACGCACCTGCAAAGCGGCCTCTACTACGGCTACATTGGCCTCGTGGACGGCATTCTGGAGCGCATGGTGGCCGAGTTGGGCGCACCGGCGCGGGTTATCGCCACCGGCGGCCTGGCGCGGCAAATCTCCGAGGACTCGCGCTACATCGCCGAGATCGACGACATGCTCACCCTCGATGGCCTGCTGATTATCTTCGAGCGCAATCGCACCGCCAAGCCACGCGGCAAAGCTAAGTAGGCGCGGCAGTGCTGAATTATTTCAACTACTTCACGGAGATCGAAGATCGCTTCCAGCAGCGGCGCGGGGCGCTCTTGTTGCTCTCGACACTGGATTGGGCACTCATCGAAACATGGCGCGATGCCGGCATACCGCTGGAAGCCGTGCTGCGCGGCATTGATGCGGCTTTTGACAAATATGAAGCGCGGCAAAAGCGCGCACGGATGCGGCGCATCAACGGACTGGCCTGGTGCGCGCAGGCGGTGATGGTGGCAGCCGAGGAAATGCGCGAAGCCGCCGCCGGAACGGCTCCCGCCACAACCGCCACCGCGCGCGAATCGGGATTCGAGCAGGAGCGTGTGGCTGCGCACCTTGAAGCTGCCGCCGTCGCGCTTGATGCGGCCACGGTGGCTTCCGAAGCCTGCGCCGCGACCGCCGCTCGCCTGCGCGAACTGGGTACTTCGTACGGCAGCGAAAGCGGTTCGACGCCCGACCTGGAAGCTCTCGAACGCACTCTCACTGTTCTCGAAGAAAAGCTTTTTGCCGCCCTGACTGCAGCCGCGCCGGAAGAGTTGCTTGTCGGCTTGAAAGAGCACGCGGCGCGCGAGCTTGCGCCCTATCGCAGCCGCATGGGAGCCGTGCAACTGCGCCAGGTGGAGCGCCAGTTTGTGCAGAAGCAATTGTTAGTGCATTACAACCTGCCGAGACTGAGTTTGTTTTATATGAGCCAACAATGAAGATGCCGAAGAAACCAACCGCAGCGCAGCGACGAGCCAAACAGGCCGCGAAGAGGCATTCGGCTTTGCGCAATGAGCCCGGTAAGCGTCCCGCAAAAGCTAAGGCCAGCGCTGGTCCCGTCGGCGCTGTGCAGCGGTTAAAACCCTTGCCCCCCTCCAAGGCGCATCTCGTCAAAATCGAAAAGCCTATCTATGGCGGCGCGTTTCTGGCCCGCCTTGAAGGCAAAGCTGTTTTTGTGCCGCTTACATTGCCCGGCGAGCATGCGCGGGCGCGCATCACGCAGAGCAAGACCGGCTACGCGACCGCCGAGGTCGAGGAGATTGTCCGCGCAGCGCCGGAGCGCGTCGCGCCCGCCTGCCCGCACTTTGGCGCTTGCGGCGGCTGCCATTATCAGCACGCGGATTACGCGACCCAACTGACCTTCAAGCAGGCCATTCTGCGCGAAACTCTGGAGCGCGGCGACGTGGCCGTGCCCGCGGAGATCGCCGTGCTGGCTGGCGAACCGTGGCATTATCGCAATCGCATCCGCCTGGCTTTCGATGCGGCGGGAAATCCCGGCTATCGCGGTCGCCGTTCTCACGACGTCGTTCCAATCCGCGAGTGCCCCATCGCCGCGCCGCTGCTGATTGAGGCCGCGCTGGCCTTCGCGGAAGTTGCCCGTGAGTTTGCCCCGGCCCTGCGGCCCACCGAGATTGCGCTTTTTTGCACTCCCGCTGAAACCGCGCTGCTGGCCAGCGTCTTCACCACAAACCCGCCGAAGATTCGCTTTGACGACGTCGCAAAGGCTCTCCGCGAGCGAATCCCAGCGCTCATCGGCGCGGAGTCGGTCGTTGAAGCCCGCGCTGACTCAAAAGAGGAGCAGCGCACGGTGGCGCACTGGGGCGCGGACTCGCTCGCCTATCATGCGGCCGGCTTCGACTATCGTGTGGACCACGGCGCATTTTTCCAGGTGAACCGCTGGCTGGTAGACGCGCTCGTCGAAAAAGTTACCGCTGGCCATAGCGGCAAGCTGGCATGGGATTTGTTTGCCGGCGTCGGTCTTTTCGCGCGGCAGCTTACAACCATCTTCGCCCGCGTGGTCGCTGTCGAGTCGGCGCCGTCTGCCACGGCGGCGCTTGAACAAAATCTACAGGGCACAACCGGCCTGGCAGTCAATGCGGAAACTCTGGCCTTCCTTCGCCGCAACCGCATGGCCGAGAAGCCCGATTTCATCGTGCCCGATCTTATCGTTTTGGACCCGCCGCGAACCGGCCTCGGCGCGGAAACCTGCGCGCTGCTCGCCGAGATCGCCGCGCCCGCCGTGACGTACGTCTCCTGCGACCCCGCCACGATGGCCCGCGACCTCCGCGCACTCACCGGCTCCGGCTACAAAATCGAATCCATCACCCTCGCCGACCTTTTTCCGCAAACCTTTCACCTGGAAACAGTGGTCCAGTTGCGCAGCGCCTGATAGGCTTGAGGGCCAGAACACCTTTCCAAATTTTCAGGCACGATGCAATCCGACTCCCCCAACTCCGGGCAAGCACTCTCCGGTTCCGCACTTGCCGGAACGGACGCCGGCTCAGGTTCGATCCCGCTCTTTCACGCAGCCTGGCTCTTTGCCTTAGGGATCGCTGTCACCGAGGCGCTCTGGCTGCGCCCGAGCCAGGTGCTTGTGGCGCTGGCGCTGGTGGCCGCGCTCTGCATTGTGGCGGCTCTGCGCGCCCAACGCATCGTCTGGCTCCCGCTGGCCGCGCTGTGGCTTCTGTTGGGCGCATGGTGCGCGGAGATGGAGCCGCACCCTGCGCCCGCTCCCGCAGTTGCCGCGCTCTCTGACGGCCTGCTTCGCACCGTCGAAGGCACGGTTGTCGATGCCGGGCCCGTGCGCGGCGAGACAGAGCAAAATCTGATTGATCACGAATGGAACGACAACCACAACGAGGCCGCAGAGCCCGCGCAACTGCCTGCCCAGCAGCCATCGCAGAGAATCGACCTGCGCGTCTCCAGCATGGAGGTTGTCACCGACACCGACGACGCGCAGACGCCGGTCGAAGGCGGCGTGCGCCTGACCGTTCACTGGCCGCAAATCATAGCGGGTCAGCAGCCCTTCCACTGCGGCGAGCGCGTTCGCGCCGTGGTCCGCCTGTTGCCGCCCGAGGTCTATCGCGATCCCGGCGTCTGGAGCCGCGAGGATTTCCTCGTCGATCAGGGCATCACCTCCACGGCCACAGTAAGCAGCGACCGTATTGAACGCCTTGGTTCGTCGTCCGGCCGCTTCTATGCCTGCCGCATCAGCGGATTGCAGCACGCCACAAGCGCACGCCTCTTAGCCCTGCCCGCAGCCATGCGCCGGTTGCCCGCTCCGTTGCGCCTGTCGCAAGACGACGCCATCATGCTGGCCGCCATGGTCACCGGCGACCGCACATACCTCACCCATTCGCTGCGTGTGGGCTTTGAGCGCACCGGCTCCTTCCACATGCTGGTGGTCAGCGGCTTTCACCTGGCCATCGTGGCCGGCTGCCTGTTTTGGGTTGCTCGCCGCCTCCGCCTGCCCCGCGTCCCGGCTACGTTCGCCACGATTCTGGCCTCTTTCGCCTACGCGCTCTTCACCGGCTTCGCCACGCCCGTCCAGCGTTCGCTCTGGATGGTCACTCTCTATCTGCTGGGCCGGCTCCTTTACCGCGAACGCAACGTGATGAACACCATCGGATTCGCCGCGCTGTGCCTGCTAGCCTTCAGCCCGCGCAGTCTCTTCGACGCGAGCTTTCAGATGACGCTGCTGGCCGTGGTCTCCATCGGCGGTGTCGCCGCTCCGCTGCTCCAGAGCACTGTGCATCCCTACCTGACTGCCACGCGCGATCTGCGCCTCACAGCCTTGGACATCAAACTGGCTCCGCCGCTTGCGCAGTTTCGCGTGATTCTCCGCATGATCGCGGCTGGACTGCAACCAGCCATCCACCCATATCGATTGGTTGCTCCAGTTCCCAAGTCGGCTGAGAGCGTCGCCGAGCGGCATCGACAGATTGAACTGTTCGAGGACGTCACGAGCATAACCACCGAGGCTGTTCTGGCAACCTTCCAGGGTCGATTGGCTCAGTCCCTCGCATGGCGCATTTTTCCCATGACAGTACGTTTCCTGCTCCGCGTTTTCGAGCTTTTGGTCGTCTCATGCGTCGTCGAATTGGCCATGGCCCTGCCCATGGCTCTCTACTTCCATCGCATCACCGTCTTCGCTCTGCCGGTGAATATCTTCATCTTGCCGCTGCTGGCGGTGCTGATGCCTGCCGCGCTGGTCACTTTGCTCGCGCTGCTCGTCTGGCCCTCTGTTGCGGTGGTCCCAGCAATGATCGTGGCCGTCTTTTTGCATATAGGCATTTGGCTGGTGCATCTGTTCGGATCTCTGGCCTGGGGCGATTTCCGCATTCCCACGCCGTTGCTCTGGCAATCGCTCGTCTTCTGCGCGCTGCTTGCCGCAGCCATTGCGCTGGCCAATATGGCTGCATCCTCTGGAATGCGCTGGCCTCGACGTGCTGTCTGGGCCGCGCTGCTCTTGGCCACCGCAGTCGCTGTTTTGCCCCGCCCAGTCGATCACCCCCACGACGCACTACTGATGGAGGCCATCGACGTAGGTCAGGGTGATTCCTTGCTGCTGATTACGCCCGACGGCAAAACCCTGCTCGTCGATGGCGGAGGCTTCGGCGGCGGCCCGCATCAGGCTCCGCAGGATTACGACATCGGCGAGGAAGTCGTCTCTGAAGTCCTGTGGTCGCGCGGTATTCGTCACCTCGACGCAGTGGCCCTCACGCACGCTCACTCCGACCATATGGGCGGTCTGCCCGCCGTTCTGCGCAACTTCCGTCCCGACCAGTTGTGGGTGGGCAACAATCCCCACTCCGACGCTTACAACGCGCTGCTCGACGAAGCTGCCAGTCTCCATGTGCACGTCGTTTCACTGCGCGCCGGCGATGCATTCTCCTTTGGCCCAACCCAGGTCACAGTCTTGGCGCCTTTTCGCGGCTATCAGCCGGGCCCGGAGCCTACCAACAACGACTCGATGGTGATGCGCGTCGCCTATGGCGCGACAGCGGTGATGCTGGAGGGCGACGCCGAGGCTCCTGTCGAGCAGGCCATGCTGGCCGAGCCCGGTTTGGCCAGCACACTGCTCAAAGTGGGCCATCACGGCAGCATCACATCCACGCGGCCCGAGTTTCTGGCACGCGTGGCTCCTCAGTGGGCCGTCATTTCCTGTGGCTTGCGCAACCGCTACGGACATCCCCGCAAGGAAGTGCTGCAAGAGCTCGAAGCGGCCAAGGTTCGCACCTTCTCCACCGACATCAACGGCGCTTCGTGCTTCCGCCTCGACGGCAAAGCTACCACGCCGGATCTGGCCTGCGGCTGGCGGCAAATGCCGTGAAGCAAACTTGGTTTTAGGCGCATGAATCTTGCCCAAAAACCTCGAACTGCCAGTCTTTCAATCTGTTCTGCGTCATCTGCCAGACTTATGGGAGGCCAATTGGAATATAATTCGAGCGAGAAAAGTTTCGGTTGCGAGACGACGTGAACCGGCATTCGCGACTGAGGAGGCTGTTATGTTGAAGCCGTTGTTGTTCGCTTCGGCGGTTGTATTATTTGGAATTACCGCTTCATCCACTCCTGGGCCCACTCCTCAGGATGCCACCCCGGCCCGTGCATCCGGCCAGAAGAACTCAGCTAAAACTGACAAGGCACTGGCGCGCGCAAAGGAGATTTACAGCGTGGACTGCACCATCTTCCACGGAGCCACCGGCGATGGCAAAACAGATCTGGCAAAGGATATGCAGATGACGCTGAAGGATTGGACCGATCCAACAGCGCTGGCCGCCATGTCAGATGCGGATCTGTTCAAAGTCATCCGCGCCGGCAACGACAAGATGCCCCCTGAGCCGGATGGCCGAGCAAAGGACGACGAGGTGAAGGGCCTTGTTCTCTACATTCGCAGCATGGCCGGCAAGCAACCCGCCGCCGCGCCTGCCGAGCCGACAGCACCGCCTGCGAACAACTAGAACCGCAGCCTCAACCCAAACTGGATCTGCCGCTCGCGGTAGAAGTTGGTCGCGTTTACATTCAGAGGCTGGCCGAACGCTGTTGAGCTGAGGCCGGTCTTCGAGTTTGTTTTGAGGCCAGTGAGAAAGTTCAGTGTCGGAGGCGTGCCCGGCGTGCCAAGCGTTGTTGGCGGGCTGCCGGACCCGATGGTATAGCCGGTCGTCTCCAGCTCGGTCACGTTCTGGTGATTGAAAAGGTTGAAGCTCTCGGCCAGCAGCTCCAACTGGCGCATCTTGCCCAGGTCGAAGCGCCTTCCAAGCCGCAGGTCGGCCTTCCATGTAGCCGGATAGCGGTAGGTATTGCGGCCGATATTGTAGGAGCGACCATCGCTGCCGAGTCCGTAGACGCGATTGTCTCCGCCCGACCCGTTCATTCCCGGCCCCAGTCCCGCGATGGCAGCGCCTGTGTTTGCGTCGAACTCTTCCGGCAGTGAACCGCTGGTGCGCATGGTGTAAGGCATACCGCTGCGAAACTGCCCGACGCCCGACAACATCCATCCGTTGGCAAACTTTCCGGCTCGTCCGCGCAGCTTCCACGGCGCTTTATAGATCGCCATTGCGCCGGCCGAGTGGCGCATATCCAAATTGCTTGTCCCGTACTCCTGGCTAAAGTCGGCCGGGGTCAGCACATCGTTTCCTGCCGCTTGCGCGCTCTCGCTGGGGTTCCAGTCCATGGCGTGCGCGTAGGTGTAATGCGCGTGCAGGGTCAACCCGTGGTTGCCATAGCGCTCCACCTTGAGCATCGCCGCCTCGTATGTCGAGTTGCCCCGGCTCATGATCTGGGTAATCTGCTGGTAGTTCGGATTGATGCGCCCCGCCACTCCGGCTTCTGTAGGCCACGAAGCGTAGAAGGGAACCGTAATCTGCGCGGCTTTGATTGGCCCCTGGCCGGTGTTGCCGCATGAGCCACTGTTGAGACCGGTCGGAGTCTGGTCGCACACGTTGTAGGTGATGGTTTGCGTTGGAGTCGGCGAGTCGAGATTTGTGTCAATGGAGATTGGCAGACGACGGCCCAGGCTCACCATCGCGCTGGCGGTCACCTCTACGTGGCCGGGCAGTGTCTCTTCCACTGCGGCGACGCCCTGGTGAATCTCCGGATTGTGAAAGTTGGGCGCAAACTCCACGGCTCCCGGCTTGACCACGCTCGCCGGACCCGGCGGCCGCAGCACATAAGGAAAAGGCGGAGCGCCGCCAGCATTCAGATTGTCAGTGGGCCGCATGAAGAAGTTCAGGTCTCCGTTCAAGGAGCCGGTCTGCGTGAGCGCAGTTTCGACAGCCAGGTTCTCCGTGCGCCCAAAGTACATTCCATAGCCCAGCCGCAAGACCGGCCAATGCGTTTTGCCGTCGCCCACAGCCACGCTGACTCGCGGACCCCATTGATTGCCCAGGCCGGGCAGCTTTTCGGTCAGCGGCAGACCCGCGTTCTGGAGCGCGGCCAGCGGCGGCGGCAACTGCTCCCGCTCCCAGCGCAACCCGCCGGAGACCACCACCAGCTTTCCCGCCTGCCACTGCGCTGAAGCGAACCCGGCCCAGTCGTTGGTGGTCAGACGCCAGTTGGAGGGGCCTATGGTCTGCGAGTAGGACGAGTAGCACGGCAGGTTGCCCAGCCCGCGCAGATTGCCCCCCGTATCGCGCCACACCTTGCCCGTCTCGTCGCAATTTTGCTGGTTAAACGGGTTCAGCGCGCCGGTCAACCCAAATTTGCTGAAGACCAGCGCATCGGAGGCGAAGTTTTCCAAGTTGGCGTAGTAGTAGGTTCCGGTCTGGTTGCGCAACAGGCTCGTGGTATCGGCATTGTGGCTCATCTCGAACCCTGCCTTCACCAGCAGCTTGCCGCGTACCCAGTCTGCCGATTCCTGCCCATGGTAAAGGTGCTCGTCCGGATAGCTGCCCTTCCCGAAGCGTGACGGGTTGCCGATGGTGAAGCCATAGCCCGAATCCACCACGATCTGCGGCAACTGCCCCCACGCATTCCCGGCAAGAAAAGTCTGCTCATAAGTCGAAGGCGTCTCAGGCCGAGCCTCCTGAGTGGCGCGCCCCGCCGAGGCTTGGGTCACGGCCAGCAGGTTGGGGGTCACAAACGCCTCCCAGCGGCCCATCAGCCACTGCTCGCTGGCCGTGCTTGACCCAAAGCTGTGGTTGCCGTAAGTTTCTGAAACTCTGGTCAGCCCTCCGCCCGGCGCGTTCCATCGTGCGCCGATGCCCTCCACCGTGAAGCGATGCCGCTCGGACGCCTGCCAGTCGAGCCGCCCGAAGCCGGTCCACTGCGTCGCAGTGCGCGGAGCGGGACCGAGCAGCCCACCGAGCGTTTCCAATAATCCCGAGTAGGCCGCCAGCCCCTCGACCACAGGATTCGCGCTGCTCAACCCCAGCCGCGCACTCAAAACCTGCATCTGGTCGTTCGTGGGCTGCGCAAAAAACACGGACGGAATCTTCACCGTCGCCAACCCCGGATCGTTGCGGTTATAGCTGTCGAGCGCCGCAAACCAGAACAATTTGTCGCTGCGAATCCGGCCGCCCACGCCGATGCCCCAGACCGTTTCCCGATCCGGAGGAGTGTAGGACTCCGGCGTGAAGACCGGAACCGCAGTCTCGGTGGCCGGCGCGGTCTCCTTTACCCATTGAGTAAAGGGGTTCTGCGCGCCCCATTCGCTCTGGCGATCGGAGAGAAATCCCTGCCCATGCAGCTCATTGGCGCCGCTCTGGGTCTCCACATTCATGCGCTCGCCCGACGCCCTGTCTGCCGCGGCCTCCACGTTGCCGGCCTCTGTCTCTACCGTGCGGATCGCCGCCTCGCTCACAGCAAGGCTATGGCCTCCAGCCCACACCTGCGCCATTCCTGCCGGTCCGTCTCCGTTCTGCCCCAGCAGTCCCCGTCCTGAGGAACCTTGCCCAGATCCGCCGGTCGGACCGAAGGCCAATCCCCGGCCGGCTCCATCCACCGCGACTTTGGCTGGTTCACCCGCGCCCCGTAGAGAGATTTGGCCCTGGCCCGCCGCCGGAGTCGAGGATGTGGGCGTATTGTCCAGTACAAAATCCTGCCAGCGCCGCCCGCTCACCGGCAGCGCCTGAAGCTCGGCCGCACTCATCTTTGTGGTCGATGCCAGAGCAGCTGGGCTGCTTTCCTGAGAAGTTGCGGGTGCCCCAGGTCTCGCTTCTGAGACCTGGGAATCATTCGCGCTAACATATGCCGAGACCGAAGCCTCGACCCCGGGTGCCCCAGGTCTCGCTTCTGAGACCTGGGAATCATTCGCGCTAACATATCCCGAGACCGAAGCCTTAACCCCGGGTGGCCGAGGTCTCGCTTCTGAGACCTGGGAATCATTAACGCTAACATATGCCGAGACCGAAGCCTCGACCCCGGGTGGCCCAGGTCTCGCTTCTGAGACCTGGGAATCAT
>Ga0302199_1000097_pt1 | contig 45765 bp, 40 predicted proteins | sample II_Bog_N2_3_FD_194588 | JGI IMG/M metagenome (GOLD analysis project Ga0302199, IMG submission 194588) | Peat permafrost microbial communities from Stordalen Mire near Abisko, Sweden - II_Bog_N2_3 | ecosystem: Environmental > Terrestrial > Soil > Wetlands > Peat | place: Sweden: Abisko, Stordalen... | reverse complement strand
TTCGTACCAGAAATTGTCATTGAATCCGCTTTGCAGGAGATAGTCCGAGAGAGCGCTGAGCAGGTCCTCCATGCTCATATCGCCGGCGGGGTCGGGGACGTATTTGGAGTAGCGGATGCGTTTCATAAAACCAGTTGTCAGCTGTCAGTTGTCAGCTCTCAGTAAAACCCGCGGCTAAAGTTACACGTTTTCTCGTACCAGACGGTCATTTCGGAGGCGCAGATTGGGCCGACAGGTCCAAATTGTGCATCACAACAATCTGCCATCGGCCTGCATCTTTCCCCATTACAAAATTTAACAATCCGTGCCGATCTGGCCGCGGATTTCCTTGGGGGTCGGTTGCGCCGGTCATCTGCCAATGCACATCCACGGCTGCAATATCGTCACGGATGAAGCGGACCTTAATCTCGTCATACTTCTGGTGGCTGTTCTTGAAGATTGTCGCGAAGACCGGAGCATGGAATTCTTCAATTTTCGAGCGCCCGCTCGCGCCGCTGCCGAGCACATTTGTAAAATCGGCGTCTTCCGCGAACACCGCTGCAAAAGCGTGCGGATCGTGCCGATTCCATGCGTCCATAAACTTGTCCATCACGTCTCGAATTGCTTTTTGATCGGCGTCTTTTCCGGATTGGCCAAGGGCCGTCATTGAAAACAATAGCGCGCAAACCACAGCTTTTATCAGCATATTCCGCTCCGTAAATAGGATTGCCCTCGCCCACTGCGAACTGGGAACTCTAATTAAATCCTCGCTTCCGTCCGAAGCCCGGCTCTTCGGGTTCGTAGACTCGCTCTTGTTTCTTCGGCGGTTTTTCGCCGGCGGAGAAAACGCGCTCTTCGTTGCGGCCGATTTTTTTGTGGGCGTGGAGGCCTTCGAGGACGAACTCCGCCGCTGAGACCTGCATCTCGGTGCTCTCTTTTGGGCCGACGTTCAGCTTGACTAGTTTTTCCATCAGGCCCTGAATCTGGGTCAGCCCTGCCAGAACTTCTTCGGCTCCGGCGTTGTCGCTGAGTTGAATTTCTCCGCCCAGGTCGAACCACTGCACTACTTGATTGAAGCTGACGCCGTGCAGATAAGTGTCAAAGGTCTTCGCCACCGCGGTGCGGATCAACTCGCGGCTTACGTGGTCGGCGCCTTTCATTTCGCCTTCGTATTCCAGTTCGAGCTTGCCGGTGATGGCGGGCAGGGCGGCATAGATGTCGCTGATGCGGGGGACAATTAGCTTTTCGTTGTGCGTGAGCGCTCGGCGCTCGGCATTCGATACTACGTTTTCGATAGCAGAGATTGGAAGGCGCTGACTTACTCCAGAGCGCTTGTCGATTTTCTTGTCGTCGCGGGCGGCGAAGGCGATGCGCTCGATGACTTCGTTGACATATTTCGGAATGCGCAATTGCGAGCCTGCACGTTGAATCCAGGCCTCCTGCGCGGTGATGGCGATCCCCTCTTCGACCGTTGCCGGATAGTGCGTGCGGATTTCGGACCCGATGCGGTCCTTTAACGGCGTGATGATTTTGCCGCGGGCTGTGTAGTCCTCGGGGTTCGCGCTGAATACGATGGCCACGTCGAGAGGTAGGCGGATGGGATAGCCCTTAATTTGCACGTCGCCTTCCTGCATGATGTTGAACAGGCCAACTTGAATTTTGCCGGCGAGATCGGGGAGTTCGTTGATGGCGAAAATGGCGCGATTGGCGCGGGGCAACAGGCCGTAGTGCACGGTGAATTCGCTGGAAAGTTCGTGGCCTCCGCGGGCGGCTTTGATGGGATCGATGTCTCCGATGAGGTCGGCGATGGTGACGTCGGGCGTGGCCAGTTTTTCTACGTAGCGGTGGTCGGGCGTGAGCCAGGCAATGGGCGTGGCGTCGGCCTCCTTGGCGACGAGGTCGCGGCAGCGGCGGCAGATGGGGACGTACGGGTTGTCGTGGATTTCGCATCCGGCGATGTACGGCATCTCCGGATCGAGCAGCGTGGTCAGGGCGCGCAGGATGCGGCTTTTTGCTTGTCCGCGGAGCCCGAGCAAGATGAAGTTGTGGCGGGAGAGGATGGCGTTGACGATCTGCGGGACAACGGTGTCGTCGTAGCCGACGATGCCGGGAAAGATTGGGCTGCCTTCGCGGAGCCGCGCCATGAGGTTCTCGCGCAGCTCGTCTTTGACGTGCCTGGAAGCGAGGCGCTGTTCAGTGAAGGGACTTTGGCGCAACTCGCCTAGGGTCCGGGCAAAGCTCATTGTGGAACCCCCACGGGAAAAAGCCTTCCGTGGATTATACCGCTGAAGAAGAGCTGGCAGCTTTCAGCTGTCAGGAAGGGCATATACTTCTTAGCCATGTCGAATAGCATTCGTGTTTCCTGCATCTTTGCCGTCCTGTTGGCGGGGAGCATTACATACGCACAGACCGACTTCTCGGCTGACATCGTGGATTTGCAGAAGGCGGGCACCCCAACTCTGGCCAAGATCTATTTCGTAAAGGACAAAAGGCGCATGGAGATGCAAAGCGGTAGCGGAGAGGACACGATCATCTTGAAGCTTGTCCAACCCACCGCAGCTAAGATGATTGGATAAGAGCGAAGGCTCGATCGACCCGGTAGTCTTGGTTTGAGGACTAAGGCTCCTGGGGAGGAAGGAACCTTCGCATGATGATTATAGGATGTGATTTCCATCCCAGCTGGCAACAAGTGTCGTGGCTGGACACGGCGACTGGGGAAAGCGGAGAAGCGAAACTGGTCCATGCTTCGGGCGACGCCAAGTCGTTCTATCAGCAACTGGCGGTGCCAGCGCTGATTGGCATGGAAGCCACGGGCAACAGTCAGTGGTTCATTGAACTGGTACAGGATCTAGGACACGAGATCTGGATCGGGGATGCGGCGCAGATCCGGGCCAGTTACGTGCGCAAGCAGAAGACGGACAAACGGGATGCGGCCCATATTCTGAAACTGGTGGTGGAAGGGCGGTTTCCGAAGTTGTGGACTCCGGATCGGGAGCAGCGCGATCTGCGGCAGTTAGTGTTGCACCGGCACAAACTGGTGGAGATTCGCAGCCGGGTAAAAAACGAACTGCAACACCTTTCTTTGAATAAGGGAATGCAACGCAAGGCCAAGCTGTGGAGCCAGGCGGGACAGAAGTTGCTGCGCGAGCTTCCGTTAAAACCCTGGGCGGCGTGCCGGCGGGAGGACTTACTCGAGCTGCTGGAGATGTTGAACCAGCAGATGGGGAAGTTGGATCAGGCGGTGCAGTTGGCCGCCGACGAGCATCCGCAGGCGCAGTTGCTGATGACGCAGCCGGGAGTCGGTCCGAACACGGCGCTGGCTTATGTACTGACCATCGGCGATGTCCGTCGATTTCAACGGGGCAAGCAGGTGGCGAGTTATCTGGGGCTGATTCCGCGCGAGGAAAGTTCGGGCGGACGGCAGAAGCTGGGCGCGATCACCAAGCAGGGCAACCGGCTGGTGCGATCGTTGCTGGTGGAAGCGGCGCAGATTGCGGTGCGCTTCGATCCTGGAATGAAGAAACAGTATTTGCATCGCTGTCATCGGAAGCCAAAAGGCGTGGCCAAGGTGGCGGCGGCACGGAGACTAGCGGTACGACTCTACTGGATGCTGCGCACCGAGAAACCGTATCCAGAGATCGTTCGCATCGAGAGCAGCCCGCGGGTGGCCCTGGTCGGCGCAAGCTAGACCGCTAAGTTGATTGGGCGCTCTCGCATCCCGCGAGGGGCCCGTGCCAAAGACGGCGCAAAAAACGCGCCTTGGAAAACAAAGAGACGTTTTCCACTTTCGCACCGGCCCGGCGACGGCGGGATGTTCGCATAGAAGAATCATGGTCGAGGTTTAGGCCGTATCGATGGTTGGTGGAACGATCTTCCACCGGTGGTGATTCAGCGTGAGATTTCCAGAGCCTTGGTCCTCAACCTCTCTGGCAAAGCAAGCGGTGCTTCGGCACTGCCAAGGATATCTTTGTCCTTGACAGAGCCTTCTCTCTTATCGAGGGGCACCCACATTCAGGCTGGAGGTGCGGGAGATGCGGTCATCATGGATTTCGCCGCTCACACTTCGACCATCCTGTGGCCAAAACAAACGGGTTACGCTCAGGACTCCCTCGGAAAACTGATGCCAGCTGAACTGTATGGCCTATACGCCTCCATCCAGCCGAAGGACGTTGACAACGCTTGCATTGAATGGATGCGGAAGCCGAGTGCAGAGGGCGAGACCTGCCGGAACATCGGACGCGAAACGGTGAATGGGCGTAGCACGGTCAAGTACGAACTCTCCTGCTATGGGGGAATCTGCCGCCTCTGGATTGATCGCAACCTGCGAGTTCTGGTCAAACGGGAGACTGACTGGAATAGCACCGAACTGCGGAACGTTAAAGAAGGACCGCAGCCAGCCAGCTTATTCGACATTCCGGCCGGCTATAGTAGCAGGAATATCGCAGGCACCATCCGGCCAACCTATCCGCAGTAATTCGCGGCGCGGCTAATTCCACCGCGCTTTCGCCGCCCGCCGCAGGCCGGGCAGAATGGCTTCCAGATAGTCGACGACCGCTTGCAGCCGTTTGGCTTCCGACAAAGTGGAGAGCAGGCTTTGCTTGAAATCGAGATCGAGTGGGAGCGAACCTGCCAGCAGAAACGAGAGGGTGGCGGCGTGCTCATCGAGTCCAACCGGCTCGGTGCCGGCGAGTTTCGCGATTTCGGCTTGCAAGCGCACGGCTTGGGTTATAGTCTCGGCCGTCGGGTGTGCGGGTTCGTCTTCGTTTTCGTCCTGCAGCAGCGCAATTTCGGCCTGCCAGAACGAGCGGTCCTGGTTCACTTCAAGCACCTCAAAGCGTTCTACGCCGCGGGTCAGGATGTCCATGCGTCCATCGTCGTATTTCTTGGTGACGGAGACGATCTCGGCGGTGCAGCCGATGTCGGCGACTCCCTCGTCGGAGGCACGCACCACGCCAAACGGCTTTTTCTGCGCGAGGCATTCCGTGATCATTTCTTTGTAGCGGGGCTCGAAGATGTGCAGGGGCAGAGCGGCTCCGGGCAGCAGCACGAGTTCGAGCGGGAAGATGGGCAGCAAGGAACTCACGGAGCCTCCGAGTGAGGATAATTCTACGATATTGGGGAAGAAGCTCTCATCTGAGCGCCTGATGCGGTTTGACTTGCCGTCGTGCGCGCGATACAAAGTCGCTTATGCAGATGGACGGAAAAGTTGTGGTCGTGACCGGGGCTTCCATGGGAATTGGGGAGGCCATTGCCAGGGTTTTTGCCGACGCTGGCGCCAGCGTGGTGTTGCTTTCTCGCGATGCCGGACGGGCTGAGGCTGCGCGGCAGCGGGTCGGGCACTCCGAGCATACGCTCGCGCTCGCTTGCGATGTTTGCAATCGCGAAGACATCGATCGCGCTCTGGCGGCTACGCTTGGTCGCTTCCAGCGCGTGGATGTGTGGGTGAATAACGCGGGAGTGGGAATCCGCGACTCGGTCGCCGACATGCAATCGTCGGCGGTGCGCGGATTATTTGAGACCAATTTTTTCGGCTTGATCGCCTGCCTGCAAGCGGTGGTGCCAGCCATGCGCAAAGCGGGCGGCGGCGACATCATTAACATTTCGAGCGTTGCTGGACACCTCCCGGTGCCGTTCATGGCTTTGTACTCGGCCAGCAAGTTTGCCGTGAATGCTCTGGGCAAAAGCGCCCGGCTTGAGTTGAGGCGCGATAACATCAACGTTCTTACGGTCTGCCCAGGCTACGTGGCCACGGAATTTGGCGCACACCTGGTGGCCAACCGCAAAGGCAACGTCCGTCCGAGGTCTGTGCGCGGGATTACCGCCGAACGGGTGGCGCGGGCGGCCTTTCGCGGGTATCGCGCCAGGAAGCGCGAGGTGGTCGTGCCGTGGACCATGATTCCTGTGATCAAGCTGTATCAGCTGTTTCCGGGAGTGGTGGAGTGGGGGATGGGCTTGGCGATGAAGAATTCGCGACGCTGAGGCAATGAGGCGTCCGTCTTTTGCAAGGCGTGTGTAAAGAAAAGTAAATCCCGCAAACCTCGCGCCGACTCTTGCATCGAATTAGACAGGCAGAACCGCAGTCTTCCACCCCGTTTTAAAGAGCCGTGTGCACGGCGGCTCTGGGGGTGGAAGCTGCTGCTAGCTCTTACTCCCTCCCTTTTCGTTAGAATAGGATCTATGAAATTCCTGCCCCGATCTGCGCGGCCGATTGTCTGCCTGCCTGTTTTGTTTTCATTGCTCGGCGCACTGCTGACCATCGTTGCGATGCATCCGGTGGCTCGCGCGCAGGAAGGCGCGCTGGACAAGAGCCTGCCCAAGGGGACCACGGTCGAAGAGATCATCAAGCGCTTCGCGGCCAAGGAGAAAGAGTTCAAGGAGGCGCGCGACCAATACACCTTCCGGCAGGACGTCAAGGTGATGACACTGGACGGCGACACGCCGGACGGCTCGTACCAGCAGGTGTTCGATGTGACCTTCGACGATAAGGGACACAAGGTCAAGAACGTAGTCTTCGCTCCGCAAAACACGCTCCAGCGCATCCTCATGACCGAGGAAGATCTTGACGACATCGAAAACCGCCTGCCGTTCGTGCTGACCTCGGATGAAGTCGGCGAGTACGACGTGCTGTACGTCGGCCAACAGAAACAGGATGAGTTGGACACCTATGTTTTCGACATTGCTCCCAAACAAATCGTCGGCAAGAAGCGTTATTTCCAGGGGCGGATCTGGGTGGACAATCACGATTTTCAGGTGGTGGAAACCTACGGCAAGACCGTGCCCGACATCCGGAAGAAAAAAGGCCAGGAGAATCTGTTTCCGAAGTTCACCACCTGGCGCGAGCAAATTGACGGTCAGTATTGGTTCCCGACCTATACGCGAGCCGAGGACACGCTGAAGTTTTCCATGGGAGATATCAAGATCCGCGAGATCGTCAAGTACACAAACTACCGGCGTTTCGGATCGAAATCCAAGATCCTCTACGAAGGCAAGGAAGTGCAGAAGGCGGAGCCGAAGCCGGGAGAGCAGGCGGCGCCGGAGCCACCCAAGCCGCAGTAGGAACCAGGTTTCAAGGTTTCAGAGTTTCAAGGTTTCAAAGTGCAGAGCCTTCGGGTCAAGCAGTCTTCTTGCTCAACGAGTTGAGCAGCCGATCTAACAAACCTAGCACTTGGTATGACTCCCGCTCCAGCGCTTCATACGCGGGTCGATCGATGAAACCTAGATCCAGCGCGATCGCCAGTTGTGTTTCCGCTTCCAGCAAGGAACCGCGTGCCTGGCCTAAGAAATGTCTGAATTCGCCGGAAGTTAGCCTGCCTTGCCCCTCCGCGATGTTGGATGCCACTGAAACTGAGGCTCTTCGGATCTGAGAGGTCAGACCGTATGTTTCGGCCCTGGGAAAGTTCGCTGTTGCCGAATAAGTATGAACCGCAAGTGTTTTAGCCTTCTGCCAAACCAGTAACTCGCGATAAGAGCGCGCCATGGTCGCTTTCCAAACCCGGATGCTCTGTTCCTTGAAACCTTGAAACCTGCTTTAGTAGAACAAATACTTTCTCCACTTATCGTCCGAGCGCCCCATCAGGCGCATAATGTGGCGGCTGGTGTGGAGATTGAAGGATCGGGGCTCGCGGGCGGGCTTCATGTTGGCTTCGTGGGGAAGTTGATTGCCTTTGCGGCGATTGCAGAGGTGACAGCAGGCGACGAGGTTCTCCCAGGTGGAGAGGCCTCCGCGGGAGCGGGGGATCACGTGGTCGAGCGTGAGTTCGCCGGAGGGAAGCGTGACGCTGCAATACTGGCAGGTGTTGCGGTCGCGCAGCAGAATGTTTTTCCGCGAGAGAGCGCGCGACTGGTGCGGGATGCGGCGATACTCCAGCAAACGGATGACTGAGGGTACGCGCAGTGCGAGGCGGGCGGCGTGCAGGAAATGTCCGTTTTCTTCTTCGGTCATAGCGACGCCTTTTAGCACGAGCACGATGGCGCGGCGGGCAGCGCAGACGTTGATCGGCTCATAAGAAGCGTTGAGCACGAGGACGGGCTGATGCAGGGCATGGCCGTCGCCTTCGGAGTGCATGCCGGAGGCGAGCATGGACGCGGGAAGGTGCGAACGCATGCTGCCAGCGAAATTGTGTAGTCGCAACGACATCACTTTAGCCGCTCGCCGTCACGCCCAGGCGGGCTTCGCTCCCTTCCCCACTACCGTCATCTTCCCAATTTTCGGGCAGGACGTCAGGCATGGCAGCGACACTTGAAATCTTCAACGTCCGCGCCACGGTTGCTACCCATACTCTTGCCGCTCCGGCGCGCAGAAGAACCCGTGCGCACTCGGACGCGGTCGTTCCCGTGGTCAAGACGTCATCGATCAGTAAGATGTCGCGTTTCAGGATTCGCGTTGGATCGCTCACCTTAAAAGTGCCGCGCAGGTTCTCGCGCCGCTGATGATTGGTCAGGCCGATCTGGCTTCCGGTTTCCCGGCAACGCCGCAGAACTGCCGGGCACAGCTCAAATCTTTTCGGACGCGCGAGCGCCTTCAGAGCGGCGCGTGCGATCATTTCCGCTTGGTTGAATCCGCGCTGGGCCTGCTTGCGCCGATGCAGCGGCACGGGAACCACCGCGATCATGCCGACGGGCATCGCGGGCTCGAGGCTGACAATGGTCTCCGCCAGCATGCGCCCTAGGATGGCGGCCGCGGGACGCACCTGCTGAAACTTGAGCAAGTGAATCATGTCGCGCAGTCCGCGATCGTAGCTTCCATAAGCGACGGCGCGTTCGAAGGGAGGATCGACGCGCTGACAGAGCAGGCACCGCGATTCGCGGAAATTCGCCTCGCCGCGATTTTGATCTGGTTCTTGTTGAAGGTAGGCGGGAAGATGCAGGTCTTCTCCGCAAACGGCGCAGTACGCCCCCTGGAGCGGACGCAGCGCGGTGAGGCAAGATTCGCAAACGGGGAGCCGGGAAACTCTTACAAGTGGGGAACCACAGATACGGCAGTCGGCGGGAAAAAAGGTGAAGAATAAAGTCGCAGCCGCGCGCTCGGCAAAGCCGACGAGCCCATGCTTAGCCAACTCATGCTTTGGCAGTCCATGGTCCGCCGCTTGGCCCTGGGCAGCCCGCATTCGAAACCCAGTACTGCTGAAGACGGCCTCCGTACCCGGCCAGCGAAAGGCGCATCGCCAGCCTCCACTTCCGTCAGTATAGTCGCGGGGGACACGCTATGCAACGCGATGGCCGGACTCCGGGCTGCTCTGCGACTGGCTCTGCGCCGGCTTGCGCACCATCGGCGCCTGTTCGAGCGCAGGAATTGTTCGCCAGGCGTAGGTTCGGTGATAACAACGCTCACAACGCACCGGTTGCAGCAACATTTCAGTAAAACGAGAGAGTTCCATTCTGTCGTGCGCGCCGCAGACTCAGCGAAAGGCCAGCTAGGGCAAGCGGCAGCAGAATCGCGGCAAAGCAGCCCAGGACGGCGAGAGTCGGAGCCATGGTCATCATCGACTGACCCTCCAGCAACGCCTTGCGCATTCCATCGACGGCATATGTAAGCGGGATAGCACGCGCGATCAGTTCCAGCGGGCGCGGCAAGGTCTGGATCGGGAACATGGTTCCGCTCAGAAACCAGAGCCCGGAGCCGAGCAACCACAACAAGGCCGAGCCTTTCTGGAACGCAACCTGAAGAGTGGCCGCGACGATCCCCAAGGCCAGGGCGATGGCCAGAGAGAGAACCAATACGGCCACGCACGAGAAGAAGTTGGCGTGGATTGACGCCCGGAAAACCGCCACTCCCGCGAGAAGGTAGACCAGCAGATTCACCAGATTTCCAGCAAAGGCGGAAATAGAACTGAGGATGACGAGCTCGGCCGGGGCAGTGGACGTGGTCATAAGCACTTCCAGCGTTCCGGTCTGTTGCGCCTCCTGCACTGAGCTGAGGAAGGCTTGCGCGCTCATGACAAAGAACGTGTAGATGCCGGTACCCACCATCAGGAAAGGGAAATATTCGATGCCGCCGGGGCGAAAACCGGGGCCGATGGCGCGGGAGAGAAAATAAAAAGCCGCCAGTTCGGTGAAGACTCCGACCAGGGTAACGACGAAACCGCTGCGGTGGCGAATCGCCGTCAGCAGATCTCGCCAGAGGATGGCCCGGAGCTTGTCGAGAGTCGAAGTCATACGCAATTTGTAATTGGTAATTTCAAATTTGCAATTTTAGGTCTAGAAACGGCAGCGATTCATTTCCAAAAATACAATTGCAAATTACAAATCACAAATTACAAATCTTCTCGTCGATTTCGCCAGTCATGCGGAAATAGAAAGTCCGCAGCGCGTCAGCGTTTTCGCCCGCTCCCACTGGTCGATTGGCGAGCAATTCGCCACGATGCAGCAGGAGGAGCCGATCCGCGACGGCGGCTGCTTCCGCGAAGTTATGGGTGGCCAGCAGAATGGTGGTCTGCTGCAGCGCCAAGGCGCGGATCGTCGTCCAGAAATGCGCGGTCGTGGCGGCGTCCAGGCTGCGTGTCGGTTCGTCGAGCAAAAGCACGCTGGGGCGCTTGACCAGCGCGCGCGCGATGCCCAATCGCTGGTACATACCGCTGGAAAACTTCATGACCAGCGTGTCGGCTTTTTCTTCAAGACCGGTATCGCGGAGAACCTCTTCGATTCTCTGCGTGCGCTCGGCCCGCGGAACTTCGTCGAGGGCGGCGAAGAATTCCAGGTTCTCGCGGGCCGAGAGACGAGGGAAGAACGAACGCTCGGCAGCGACCGCGATTCCGACTTGCCGTCGCACTTCGCCGGCGTCGCGCCGCGGGTCGAAGCCGCCCACGCGCACCGATCCGGCATCGGGCAGCAGCATGGTCGAGATCAGCTTGAGGGCCGTTGTTTTGCCGCTGCCGTTTGGACCGAGCAGCACCAACACCTCGGCGCTGGCTGCGGAGAAGGAAACATCTTGCAGCGCGACCGTTTCGCCGCGCTGCTCCCGTCCCAGCCAATTAAACAGAGCCGGGCGGTGGCGAAAAATCTTACCGACGGATTCGAAGACGATGCGATCCATGAAAAGCAGTAGCCAGTACCCCGTACCCAGTGAGCGAACGCACCAGGAAGCAAGGTAATACGGCGGAATTCTTTGGCCTGCTTATTCTGAGGCTGGGTACTGGGTACTGGCAACTGGGTACTTCGTTAGACGCCCAGCTTTTTGACTTCCTCGTTGTAGTACTTGCGGTAGAGGATGGACCACTCCTCGGAGCCTTCGATGATGGTCCGGCGCTGGCTTTCGATTTTCTGGCGGGCGGCTTGATCGATGCGGGCTTCCTGCATGAGGAGCGCTTCGAGAATTTTGCGGACTTCGAGGCGAATAGTGTTGCGGTCCTCTATGAACTCGACTTCATCGAGTTCCGCCACGGCGTCGGTGACGGTGTGGGCGAGTTGATTGACCTTGTCTCGGCTCAAGCGCACGGCGAAAAATTCCTCAGAGAACAGCTTTGTATTTTTTCGTCAGCTCGGTCTTTACTTTACGGAACATTTCCTGATAATTGGCGCCGCTCTTCTGCATTTCTTCGGAATACGCCTCGAGGATGACGCGCACCTCGTCGTTGATGCGGTCTTCGAGCGCCAGTTCATCGAGCAGGGCGGCGTGGACCTTCTCGTTGAGAGCAGGCATCGCCTTGGTCTCGATGAGACCGCTGGCCACCAGTTTTTTGGAAACTTCGCGGGCCAGATAGCCCACATATTCTTTGGAAAACAGCATGATCGGGACGCTTTTTCGTGAACAGAAAGTCTACCACAAGCGAGCCGGTCGTTGGTCGTTGGTCGCTAGTCCTTGGTCGATGGTCGTTAGTCGTTCGGCAGTCGTCCCGGCCCCATCGCAAGACCTACCCCACATTTAAAGGGCCTTGTTAACGACCAGCGACCGACGACCAACAACTGTTCTTCGCCACGCAGTGACGGCTGACTGCTCCAAGCCTTACAATGATGAAACTCCATGTCTCCACATCCAGACGATCTGACGACCATGAAAGACGATATGACGGCCTTTATCGAAGGTCTGGGCATGCGCCGTTTTTTTGGTTATGTTGCGTGCGATGAGATTCCCAGCGTGATCTGGGACTCGGGACAGAATCCGGATGGCTGGAAGGATTTTGTGGAACTCGCCAAGTCGACAGGTGCGGCTTTCCTGACCATGCACTCCTGGGCGCTCGACCACGATGAGTTGGAACGCATGTCGCAACAACTGGCCGAGGGCGACTTCCGAAGCGAAGACGATTTGGAAGAAAGCCGCTGGCTCAAAGCCTACATCGGCAAAACCGGCTTCGTGCAGCTGGGATGGGCGTACCAGGGATGTGTTTTTGTATACGAGGCCGGCACGGAATGGTACGAGCGCTATCAGCAACTGCGCGAGTTGGCCGATGACAGCGGCGGATTCATGATCGACGAGCCGGATCAGGACGAGTAGCTCAGGACGACGAGCGGTAGGCCGCTCGCTACGCCGATTCAATCACTCGAATCGCATTGACGATTTCGGAGGCGAACTCCGCGCCTTCGGCGGGGAACCGCGTCCGCGACGGGTCTGGAAACTCTGCGAGAATCTCGGCATAACTCCTCGGCGACCGATAGGGGATTATGGCGAACCCAAGCGCATCCGCCAAGGCGCAGCTGGGTGGAACCACAGCGGCGGTGCCTACTGCCTGCGCTTGCGGGTCGTGATGGCATGCCGTGATTGCGAGAAACGCCTCGGGCAGATTCCACGCAGTTACCAGCGAACGCCCCGCCTCGCAGTGATCGATCCCGCATAGTTCACGCTCGCTGGCGAGAACGTCCTGGGGCTGATCCGCGCCGCGCTCGACGACACTCGCATAGGCCCCGGGCATGACCATCGCCAGGGCTACTCTGCCGATGTCATGCAGAACTCCGGCGGTGTAAGCGAACTCGCTGTCCAGCAATCGCAACTTGGCGCTTCGTTCGGCGATGAGGGCGCAGGCGACGCTGTGACGCCAGCACGAGCTCATCAGCGGCGTGAATGAGCTGCCGAAATAGGTTTTCAGGCCGACCGTGATGGCCACGCTCCGCAATCGCCCGAAGCCGAGCAGAATGGATGCCTGCACGACGCTGGTGACGTCTTTGGGAAAGCCGACCAGCGGCGAATTGGCGATCTTGAGAACCGCGGTCGAAAAAGCGTGATCGGAGCGAATCAGATTGCAAAGATCAATCAAGGATGTTTCGGTGCCCGCCATCATCTTCAGCGCCTTCAGCGCAACCCCGGGAAACGGAGGAATGCTGTCCGGAACCCAGCCGGGCGCGGTCGGCCCCGTCGCTTTGGATGTACCCGTTGCCGCAGCCATGGAAATTTTCACGACCTGGATGTCTCGCTCTCAACCCTGCTGGCGTTTTGCGGCACCGTTATTGCGGCAGGTGTGAGTGAAGAGACCCAGCTCCTCCTGATTACCGCTATCGTCAATCTGGGTGAATCTCTTGAGCGGCTCCAGCGCACCTGCTTCTGTCAACCCAGCACGTGCTGCTAATCTGGTTCCTCTGCGCAAGCTGGAGCACGCATCGATCGTTCATAAGATGGATCGTTCATGAGATGGATCTCCAATCCGCGAAATTCTCCGAAAGCCAAGACACTGGCAGCCGCGCTCGCCGATTCCAAACTCGGCATCTCTCCTGCTGCGCTGCCCGTGCTTGCCGATCTGCTGGTCAGCCGCGGAATCGACGAACCGGAAGCGGCTGCGCGCTTTCTTTCGCCCGCTCTGAGCGATCTTCACGACCCGCTGCGGATGAGCGGCATGAAAACCGCGCTCGATCGGCTGGAAGCGGCATTGGAACGCAAAGAGAAGATTCTCATTTACGGCGACTACGACGTGGACGGCACAACAGCGATCGTCATACTGAAGACGGCCATCGAGCTGTGCGGCGGGGCGGCTGATTTTCATGTGCCGCACCGCATCCGCGAGGGCTACGGCATGCGCGACGAAGTAATCGAGCGTGCCGCCGCCGACGGGGTGCGGCTGATCATTAGCGTGGATACGGGCATCCGCGCGTTTGCCGCGGCCGAAACCGCGCGCCGCACGGGAGTCGACTTGATTGTCACCGACCATCACCTGCCGGGCACCGACGGCGTTCCCCATGCGTTGGCAGTGGTGAATCCAAATCAAAACGGTTGCGACTATCCCTGCAAGCATTTGTGCGGCGCGGGCGTGGCCTTCAAGTTGGCGCAGGGATTGATGCAGCGCCGGCTGGATACAAAAGATCAGTCGCGCCTGCTGATGTCGTTCATGAAAGTTGTGGCCATCGCCACCATCGCCGATGCAGTCCCCTTGCTGGGCGAGAATCGCGTGTTCGCGAAGCTGGGATTGCAGGGGCTGCGGCGTCCGGTCAACGTCGGCCTGAAAGCGCTGCTGGAAGTTGCGAAGCTCGGCGACGGCCGCGCGCTGACGGCGACCGAGGTTGCCTTCCGCATCGCTCCTCGCCTGAACGCCGCCGGACGCATGGATGTGGCTCGCGACGTGGTGGATCTGTTTAACGAGAAAGATATGGAGAGCGCCCGCAAGATCGCCGGGCGGCTTGACCAGTTGAACGCCGAGCGGCAGGAAGAAGAACGTCGCATCATGGCGAGCATCGAACGTCGTCTGGAAGAAGAACCCGCGCTGCGCGAAGCCTACTGCGTGGTGCTCGACGACGAGGGCTGGCATCGCGGCGTGATTGGCATTACGGCGTCGCGGGTGGTGGAACGCCACGGGCGGCCAACGCTGGTCATCTCGCGTGACGGGGACGAAGCCCACGGCTCGGGACGGTCGATCCCATCATTTCATTTGCTGCATGCCATCGAATCGTGCCCCGAACTGTTTTCGCGCTACGGCGGCCACGCGCACGCGGTGGGTTTTGCGCTGCCCAGCGCCAATATCGAAAAGCTGCGCGAGCATCTGGATGGCTACGCGCGCGCCCGGCTCACTCCCGCCGATTTCGAACCGCAACTGGAGTTCGATCGCGAGCTGCCGCTTGGCGAAGTCACGCCAGACCTTTACCAGGCGCTTCTTTTGCTCGAACCCTTTGGCATGGAGAATCGCGAACCAGTTTTCGCCGCTCGAGGAGTGCGGCTGATGGCGCCTCCCGCAGCCGTGAAGGACAAGCATGTCCGCTTGCGCGTGGCGCCAGCGTTGAACAGCGCCGCGCCGGATTTCACACCCCGCTGCCATCCCGACGCAGCGGCCATTCCGAAACGAGATGGTGAGGCTGAGCAAAACACATCCTCATGGCGCAACAACATTGTGTTCAAGGCCATGGGCTGGAGAATGAAGGAATCCTGCGACCGGTTGCAGTTGCTGGCCGGAGATCGGCTGGATATCGCCTACTCGCCCGGCATGAACGACCATCCTGAATTCGGAGGGTTGGAGCTGACTCTGCGCGATGTGATGCGCGCCCGCTGAGCGACGATTGTTCTCTGACCTGACCACTGTTCTTGTCCCTTCTTTGACAAGCGGCCAATCCAGCTTTATAGTGCCGGGCATGAACGGATCTTTCTTTTGCAACAAGTGCGGCGCACAAAACGCCGCGGTCGCTCAGTTTTGTAGTCGCTGTGGCTCGCCTACGAACCCGGCGGCAAGCGCGGTCCCGCCAACTGCGGCACCGCCCTACTCGGCTACAGCGCCTGCATATCAGGCGGTGGCGCCGGTGGTGGGAACTGGCTACGGGGGCTTCTGGATTCGGGTGCTGGCCGCCATTATCGATGCCGTCCTCTTGCGGGTTGTGGTGGCTCCCATTCACCTGTTCTTTGGCGGTCTCGGACTGGCCGGAATGATGAGCGGCGTTCCCCATGCTCGTATGGGACTTGGCCTTTTGGGCGGTGGCGTCACACTCATCGCGCTATTCTTTGGCGGCTGGTTGTACGAGGCTCTCATGGAAAGTTCCTCCTACCAGGCGACGCTCGGCAAAATGGTCTGTGGGATGAAGGTCACCGATCTCTACGGCAACCGAATCTCATTCGGGCGCGCAACCGGCAGGCATTTTGCGAAAATTCTTTCCGCCATGCTTCTGGGCGTCGGCTACATCATGGTCGCATTCACGGAGCGCAAACAGGGCCTGCACGATTTGCTGGCAGGTACGCTAGTGCGGCGGGGATAAAAAGGTCAGAGGTCAGAGGTTAGATTGCAGAAGTGAGAACCCTCCACGCTATGAGTCCATGGAGATTTTACTTCTGCAATCTAACCTCTGACTTCTGCAATAGCTTTCCCCGCTTTCCTTTAGACTGAAGCCATGCCCTTCCGCGTCTCACGGCTGCGCCGCTGGTTTGCCTTGGGCGCGATTCTGATGGTGGCCACTGTCGCCGGAATGTATTTTTATGCGCGCTGGAGTGTGCGGAAAGCCATCCACGACGTTCCGGCGAAAATGGGCCTGGAAATTCAGCAGACGGCGGAAGGCTTTTCCATCTCCAAGTCGGAGCAAGGCCGCACCCAGTTCAAGGTCAGCGCTTCCAAGGCGGTTCAATTCAAAGAGGGCGGACGCGCCGAGCTGCACGACGTCAAGATCGTCGTCTATGGCAAGGATGGCAGCCGCTTCGATCAGATTGCCGGGGATGATTTCGAGTACGATCCCGGTTCCGGCAACGTGACCGCGAAGGGTCGAGTGCTGATCGACCTGGAGTCGAATCCAGAGGGCGCGCGGCATTCGGACCAGTCGGCCCCCGAAAAAACCAGAACTCCACTTCACCTTGAAACCGACGGCCTCGTCTTCAACAAGAATACGGGGGACGCTTCGTCCACGGGCAAGGTCGAATTTCAAACGCCGCAGGCATTTGGTTCTGCCATGGGCATTCAATACGAGGCCAAAACCGGCACGATGAACTTGCTGTCGGCGGTCGATATGACCGTCAACCGGCCCCAGCCGGTCCATCTGAATGCGGATCATGGCGTAATCACGAAGCAGCCTCATCAGGTCGTGCTCACTACGGTACACATGACCCGGGCGCAGCAGGAATCGAGATCCGACCAGGCGACGTTCTTTCTGCGCGACGACAACACGGTAGACCGCGTTCTTGCCGAGGGCAACGTGGAGACCGACATTCATGGCAAGTCGGAAATGCACGCGCGTTCCGACCGCGCCGAGATGTGGCTGACCGGGACGCGGAATCTGCTCACCACGGCCGTTCTCACAGGCAACGTGCAACTCCACTCCGAAGGCACGCAAACCCAGGGAACGCAGCCCGCCGACGCTGCCGCTGGAAAGGCCACGCTGCACTTTGCCGGGCAGCAAGTGCTCCAGACGGTTCATGCCGAAGACGGCGTGCGGCTGTCGCAGAAGAATGCCCAGAGCGGGAGCCTGCTTGCGACATCCTCCCTGTCGCATCCGTCGAGGGGAGGCGCGCAAACTCAGGACATCGAAATGACGGCTCCGGTGATGGACTTCATCGTCAAAGATGGCCGTCTGCTGGAGAATGCAGAGACCAGCGGACCGCCGCGGATTGTCATCACGCAGCCGGACGCAAATCAGAAGACGGTGGTTACCGCCGCCAGGTTTACCGCAAAATTCACCGACAAAAATCGCCTGGCCACACTGCACGGCGAACCGGATGCGAAGATAGTCGGCAGCTTAATCGATCCAAATAAGACCGACGCGAGCAAAGCCGGATCGACGAAGGCCGGTGCGCCGGCGCAGCCGGATCGCGTGTCGACCAGCCAGATGCTGGATGTCGCCTTTCTGCCGGAGGGCGGAGTCCGGTCGATCACGCAGACTGGCAACCTTGCTTACACGGATGGCGCGCAGAAGGCGTGGGCGCAGCGGGGCGAGTACACGACCGCCGATCAAATGCTGGTGCTGAACGGATCGCCTCGAGTGGTGGACACTGGAATGACCACGACCGCCCAGACCATCCGCATGAACCGGGCGACTGGCGATGCCTTTGCGGAGGGCAACGTAAAGAGCACGTACTCGGATTTGAAGCCTCAACCGGACGGCGCCCTGCTCGCCTCTTCCAGCCCGATCCATGTGACCAGCCGCAGCATGACCGCGCATCGTTCGTCGGCAATTGCGGTGTACACCGGCGACGCCCGCCTGTGGCAGGACGCCAATGTCGTCGAAGCTCCCACGCTGCAATTTGATCGCGACCGCAGATCACTCATTGCGCATGGGGAGATCGGCGTGGGGACGGGGCAAAACCCCTCTTCCACGCCAGTTGTTGCACAACCGGTCTCGACCGTGCTGGTGCAAGTGGAAAAAAGCGGCAAGGTGACCCCAGTTCACATCACATCGGAGCGTCTGAACTACGCCGACCCCGACAGGAAAGTCTTTTTCGATGGAGGGGTCACGGCCAAGTCGGCCGACGCGACCATGACGGGACAAAAGATGACGGTTTTCCTGCTTCCGCGGAGTCAGTCCAAAGAGGGAACGAACCCGGCAATGCCCGGGCAGGTCGACCGGATTATCGCCGAAGACCAGGTTGTGCTGACCCAGCCGACCCGGCACGCGACCGGCGACCGGCTTGTCTACACGTCGGCGGACGAAAAGTTCGTCCTGACCGGCGGACCTCCCAGCATTTTTGATGCCGAACGGGGCAAAACTACCGGCGATTCGTTGACTTTCTATAGACACGATGATAGGGTGCTCGTGGAAGGCAAAGAATTGTCCCCAGCAGTGACTCGGACGCAAGTGGCACGATAAATGCATAGGCTGGCCACCGACGAAATTGGCAAATCCTACCGCCGCCGCCGCGTCGTCAACGGAGTAAGTCTTCAGGTTCTACAGGGCGAAGTCGTGGGTCTTCTGGGGCCAAACGGAGCCGGCAAGACCACCACTTTCTATGCCATCGTAGGTCTGGTTCCTCCCGATACCGGCAGGGTGTTGTTCGACGACGAGGATATCACCAGTGTTCCCATGTACTTACGGGCACGCCAGTATGGCATCAGCTATCTTCCGCAGGAAGCCTCGGTCTTTCGCAAGCTGACGGTCGAGGAGAACATCCTGGCTGTGCTCGAAGTCCAGCCGATTTCCTGGCACGAACGCCGGGAGAAGGCGGAGAAGCTGATCGATCAGCTCGGTCTGGAGCATATACGACAAAATAAGGGATATGCCCTGTCGGGCGGAGAGCGGCGGCGGGTTGAAATCGCCCGCTCGCTCTGCATCAACCCCACTTTCATTTTGCTCGACGAGCCGTTTTCGGGAATCGATCCCATCGCGGTCTTGGATTTGCAGAAGATTATTTCCGATCTGCGGGCCAGCGGGATTGGAGTCCTCATCACCGACCACAACGTTCGCGAAACGCTGTCGGTGACGGATCGGGCCTACATCATTAACGAGGGGCGGATTTTCCGCTCCGGTACGCCGGAAGAGTTAGGAAGTGACCCGGAGGTACGAAGAGTGTATTTAGGGGAGAGCTTCTCACTGGTGTGAAGAACGAGTTCTCAGTTATCAGTCGTCAGTCAACCCCGCTCTTCCGGGAACTGAGAACTGGCAACTGACAACTGCTTCTAGTTACCAAGGCGTGGGCACCCTGACCTTTGGTGTCCACACAAACCACCTTGGTGCATGAGAAGCTAAGTTTTCCACACCCTCGGGATACGCCGGATGGCGAGCGATTGAGTGGGGAACATAATAACTTTCGCAAGGGAGAAATGGTACTTCTTCAACACAGGTTAAACGTCAAGTTATCCCAGCGGCAGATTCTGACGCCGGGTCTCGTGCAGATGGTGTCGGTGCTCGCGCTCAACAAGCTCGAACTCAAGGACATGATCAACGCCGAGATGGTCGAGAACCCGGTGCTGGAAGAGCTGGAAGATGCCGTACCTCTGCTCGACGATGTCGGACGCCAGGAGGAAGAGCGCGACCGCATCGCCGCCAAGGCGACTTCGGAAGAAGCGACGCCCATCGCCGACGAAAAGAAGGACCCCTTCGAGGAAATCGATTTTGGCTCGTTCTTCCAGGACTATCTGGACCCCGGCTACCGCAGTTCCGGGGAAATGGAAGAAATCGAGAAGCCTTCGTTTGAGAACTTCCTGTCGAAGCCGGGGAATCTGAGCGACCACCTGCTCTGGCAACTGGGCGCGATCTCCGTGCGGCCTCCGGTGCACCAGGCCGCTGAGGTCATCATTGGAAATCTGAACGAAGAAGGTTACCTGATTGCCAGCGATGAAGAGCTGCTGGGAATCGCTCCCGTCACCGCGCCGGAGGCCGACGTGGAGGTGGCGGCCAAGATCATTGGCGAAGCCGAGGCGCTGGGGCTGGCGGTTTCCCCGACCCCGTCCGGAATCTCTGACCTGGATGATCCCGATGTGGACGCCTCCTCCGACCTCGATGCTGACGACTTCGTCGCGGAAGGCGCCAATCTTTCCCCATTGACGCCGGAAGACGAGTCGCCGGCTGCGCAAGATGTTGTGCCTGATGTTCCCGCGCCGGCAGCCGCCGATATTCCAAGCGCGGCGTCTACATCGCCGGCCGCGGCGAGCCACGGAAACCAAGCCACAGGAGCGGCGACTGCGCCAGCCCGGATTTCGGATGTAAACTTCACGGTAGCCGATCTGCACGAAGCTCTGGAAATTGTCCGCCAGTTCGATCCGCAGGGCATCGCCTGTCGCGACCTGCGCGAATGTCTGCTCTATCAGTTGCGCTACCATCAGGAGCATCTGCACCTGCACCCGAACGGCCATGCCGCAGCGGAGCAAACCACCGATCAGGTCGTGAAAGACGCGATTGCCGTCGTCGATCAGCATCTGAAGGCGGTGACGTTGAAGCAGTTCAAGGAGATTGCCCGTGCCATCGGGCGGCCAGTCGAGGCAGTGCAGGCGGCGCTCGATTACGTGCGCACGCTCGACCCCCGGCCAGGTTTGCGCTACAACAAGGTTCCGGCTCGTCTGATTGAGCCCGATGTGGCGTTTGTGAAGCATGGCGACGAGTGGCTGGTCATCATGAATGACGAGGATATGCCGCAGTTGCGCCTGAATCCCGCCTACAAGCGCCTGATGACTCGAGACGGCAATGACCGCGACACGCGCAACTACGTCAAAGACCGTTACAAATCCGCCATCCAGTTGATCAAAAACATCGAACAACGGAAGCAGACCATCGCCAAAGTCTGCTACTCGATCGTGGCGCGCCAGGAGGATTTTCTGGAGCGCGGCATCGATCGGCTAAAGCCGATGATGATCAAGGAAGTCGCCGAAGAAATCGGCGTGCATCCATCGACAGTGAGCCGGGCGGTGGCGAATAAATACGTCCATACGCCGCAGGGCGTTTTCGAATTGCGCTATTTCTTCTCCGAGAGCGTGCAGGGCCCAGAAGGCGGCGGTACATCGCTGCTGATCCTGAAACGCCGCGTCAAGAAGCTGATCGAAGAGGAAGATCCCAGCCGGCCGTTGACCGATGAACAGATCACTCGCATTCTTCAGTCGCAAGGCATCCAGGTCACCCGCCGCACCGTGGCGAAATACCGGGAAGACATGAAAATTCCGAGTACGCACCAAAGAAGAGTGAAAAAGTAATTGCAGAGGTGAGAGGTCAGATTGCAGAAGGCAAAAGCGCATTCGCTTTCACTTCTGCAATCTGACCTCTCACCTCTGACCTTGTTTTGGAGGGCGCTCAATGAACGTGGAATATACCGCGAGGAAGTACGTAATCACTCCCAACATCCGCAAGGAAGTTGAAACCGGCCTTAATAAAATCCGTAAGATTCTAGGCGACCGCTTTGAGACGAAAGTAGTGCTGGGCGTCGAGAAGCGCCAGCACAAAGCCGAAATCACGATTGACCCGCCCAACGGCCCGATTGTCGGGATGGCCCAAACCAGCGACATGGTCTCTGCCGTCAATGAGGCTCTCGATCACCTGCAGAAACAGGCGCTCAAATATAAAACCAAGTGGTTGAGCAAGAAGCGCAAGGCGGTCAAGAAGTTTGACAGCCAATCGCTGGAAGACAACATCGGGGCGGCGCTCGGGTTGGCGGAGGACGCTACTTTTTCCGTTCTCGTTCACAAGTTTCCATCCGTCGCGCGGACCACAGAAGTGCATCTCGTGCATGCCAAGGACTCGGTCGCGCTCCGTCCGCTGACCTTGGAAGAAGCGATCAAGGAAGCGCACTTCCGCGACAAGGACGTTTTCGTATTCCGCGATCCCCAAGGCAAGTTGATGGTGCTGCATCGCACCCGCGACGGCAAGATGGAGTTGATCGAAGCACCGTAGAGCGTTATCAGCTATCAGTTATCAATCTTCAGTAAATCCTTAAGGACGATTTCTGCGCACGGCCTGCCGTCGTTTTTACTGACAACTGATAGCTGACGACTGATAACTTTTTCTCACACGCCGCTGGTGGCTTCCTGCGCCCACTGCAGGGCTTGAAACCAGGTAGAGGCGACTTCGTCTTCGGGTAGTTTCAGTTGCTTTGCCAGGGCGCTCGATTCCGCCCACTCCCCTGATTCCTGCGCCAGCATGAGGCGGTAGAGCGGCCGGAGAGTGCTGTTCTGGCCGAGCAGTGCCGCTTTGGTTTCGCGCTCGACCGGCAATTGTTCCAGAAGCACATCCATGCCGACCTCGAGGACTGCATCCATGACGGAGAGCAACCCCATCAGGAACAAGTCCGTTTTCGATTGCAGCCGGCTGGAAAGCAGCTCGCAGAAACGGGCGCGGGCCAATCCCATCAGCACCAGTTCACTGCAATGCTGTTCCGCCGCGCCCACGGTGACGACGAGCCGGATCCAACGCCGCATCTCCCGTTCTCCCAGCACGGCCATGGCATGGCGGATCGACTTGATTTCGAGGGAAAATCCAAAGAGCGGAGAATTCAGATAGCGAAGCAGGCGGTAGGAAATGGAGGCCTCCTGTTTGAGCATCGTCTCCAGTTCCCGCATGTCGAGGTCGATGCGCGACACAATCTCCAGCAGGCGCATGTAGTGCAAGCGGCTGGCGGGAACTTCGCGGCTGATCACGATTTCGGGCCGGCGAAAAAAATATCCCTGGAAGTATACGAATCCCATGTCTCGCGCCTGCTGAAATTCGTGCGGCGTTTCCACTTTTTCCGCCAGCATCTTGCACGTCGGGGAACCAAAGCGGCGCATCATGCCAACTCGTTCCTCAGGCCGGGTGGCGCGAATGTCGACTTTGATGATGTCGGCAAACTCGACCAGCGGTATGCGCGGATCGTCGGGCGCGAAGTCATCCAAGGCAATCCGATAGCCAGCCGCTCTCAGCCGTTTACAGGCCGCGATCACGCGGTCCTCGGGTTCCACGCTCTCCAGAATCTCGGCCACGGTCTGGCCGGGAGGCAGCAAGGTAATTAGATCCTTGAATAAGACTTCCCGGGTGCAATTCATGAAGGCACGCTTGTGATCGCAAAGGGTATCGATGCCGAATAGCAGGGAGCTATCCACCGTGGACCGGGCCGCCAGTTCCGGATCGGCGTTGAAGAAGTTCTCAACTCCATTGCGAAAGAGAATTTCGTACCCGTACACATTCTGGGAGCGGTCGAAAATTGGCTGACGAGCGACGAAGCGTTGGCCCGGCAAGGCCAGCGGCTGCGATACTGAGATTTTGTCGAAGGCAGGAGCGGGTTTCACCCCTATTCCATCGGCACGCCACGATGAAACTTCAGAAAAAGCCACGCGGCAAATTTGGATTCGCCATCCGGTTCTGGCGCTTCGCATCTGGAGCGGCCCACTTTGGTAATGCCCGGCTGTGGAAAACTTCGGCGATCGCACTTGCGCAATCGATGCTTTCATGAGTACCATCAAGATGTTCCCAATGGCCATGCTTCCAGGCTGGCCGTTCGCGCCAAGTTCGACTCCCGGCGCCTGGTTTGTACAACGACAATTTGAACCGCGACCTTTTGAACACGACAGCTTGAACATTTACAGTTTGAATATCGTTGTCAAATAGCATCCAGACGATGTTGGGGTTTGGTCTGCCAGTACGCACAGTGTGTCGCACCTAGTCGAGGGTGCGCGCACGCCGAACTTGCCGATTCGCGTTCGAGGAAACGACCGGGCTTGGGATCGAGCCCGGGGATTGACTTCTGGGGTTAACTTCTAAAGTTTCACAAGAGAAAAATATGAATGCAGGACCCGGACACTCCTCCGCAGGCGGAGGGAGACACAAACGACGCCGTGGACGGCGTCCGCCCAAACGAGGCGCGGGTGGCCCGATGGGCCGCGCACGCCAGGACCCTCACGGTATCTTTACCGCGCCCATGGATCACAGCTACCGCGCCAACCAAAACGGCGACAACGGCAACAAGGCGCCGCGACGGCCCGGATTTTCGTCCTCGTACCCGGTGGTCGATCCCGATCCGTTGCCCGTCCCTCGAGCCGATGCCGCTTCCCGCGTCTTCGCGTTTGTCGAAGACCTGTTTTTCCTGAGCAAGATTCAGGCCACCGGCCAGAAGATGAATGTGAAGGTCGAGTTCGTCAAGAACGAAAAAGAACTCACCGATCGTATGAAGAGCAACGGTGAGGAAAAACCTTCCCTGATCATCTTCGACTTGAACAACGCCAATGCCAAGCCTTTGACACTCATCCCAAAACTGAAGACCAAGCTCAAGAAGGGGACGTCGATCATCGGCTTTCTCTCGCACGTGCAGGGCGACCTGAAACAGAAGGCGCACGAAGTGGGTTGTGACATGGTGCTGCCGCGCTCGGCGTTTTCACAGAATCTGCCGCAGTTGCTGCGCCGCCATGGCGCGGCAGATGAAATCGCCGAGTAAGAAATTGCAGAGGTCAGATTGCAGAGGCAACGCCCTCTGAAGGTAACCGCGCACATTGGGATCTTTGGTTTCACCTCTGCAATCTGACCTATGACTTCTGCATTCCCCTGATACAATTTCGCCGTGTTCTCTCACAAGATTTTGATTCTGACTATCGCCGTGCTTATGGTTGCCGTGGCCGCTGCCCAGCAGCCTCCGGTCAACGCCCAAGAGCCCAAGGTAAAGGTCAACGTCCTCAACGTGTGCGCGCCTTCCGCCGACGAGCAGAAGGAACTATCTTCCGCGCTAGCCAAGGTGCCTGGGAAACCGGTGTTCGCAACGGACTATGAAGTGTCTCGCGGACGCTCCACCCTCGACCCGAACACCCCCATTCCCGGCATGCAACCGTTGCCGCCGGGCACGGTCTCATCGGCCGACTGGGTCCGTATTCGCCGCGAGTTCCCCGAGGCAGCCGTGTTCAGCAACGTCCAATACTCGTTCAGCGTCGATTCGAAAAATATGACGGAGACGCTCGTGCTTCGCGTGCGCGAGCAAAAGGACCTGATCCAAGTTTCGATTGAAGATACCGCGTCCGCGGTTGCTTCCGCAGCCGCCATGCTTGCTTCCACCACCCCGGTTTCGCGCGTACGATTGGAACGGTTTGGCAAACCCTCGGTAGCGCTGGCGCGCTGCTCGGGAGAGGATGGAACTCCGGTGAAGGACCAGAGCGCGTACGAACCCATTTTTCACGCCGCTTCGTCGATCATGGAGCGCTACCGCGACGCGCTGGGCGCCCGCAAGATGGTGCCCGCGGAATTAGCCCGGCTGGGAGTTGTAGCGCCGCCCAAAGCCAGTTCGGCCAAGAAGTAGAACCCGTAGCGCTTTCGATCTTCGATCAGGGCGATTCTGAGTGTAGTCGTCTGGTTGCAACAGCCGACTTTACCCGTCATTCCGACCACCTGAACCGCATCTTCTTAGATGCGGACGCTACTGCTGGACGTTCAGTCGTTCACTGTAAGAGTGAAGGTTGTAGTGTGAGACAGCGATCCTGACGTAGCGGTCACGGTTACTGTTTCGGTGTTGGGCAAAGGGGTGTAAGGTGGTTTGCTGGAAGAAGAGCTGCCGCCGCAACTGGTGATCAAACTCAGACCGCCCACGCTCACCACAACCAGCAGAATCCTCTGCAAGTTGCGCCGCTTACTTATCCCGAAACAGCAGAGCATCATCGCTAGCGCTGAACCGGGCAGCAGGGGAAAACCATCACGACCCAAAGCCGCAGTGTTCGGAGCTGTGGCGGTGACTGTAATCTGTGTTGGGCCACTTCCCGTTACGGTATTCGGAGAGAAGCTGCAAGTTGCCTCGGTTGGCAGTCCCGAACAACTGAACGAAACAGTGCCGGTAAATCCGTTGAGCGGAGTGACGGTGATCGTGTCAAATGCGCTATTTCCGGTCGCAATTGTGAGCGGTGGCAGCGTGGATGGAACGGAGAAATCCGCAGGCAGGTTGATGGTGTACGTCGCCGAGGCGACGGCACTGCTGTAGTAATTTGAGGCTACGGCGATGGCATTGATCGTCTCTGTCGCCGAAACCGAAATGCCGCCCGTGTAAAGCTCCGAACTCGTGGTTGGGGTGGTGACGCCATCGGTGGTGTAGTAAATCGCTGCTCCCGGTGTTGTGTCGGTAATGGTGACAGTTTGCACAGAAGTGTATGTTCCCGACGCGGGCGAAATAATGGGCGTCGCGGCCGCTGTATGGACAGTCAGCGTCAAAGAGGGCGGATAGACCCACATGTCGTTGAGAAAGGAAAAATTACCATTGCCATCGAAACCTTCGCCACCGAAGAGCCAGAGATTGCCGCTATTGTCGGTCCAGGTTGTCGTGGTCTGCCGCGCTCCGGGATCATTCGAGGGTTCGGGGACATCCACTGTGCCGTAGAATCCGGGCTGGCCATAGATATAGCCCGACGGAGACAACCATTTATTGCTCCCAATCCCGCTGACGCCGCCCATCCAGGCCCAAAGGCTGTTGGAAGGATCGAAGACCCACAGGTCGTTGAACCAGCCCGCCCAGCCGGTGGCGGACTCCCCCTCGCCGCCGAAGAGCCATAAATTGCCGTTGTTGTCGATCCAGCTTGAAGCGTAAAGACGGCCCCCAGGAACATTTCCTGTAGCCGGCGTTCCCAGTGTGCCGTAAACGCCCGGTTGGTAACTGGTGCTGCTGCTTCCGCTCATCCACGCCCACTCGCCATATGTACCGAGGGACGGGTCGAACTTCCACAGGTCGTTATACCAGTTCTGTGTATCGTTGGTGTTATCGGACGCTTCGCCGCCGAAAAGCCAGAGATTGCCATTTTTGTCGGCCCATCCGGAGGCGTACTCGAGACCTCCGGGGTTGTTGGCCGCAGCCGGGCTTCCCAATGTGCCGTAGACCGGAGGCAGGGAATCGTTGGATCCAGGCAGGGTGTTGCTGCCGCCCATCCACGTCCACTCGCCATATGTACCCAAAGATGGGTCGAACTTCCACAGATCGTTAAGGTCTCCCCACGTGCCTGTAGAGTCGATGCCATAGCCCCCGTAGAGCCAGAATTTGCCGTTGCTGTCGGTCCAACTCAAGGCTCTTTTGCGGCCTCCGGGAACATTGGCTGCATTCGGCGTTCCTAATGTTCCATACACACCGGATGCGCCCAAATTCGCGCCAGTAGGCGTTTGACTGCCCCCCATCCAAACCCAATCTTGCGTGGAGGGATTGAACTCCCATAGGTCATTGAGAAAATATCCGGTCGAGGTGTAGGAGCCACCAAAGAGCCAGAGATTGCCGCTGCTATCAGTCCAGCTCACGGCCGAGTCGCGGCCTCCGGGAGTGTTTGACGGTGCAGGCGTTCCCAACGTGCCATAGGATCCTGGAGTGTTTAAGCCGGAATTACTAATGCCGCTGACAAACGTCCATTGGTTCGTGGAAGGGGCGAACATCCAAAGATCGTCCAAGTCGGCTGTAACGCACGTGCAAGATTGATTTGCTGTGTAGTAATAGCCCCCATAGAGCCAAAGATTGCCGTTGTGATCGGTCCAACTGGAAGAACCCAAGCGGTTAATGGGGTTACTTGAGCCTGCGCCATTTCCGCTTACCCAAGTCCATTCGTCGGGAGCGGTTGTCTGTGCCGCAGCAGAAATCGCGAAGAAGGCAAAGCCGAGAAGAATTCCCAATAGTGCACCTGACAGAAGATGCAGCTTGCGAATGAGCATAAATATCTCCTAGAAAATATAAAACAGAACAACTTATCAGTTGGGACAGTGACTGTCCATGTGTTTCAATCGAGCACAATCGGCAAGCGGCCCGTAGGATTGGATCAACGTCACGAACGCCGTAACTCTCCTGATGAGGTTCTGAGCGAGTCCTCGGCAAACTGGAAGCAGTCTGTCAGTTGATGAAACTCTATTACACTCACCGAGTTACTCCCGACATCTGCAGCGAGATTCTGCCGCCTCGAGCGTCGTGCTTCAGTGTTCTCCGAAACCTCAATCGATTGGCTCTTGACACCGTACAGTAAGATAGAAGTATCCGTATCAAGGCAGGAACGGGAAGGGCACGAGTTCCAATCGCCGTAGCGCCCACGGAATGAACTGCGGCGTCCAGCCGCTGGGGGAAGGCTGCGCTGGGAAAACGCTTTTTCCCGTAGTCTGTTCGGCCGTGCCGCTAGGTAGGAGTTGCAAAGAAGTTAGGCTAACTTCTTTGTTTATAAGATTTTGAAAATAACACCCTTTATAATCAATATTTTGCGAGGCATGATCTAGGAAAATGACGGAAAAACGGAACTAAGTCTTACTCGCTCAATATTTTACCTATAACTCCATGCCGTTCAATATTTTGCGAGGAAAATTTCGCTAAACTATTGATTCCAATAGACCGGTGGGGTAGGGGGGTAGGGGTACCTATGATCGCCAGTAAATGATAGACAGTAAACCCAGGTTTAGGTCAGGTTTCCTGGGCAGGTTCTAATCCGTCAATCGCTCGCCTCTTCGGGGCCTGCAACGAAATCGCGCTCCCCGAATCTAGTGAAGGCACTATGGACATACGCAACGTCGTAATCATGGGCTCCGGATGCGCCGGTCACACCGCCGCTCTCTACAGCGCCCGCGCCAACCTCAAGCCGCTCGTCATCGAAGGCCATGAGCCCGGCGGCCAGCTATCGATGACCACGCTCGTCGAAAATTTCCCCGGCTTTCCCGAAGGCATTCAAGGCCCGGAGCTGGTCGAGAACATCCGCAAGCAGGCCGAGCGTTTCGGCGCCGAATATCGCATGGGCCACCTCGTCAAAGCGGACTTAAGCAAGCATCCGCTTGAATTGACGGTCGGCAAAGAGGTCATCCAAACCCGCACCCTCATCATCGCCAGCGGAGCCTCCGCGCGCTGGCTGGGCCTTCCGAACGAGCACGCGCTGATCGGCCACGGTGTTTCCTCCTGCGCCACCTGCGATGGCTTCTTTTTTTCAGGCAAGGAGATCGCCGTGATCGGCGGCGGCGACTCCGCCATGGAAGAAGCAACCTTCCTGACGCGCTTCGCCAGCAAAGTAACGCTCATTCACCGCCGCGAGCAATTTCGCGCTTCGAAAATCATGCTCGATCGCGCCCGCGCAAATCCGAAGATCGCGTTCATGACCGACACGGTAGTGGACGACGTGCTCGACGTGAGCAAGAAAGAAGTCACCGCCCTGCGTTTGCGCAACTTGAAAAGCGGCGAGAGCTGGGAGTTTCCCGCCAGCGCGATGTTTCTAGGGATCGGCCACATCCCCAACGCCAAGATCTTCGCAGGCCAACTCGAAGCCGATGCGGATGGCTATCTGATCACGCAGAAAAACGTCTTCACCAAAGTCCCCGGCGTATTCGCCTGCGGCGACGTGCAGGACCGCCGCTACCGCCAAGCAATCACCGCCGCCGGTTCCGGCTGCATGGCCGCTTTAGAAGTGGAAAAATATCTGGAAGAGGAAGGCCACTGAAGCTGGATGCGGAATGGTATGGAGACAGTTAGCGCAACACTCGTTTGCGCGCCGCTGCCGGCAGCGTCTCGCAAGCCGTCCGCAGCACCAGGCGCGGCGCGTTCTCTCGGATCTTCATCAAGTACGGCACAGTGTTCCCCGGATCGGCCTTGGCCGCCTCGCGCAAGAGCCAGCCCAACCCCTTCTGGACCATATCGTCTTCGTCTTCCAGCAATTGATTCGAGAGCCGGACAATTGGCGCGGAGAACTTCCCTTCGCGCGCTCCGCGAATCAACGTCACGCACGCCGCGCGCCGGCACCAGCGATTCGGAGACTTCGCCCACAGGAAAACCTGTCGGCAGCGGCCAGGCTGAGCCGCCACCATCGGCGACAGCAAATAATGCGCCAGCGCGTCGTGATCGGCCCAACTGGTGACGCGATCCAGCCACGAGGCAAAGAGTTGAAATTCTTGTTCGTCAAAATGCGGCGTCTGTTTTTCAAGCAGAAAAACCGCCATCACTTTCTCTTCCAGAACTCGGCCGGAAAAGAGATCGTTCGCCACCAGTACCAGAAAATTCATTCCCCGCTCGCGAACAATGCTGCGCCGGAACCGCAAAGCGAACTTTCTGAGTTCGGCGGTGTACCAGCCGCGCGACCGCACTTCTTCCTTGAAAAAATGTTGCACTTCTTCCGAGTGCGGCGCCGACCCGCCATCCTTCAGCACGCGCCGGATGTGATCCGCAATGTAGATGGGTGTGACTTTGCTGTTGGCCACGAGATCCTCAAAGGGCAACGAGAGTGATAACAACCGTTTCGTCCTGTCACTGCGCGCCGAGGTTGTCATCATAATAAGGAGTGCTGTGCGAAAGCTGTGACCTATTGTCACCGTTGCGTGTGACGTGTCGCCTGGCAACGATCCACCTTAGCTGGCCGCAGACGTGCCCGTCGCCACAATTTTGTCATAAATCCACAGCACCGCCGCCGTAGCCAACCCGACTGCCGTTACCGTCCACCAGATGCGCGCCGGTTGATGCGTGACTTCTCCGAAGTGGTGGACCAGCGTGCCGCCAAACCAGCCACCGATCAGCGATCCAATTCCGATGGGCAGAAAAGCAAAGCCCATGTAAGTGCCCTGCTCTCCGGGAGGCGCAAGGCGTGAGATGTACTCGTAATACCGCGGCGCCTGAATGATTTCGCCCAGCGCCAGTACAAACAGCGAAAGCACCGCGCCCCAGACCGTGGGCCGCAGCGCCAGAATCACCCACGACAGAGAAGTGACCACCGTACCCAGAATCACCGCCTGAAATGCTGGAATCTTGCGGGTCAAATAATTCACTACGAGCGTGAGGCAGATCACGGTTAGGCCGTCAGTGACCAAGATGGTTTCGACGGCGGCGCTGGAGTTGATGTAGCCGTGAATGTAGCCGGGCAGGCTGATGTACTGCTGCCAAAACACCACCCAGTAGCCGGTGAACAGCACCAGGAACCACATAAACCGGCTGATCCCGACAAGCACGAGCACCAATAGCGCGCACCAGATCCACCAAGGCACGGCGTACTTCGGATAGACGAACAACCCAACCCGCAACAACAATGCGACCAGCAACACCGGCAGAACTAGACGGTAATTTCCGACGACCACGCAGAAATTCCGCGCAACCGTCGCGATCGAAGGCGGAGGCGCATCTCCAGCCTTGCGCGGTTCCCGGAAAAAAATGATAACCACAAAAAACATGGCAAAGACGCTGATCGCGGCCACGCGGTAAACATTCTCGACACCAAGGTGGCGATGAGCCCATCCTGCAAACAGAGGGCCAAGCGCTCCGCCAATGTTTACCATCGTGTAATAAATCGAGTAGCCAATGGAGCGGACGTTCTCTTTCGAAGCGCGCGCCGTCGTACCAACCACGCAAGGCTTGACCATCGAGATGCCGAGCGCGGGCAGAATCAGAATGAAGCCGACAAACAATCCCAGCGGCACCGCGTTACGCACCGGAGCCAGCCAGGGCGCGCCAATCGATGCAATCAGAAAATACGCCACGGCCAGGATGAGGTAGGCGATCGAAAGGGCGCGGCGAAAGCCTAGCCGGTCGGCGGCCGCTCCTCCAAAGATTGCAAGAAACCAAACCATGCCGCCGAACAGGCCGGTCAGCGTTCCGGTCTGCTCCGTCGAGAAATTCAGCTTCTCCTGCAGGTACAGGGCAAGCGAAGCAAACGCTCCATAATAGGAAAGACGTTCGAAGATCTCGGTGATGTTCGCGACCCAGAATGGCCGCTCGAATCCCGTGCGGATTTCCTGCAAACGCTCGGAAAAGGTCAATCGTTTCTCCTGACTGCGCGCTCCCGATGGGTAGTGTAGCGCGGACACTCCCTTCGACTTCGCTCAGGGCAGGCTTTGTCCGCGTCTCGCCGCTAGATGCCCAGCCGTTCGCGTACTTGCGCCGCCGACAACCCTGCCACTCGAATTACTTTATTCCGGCCAGTCAGTCCGGCTGCAATAGTAACGGAGGATCGCGGTACGTTCAAAAGCTTCGCGAAAAATTCGACGCATGCCTCGTTGGCTTTGCCGTCCACCGGAGGCGCGGTCAGGGCCAATTTCAGCGCGTCGCCCACCTCGCCCGTGATGGCGTTCTTCTTGGCCCGCGGGTGGACCTTGACGGCAAACGTCGCACCGCCGGGCGAACTTTGAATCGCTATCATCGAAAAGCGTCTACCACGGGGTACACAGGGGAACACGGGGTAAATCGCTCAGGACTTCCTCTGTGTTCCTCTGTGCCCACTGGGGTTAAGGTCTTGTTCGTTGCCCAAAAATCGCCGTCCCTACGCGCACGCAGGTCGCCCCCTCTTCAATCGCAACTTCAAAATCGTGCGACATGCCCATGGAAAGCACATCCGTGCCAACCATCGGCAGCGCGCGCGCGGCGATGCTGTCTCGAATCTGACGAAGTTGCCGGAAATAGGGCCGCGAGCACTCCGGATCTTCGGTGTAAGGCGGCACAGCCATCAAGCCGCAAATTTTAAGATGACCCCATCGCGGCGCGCCGCGCAAAACCTGGTCAAGTTCTTCCGCAGTTGCTGCGACGCCGGTCTTTGCCGCTTCGCCGCCGACATTGATCTCGATCAGGACGGATAATTTCTTCCCCGCGCTCTCCGCCGACGCATTCAATTTCTCCGCCATTCGCACGGAGTCAACCGAATCCACCGCGTCAAACAACTCCACAGCCTTGGCCACCTTGTTTGTCTGCAGATGTCCAATCAGATGCCATTCAACGTCGCGCAAATCGCGCAGAGCATCCACTTTGCCTGCGAACTCCTGTACCCGGTTCTCGCCAAAAACGCGGAGCCCCGCCGCATAAGCCTCGCGGATGCATTCGACTGGAAAGGTCTTGCTCACGCCCACCAAAGTGATGTTGTCCGCACGGCCTACCCGCCGTGCCGCCGCTGCGATCCGTTCCCGTACCCAGGCAATATTTTCCGCAATCGACATAAAGCGAAAACCACGAAGGACACAAAGTATCGCCAAGGACAATCCCCGCCAAACCGGGTCCCTTCGTGAGCCTTCGTGCCCTTCGTGGTTAAGGGACTTCTTATCTCACATAATCGCCGTAGGCGGCGCCGGATCCTCGGGCCGTCCCGCATTCGCCAGCGGCACTCGGATCATGACAATCGCCAGCACGGCCAGCGCGCCCAGTGCCAGAAAGAACGACGGCGTCCACTTGAACAGCGTTACGTCGTAGCCGGAGCCCACCAGTCCCGCGATGGCCAGTCCGCACAGCGCCTCGCCCGCGATCAGTCCCGAGGCTGTCAGCACGCCGGCATTTTCCACGCGCGCTTTCTGGGCATCGTTCAAGCCGCGGCGATCGCGCAGCATGTCGGTGAGCCAGCGAATCACGCCTCCGATGAAAATGGCAAAAGTCGTGCCCAGCGGCAGATACATTCCGACGGCGAACAGCATCACGCTCTTCACCTCGATCAGGATCATCGCCAGCCCCAGCAGAATACCAACAATCACGAGCGGCCAGGCCATATCGCCGCCCACAATTCCTTTCGACAGCATGGCCATCAATCCCGCCTGCGGAGCCGGCAGCGACGGACTGCCGAAGTGATACGCCCGATCAAGGATCGCGATGGGAAAGAAAAGAACGAGAGACGCCACGACGATTCCGAACAGATCTCCAATCTGCATCTTAGAAGGCGTTCCGCCGAGGATGTGTCCGACTTTCAAATCCTGAAGCATCTCGCCCGCGACCGCCGACGAGACGCAGACCACGGCTGCTACTCCGAGGACGGCCGCAACTCCGCCGGTGCCTGACACGCCCAGAGCGACCATTAGCAGCGCGGCGATCACCAGCGTGCAAAGCGTCAGCCCCGACACAGGATTGTTCGACGAGCCGATCATCCCGACCAGGTTGCCGGAAACCGCGGCAAAAAAGAATCCCACCACGATCATGACGCCCGCTGCGACCAACGACCCGGTCAAAATGGTGGAGGCCGACAGATTTCCCGCGCCGCTGATAAAGAAGTGATACAGCACGATCATGGCGACGAACACCACGGCGATGCCCGCAAAAACGGCTTTGGCCGGAAGGTCGCGCTCCGTGCGATTGGTAGCCGCGTGCACAGACGCCGATTTCTTCAGATCGGAAACGGCGCGGCCCATGCCCAGCGCCAATTGTTTGCGCATCTTGAACAACGTATAAGACGCGCCCACCAGCATTCCGCCAACCGCGATCGGACGCACGATCGAAAAGTAAATGGCTTGCGCCAGCAGCGGCCAGGCGATCGATTGTCCTTCGGGCATCGACGCCTGAATATATGGGCCAATGGTGAAGGTTAGGAGCGGAACGAGCAATCCCCACGCCAGCACGCCTCCGGCAAAGTTCAGCGCGGCGAGTCTTGGTCCGATGATGTATCCCACGCCCAGATAAGCAGGGCTGATGTCGGGCGCCGTCATCAGCGTGGCACCGCCGGTAATCGTAGTAGCTACGTTCGGATTTGTGCTCGTACGCAACAGCAACTTTTTTCCGAGGGCGCTGATCTTCACCGGGAACGTATTGCTGGGATTGAAGACGTTGACCGCTCCCATCAGATACATGAACGCGCCGAAGCCCATGTTAGCGAACAGAATTTTCGCTGCTTTCGCGCCCTGCTGCCCGGCCTTGTGAATCTCCGAGGCGGCCACAGATTCCGGAAACGGCAGATCGGCATCCTCGACCATCACTCGCCGCAACAACGTCACGAAGAGAATGCCGAGCGTCCCTCCGATCAACATGAGAGCCACTGACTTCCAGTATTGATCCTTGTTGAGCCCCGGCCATATGCCGGCCATGACAAACGCCGGAATCGTGAAAATGGCCCCCGCTGCCACCGACTCGCCAATCGATCCCACGGTTCGCGCGATGTTCTCTTCCAGCAGCGATCCTTTCATCAATCGCAACAGCGCCATCGAGATGACGGCTGCGGGATAGGTGGCGGCAATGGTCATCCCAGCCTTGAGTCCAAGGTAGGCGTTGGCGGAGCCGAGCAGAGCGGTCAGGAACAGCCCGATCAATACGGCCCGGAAGGTAAACTCCTTCATTTCCATCGTTTCCGGAACATAAGGGCGATGCTTGCGGGGCGTTTCATTCGCCGCGGGAGTGCTCATAGAGTCCTCGTGGTCGTTACGAATTTCATAGCAGATTCACAGTATGCGCGACGGCGCACCTTATCACGCCGAAAGCCTGATTTACAAGTGCAGCTGTATTTTAGTCGAGACCGTAGTCCGTCGCAGCGAGGCGCCGACTTGGAATGCGGCAAGACTTCCCCGTGGCGCGAGTCGTGTTCCACTTTCATTTCAAAGCGACTACCAACCGAGCAAGTGATGCCGACACTACGGAACTCCTTTGTAGTACACTGCCGTTATTATTATCCGAACTGGAGGATAGGCCAGCTTTTGCGCTAGACTGGCTTAACCAACTATGGACAACAATCGGACCTCGAACGAGAAGCAGCATCCGCCGGGCAGCGCCGGTAAGGGCAAAAAGCTGTATCGAAAACCGGCTTTCCGCTACGAACAAGTCTTCGAGACCCTTGCTCTATCATGCGGCAAGGTCACCGGCTCCTCCGGCCAATGTCAGTTCTCGCAAAAGACTTCCTGATGCCGGAAGACACAAGGCGTCCGCGGGGCGCGAGTAGGAGCGCGGAACGGTCGGCCTTAGTGGCGGACGTACTGCGCGGCCGCGACCGTTCCCATTCCCGCGTGCGCCTGCGCGTTCAAGGGGAAAGCATGTTGCCCGCTCTTTGGCCTGGCAATACCGTCGAGATTGAGGCCTGTTCCCACAAAAACGTCCAATCGGGCGAGATCCTGCTTGCACTGCGTGACGGCCGCTTCTTCCTGCATCGCCTCGTCGCTTCCCAATCCAACGGTTTCGTGCTGCGTGGCGATTCCATGCCCGGCCCCGATCCGCAGTACCCTCCCGAAGCGCTGCTGGGCAGGCTTGTGCGCAGTGAGGGCAAAGCAAGACGTTTCTTTGCGCCCAAGTGGTATCGCGCAGTGGGGATGCTACTTTGCCATTGCAGCGTGGCCCGCCGGCTTGCTCTGCGACTTCACCGCCGCCAAGAAGGAACATCGGCGCCCGAGTTGCGCAGCGTGCCGTCCTTGTAGGTAAAATCCTCGTGATGGCAGGCTCGCAAAAAACCGCTTGCGTCGAGATCGGCGGCATTCCCATCGCCCTGTCCACCAGCGACGATCGCTTTCTCGATCTTCTGCGCCATCGTTACGAGGGATTTCTAAGCGCTTCGCCTCCTGAGTTTGAGCTTGAGTTCGATCTCACCCCCGCAGGTTCGGTCTCTGATGACGATGTTCGCGTCCGCCGCAATGATGGAGATGACGAGTGGATCATCGAGCGCGGAGATTTCCACGCGCGTTGGGACCCGCGCACCGGCCGCGGCCGCGTGCGGCAGAATGCCAACCCCTATTCCCTGGATTCGGTCCTGCGCATTCTGCACAGCCTGATTCTCGCCGAGCGCGGCGGCTTCCTGCTGCACGCGGCCAGCGCGATCTGCAATGGCCGCGCTTATTTATTCTCGGGCGTATCCGGCGCCGGCAAAACCACCATGACGAGGCTGGCGCCACCGGATATCACCCTTTTGACCGACGAGATTTCCTATGTGCGTCCGGGTGGCGGCGGGTATTCGGCGTTCGGCACTCCCTTCGCGGGAGAACTGGCGCGGGCCGGGGAAAACTGCACCGCTCCCGTCTCGGCTCTTTTTTTTCTGGAACAGGGGCCGGAGAACCGCGTCGATGTCTTGCCTTGCGCGGAGGCCGTCCGCCGCTTGATGCGCAACATGCTGTTCTTCGCCGCAGACCCGGGCTTGGTGGAACGGCTTTTCGCCACTGCATGCGATTTTGTTGACACGGTTCCCATTCGGCTTCTAACGTTCTATCCTGATGCCAGTGTGTGGGACGTAGTGCGGAACTTCGCACCGGATTTCAACCGCAACATCCAAGGAGTGCCCGAGCATGCCTGAACGCTGCACCTATATCGCGCGCAGTACGGCAATCGCCGCACGCGCGCTGGCCGGCGAAATGATGGTCATGAATTCGACCGATTCCACCTTCTTCACCCTGAACGAGGTCGCAACCGCCATCTTTCAAGCGGCCGACGGCCGCACTCCCCTGCGTGACATCGTTCGCGACCGGATCTGCGAACAATTCGATGTCGACATCGAACAGGCGCAAACCGACGCCGAGCAATTCGTCGCCGAACTTTCCGGCCACGGGATTCTTCTGGTTTCGAGTCAGCCCTTGTCGTCCGATTCAACCCGGGAGACGCCCTGATGAGCCTGATGAGTGAAGTGGGCCAGAAGGCGTTCGACCTGGGCGTGCCCATCGCCGTGCACTTGGATGTCACCTATCGCTGCAACGAGCGCTGCGTGCATTGCTATCTCGATCATGACGATCACGGCGAGATGACAACCTCCGAAATCAAGGGCGTGCTCGATCAACTGGCCGAAGCCGGCGTCTTTTTTCTCACCTTCAGCGGCGGCGAGGTCTTCCTGCGCCGCGATTTCTTCGAGCTTGTCGAACACGCCCGCCGTCTGATGTTCAACGTCAAAATCAAGACGAACGCGGTGATGATCCACGAAGCGGAAGCGCGCCGGCTTCGCGAACTGGGCATCGACACCATTCAGATCAGCGTCTATTCGCATCGCGCCGAGGTGCACGACGCCATCACCAAGCTGCCGCACTCGTTCGAGCGCACCATCAACGCCATTCGCTTCCTTCGCGAACAAGGGCTGCGCGTCACCATCGCCAATGTGCTGATGACCGCGAATTCGTCCGATCACGCCGGGGTGCAAAAACTTGCCGCCGAACTTGACGTCCATTACACTCTCGATCCCACCATCACCCCCATGATGGATGGCGACACTTCGGTGCTCTCGCTACGCATCCCGGGCGAAGAACTGACGGAGGTTTTCCACAATCCGGCGCTGGTCGGCAACCAGGAGGAGTTTTGCGCGCCCCCAAAACCGCCGTCGGAGCAGGACCTCGAAGGCTACTCCTGCAGCGCGGGCCATTCTTTTTGCTACATCTCGCCCTACGGAGATGTTTTCCCCTGCGTGCAGTTTCCCCTGCCAACCGGCAATATTCGTCAGCAGAAATTCTTGGATATCTGGAATCATTCGCCGGAGATGAAAGAGGTTCGCTCGATCCAGGCCAAGGACTTGACCACTTGCTCGTCGTGCTCGCATGTCAGCAGTTGCACGCGCTGTCCTGGATTGGCTTATATGGAAGGGAGCATGCGCGGCCCATCGACCGCCGATTGCGAAAAATCGTTCTACCGGACCGGAGTGCCCACGGCGAATATGCTGCAGCAGGGGCTGTCAAAACCCCGCAGCACATCGGGCAACACCGTCCCACTGATCCAGATTCGTCCGCTCCAGATTCAGCCCATCGAAGTTCAGCCGGTCGAGATCCCCGCCTGATCCGGTAAAGGACTTCTTTTACGGAATGCGCGCAGCCGCGGCTTGACCGCGCTTGAGGTCGACCACGGCTTCCGAAGCGGCCAATTGCTCCAGGATGCGCTGCAAGGCGGCGCGCACCTCGTGCGTCGCTTCCTGAAACTTCATCGCCCCGCCGATCCCCATGTCGAGCCGCACCACCTCGCTTTGAATCGTGACGTTCGTATGTTCGTGCGAGAAAGTAAGTTGCAACTTCGATCCCGGCAACAAGAGGCCTTTGGTCTCGATATAGCAGCCGCCCAGGCTCAGGTTGGTCACAATGCCAAGTAAGGTTTTCTGGCCGTCTCCCGAGATTTCGGCGGTCAGACGGCCCCGCGTCCGGGGATACAAACGGCGGTTCTTCGGAGACGCCTGGCTTCGCTTTTGCAGATACATGCGTTTGTCGGCTTCCGACAGAATCTTCTCCGCATCGATACCGTCCTGCGGATATACGGCCTTGCCCACGCTGAGCGAGAGAATGTCCTCGTTGCAGATTTCCCTTCCCGCCTGTTGCGCAAGATCCCTCATCTGTTCCGCCTTGCGCGCCGCGGCCTCTGCTGTGAGTCCCGGGGCAATCACCACGAATTCGTCGCCGCCCATGCGCGCGACGTAATCGTACTCGCGGCTGGTCTCCTTCAGGGAGTGGGCAAACAGCCGCAGGACTCGGTTCCCTTCCAGGTGTCCAAAGCGGTCGTTGATCTGTTTGAAACCGTCCAGGTCGGCGATCATGACGGTGAGCGTTTTGTCGTCGCGCTTGCAGCGCGCCAGTTCCCGGTCGAGTTGCAAAAATAGCGAGCGCGCATTGGGAAGACCAGTGAGGTAATCGGTAACCGCTGAACTCTCCGCCTGCTCGTACTTCATCGCGTTCTCGATGGCCAGCGCCATCTTCGAACTCACCGCCAGCAGGATGCGCAGGTGGTCGAAGGTAAAGAAATCCTTTTCCGCGTGGTACAAAGCGACCACGCCGACCACGCCCTGCAAACCCTCCAGCGGAACGGCCAGTGCTGCGTTCAGCGTGCTGTATTTTGAGGCATCGTTCAGATAACCGGGTTCGACCGACGGATTGCCATTGAGGATCGGTTTCAGGTTTTGCGCCACCCACCCCGAGAGTCCCTGTCCCATCGGAATGCGCAGCGACGCAAACAGCCGGAAATTGTCGCCATTCACATATTCCGGCACCAATTCATCGCCGTGGCGGACGTAGATGGCAATCGCGTCGTAGGGCATCGCGCGGCGCAGTTTCACCGCAAATACGGAAAGCGTTTCGCCCAGACTGAGCGAAGCCCCCAGGTCCTGGCTGAGTTCGAACAGCGTCTGCGCTTCCTGCCGCGCCGCCGCGATCGAACTGAGAAAGCTGCGCTCCTGCGGCTGCCGCCGTCCTTGCGCCTCGAAACCGGCGTCGGGCTTAATGGCAGGTTCCCCATTCCCGTCCGCTCCCTGGGCCTCGACTTCCGTGGACAACCTCTGTTTCCCCAGGCTGTCGGTGCGTTGGTGAACCAACTGTTCGAGCTCTTCGTATTTCCGTTCCAGCACCCGTACCACGTCCGGATCGAAAGACTTCCCCGATTCTTCCACCAGCCGCGCCACCGCTTCGGCCATCGGGAGAGCCCGCCGGTATTGCCGGTCCGAAGCCATCGCGTCCAGGAAGTCGACCGCCGACAAAATGCGGGCGCCAATCGGAATCTCGGTCCCCTTCAAGCCCATGGGATAGCCGGTTCCGTCGAATTTTTCGTGATGGGCTCGGACGATGGGCACAACCGGGTACGGGAATTGCACCCGTTCCAGAATTTCCGCGCCCACGGTCGGGTGGATCTTCATCTTCTCGAACTCTTCGGGCGTCAGGCGGCCTGGTTTCGAAATAATTTGCTCGGGAATCGCCAGCTTGCCAATGTCATGCAGCAGGGCTGCGGCTTGCAGAGCATCCATCTCGCTGGTCTCGATCTTGAGCTCCTTGCCCACTTCGACGGCGTAGACGCGGACTCGCTGCAAATGATCGTGCGTGGTCTGATCCTTGGCCTCGATGGCCAGCGCCAGCGCCTCAATGGTTCGCATGTGCAGGTCGGCCATCTCTTCCACGTGCCGTTTTTCGTCCGACAGTTTGCCCAGGTAGAGGCGGTAGGAACGGTAGATGAGGTACACCACCGGAAGCGTCAGCAACGACGTTTGCCAGTCGGTGAAGCCGTGCAGCCAGCTCATCATTCCCACCAGGCCCGCGCCCACCAGGTAATAGGGGAAGCTCCAGAAATAGCACTCAGACCATATCTTGCGCAGCGACCTGCGCTCGGTCAACGAGATCACCGCCGCCACCGGAAGTGTATTGGTGACAAAGTAAACGCACGTCGCCAGAAACAACGATGAGTTGGGGTTATTCACGCCGCGATGCGACAAACAGTAGTGATAGGTGGCAAACGTCACCGCCACCGCCAGCGCGGTCGAGCAGACGTTGAACGCAACTTGAATTGGATTCGGAAGTTCGAGGTCGAGACACTGGACGACCACGGCCGCGCAGCCCATCGCCATGGCTTCCGGCAAGCTCAGTTCCAGCACACCCAGCAGCAGAAACAGAAAGTTGACCGACATGGTCCCGGTAACGCCGGGCAGGTTCACCTTGAGCCGCGAGGCAACCAGCGCCGCTGCCAGATAACAGAAGAATTTGAACGGATTCTCACTCCCCCCGTGCCAAACCGAATAGCACAGCACGGTAGTCCCGCAGAGCACCACCACCGCGATAAACACGCGTGGCGCGACACTGAGGTCCCTCCAGAACTGAGGGCGGGTTTTCATTTCCTGCGATCTCCTGCCCAGGGCATTCCCCGGGGCGCACGCAATGAGTAGTACTAGTCATTGATAACAGGCCGCGGACGGGCAGGAAAAGGATCGGTTGGATAAGCCACAAACTTCCGTAACACCAAGGAGTGACGTTTTGGCACGGCTTGGCCCTACTGTTGCTCAACTTACAGCTCTGCAGCGTTGAAACCGGTATAACGCGTGCTTTCGCGAGCCACGGGCACACGGACGCACTCCCGGCCATCCACCGCACCTGGGATTGGACATTTCTTAGAAGTGAAACCCAATTTGCGCCGTCAACGCGCGCGGCGTCACATAGTGGGTTCCGCTAAAGGTCGAAAGGAAGTTATACAGCGCCAGCTTGTTGGTCAGGTTGATCGCGGTCAGCATGAGGCTCCATTTGTAATGATCTCCCTTGAACAAGTTGTCGTCGCCCACCGAAGCGTCGAACAGATTGCGCGGCGCGATGCGCTGCGGATTGTGATCGTCGTTTTCCGTCCCTGGTGCCGGCACCTTGATCAGCGTCGAACTGAACTCTGACGCGGGGCAAACCGTGGGAAGCGCATGCGTCGGGGTTGCGCCCACCCCAGCACAAGTGAACCCCGCCTGAAACTCCTGATCGGCGGTCAGAGGCAGGTTGGCTGGAGTAACCATCGCGACCGAGCCGCTCGGAATATTGGGGTCCGATCCTCCATCCGCCGTCGAGGTCGAAAACGTGCACGTGGCCGTTGTCCCCAGACAAGGCGTTGAGCCTGCCACCAGCCCGCTGTCGTACCGCCAGTTAAATCCGAACCAGGGGCCGCGCTTCCAGGGCTGGTATTGCAAGTGAGTTGTCTCGTTGAACTTCTCGTCGTGATCGATGCGGAACGGGAGCCCGCTGCCATTCGATACGGTCGCACCGGCGCCGCCAATCTGGGGCTGGAAGAAGCGTGCAGCCACACTGGAAAAGACCATCTGCGCCGAAAAGCCATGCAGATTCGGCACGGCTATGCGGCCGGCATATCCGGGAATCTTAGCGTTGTGCCATTCAATCGGGAACGTGATCGGTGTATTGCCCAGCACGCTGAAATCGTAGCCATTGTGCGTGTACTTCGTGATCCACTCGCCGGAAAAGACCAGATACCGGCCGAAAGCCTGCTCAAGACCAGCGTGAATCTCATTGCGAAAGCCAGGACTCAGCGGATTGGCCTTCCCTAAGAGGGCCGGGCTGCACGAAAGCAGCGGAGACAGAACATCGTTGGCGCAACCTACGCTGGAAAGGATCAGGTTCTCATTAAACGGAGACTCCAGCGTGCGGGCATACGAAACGCGAAGAATCGTGCTCGTCTTCTTAACGTTGTACGAGATCCCAACCCGCGGCTCGGCCTGCCGCGCAATCGTAAGCCCGTTGTAGAAATCGCCGCGCATGCCCAGGTTCAACGACCAGTGCCCGGCTGTGATCACATCCCGAAGGTAGAGAGCAAGCTCTTTCACGTCCGTGTGGCCGTTAAATGTGTACGCGACTCCGCCGCGGGTCAGGTCGTAGGGAGCGAGAATCGGATTGAAAAACGGGTAAAGAGAAGAACCCGGCGCGTTGGAGGGAACCGTCACGGTGCCGGGCTGGTTCGCCTGGTAGGTGCCCGTGTTGCTCGGGCATGTGGAAGGGGTAAGTCCGGGAGCCGCAACCCACTGGCCACCGGAAAACTCGATGCAGGGCGCATTGTAGGTCGGATCGACAATCCCGATCCCGTCGTTCTCATTAAGAAACGTCTGCTCGTATGTGGCCCCGGCCTTGAAATTATTGATCCCCCTGACATAGGAAATGTCGGATCGAATCCCCGCGTTCTCCAGCGTTCGGTTCTGCCCCACGGACTGCCGCTGCAGACTGGGCGGCCCAAGGTCCGCGAAAGGATCGTTGCTCGGGTAATAGTTGTAGTCGTCGCGGCGCACAAAACCGCCCAAAGTAAACACAGAATTGTTGCTGACCAGACGCGTCCACGATGGCGCGACGTTAAAGGTCCCAATCTTGGAGCGCTGGTCGGTCGGCCCAACCGTATCGCCGTTGGGAGCCACGCCGCCATAGATCGCCATCTGTGGTTCAATCCCGCCGAGCCCGCTCCAAGGCGTCGCGCTTTGCGCGTCGAACGAATTTGGCGTCTGGAACCAGCTCCGGCTGTAGCTGAAATTCAAGTGAATCGAGTCGGCCGACGAGAGTTGAAAGTCGACGCGGTCAAACAGGTTTTCCGCGTTGCCCTTGTCGTGCATCACCGCAAACTCCGGAGCATCGAGAAACCGTCCGCTGTTCAAGCCGCCCACGGTGATGAAATTTCCCCAGTTCTTGCCCCCATAAGCCACATCCGCCGACACGGTCGACGACCCGAACGATCCGTAGGAAGTGGTCAAGCTGCCGTGGGGCGTGGTTGCGCCCTGGCCCGAGCGGGTGGTCGCAACAATCACGACGCTGGTCTTGCCGCCATATTCCGCCGGCGGCGCGCCGGAGATCACTTCCATCGATTGAATGGAATCGACCGAAATCTGGTTCGAAAACGTCTTGCTGTGCTGGTCGGTATCGGGCTGGTCGTCGATATTAAACGAATTCTCCGCGTGATCGCCCAGCCCGTGGATCTGGCCGTTGGAATCGGAAGCAATGCCCGGCGTCGCTTCCCCAACGATCCCGCTCATCGACGACGACCCGCTTCCCATGGGCAGCTTGTCGATCAACTCCTTGTCGACGTCGGAATGAAAAGTCGGGTCGTTCTCCACCAAGTCCCCCTTGTCCTCGACCATCACCGTAGTGGAAGATCCGGAGACCTGCAGATTAACCTGAACACTAGCGGGCACCACCGAGCGAACCTCCACATCCTGCACGTAGGCATCGAATCCCGCCGCCTTCACCGTCATGTGGTAGGGATTAAAGGGCACGCTCGGGAAACTGAAATTTCCCTTGCTGTCTGTGGTCGTCGTCCGGTCATAGCCGCTGACCGGGTTATGAATCTCGACGCTGGCATTCGCCACCACCGCGCCCGAAGGGTCCAGCACGGAACCGCTAATCGACCCCGAACTTCCGCCCAACTGTTCGTTGGCAGTCGCACCGCACGGCACACAGGCAATCGCCAGAACAGCCGCAGCCAGCCAGATCGTATATGACAAACGCATGATTTCTCCAATAGGTGCTACTGAGCGAGTACCGATCGCATTGCGGATCACATTGCAGATCAAAGACTCAGGGTCCGTTCGGAATTACCGGTTCCACGGGACGCAGGATCAGAGCGCTGGCGGAGGACGAATAAACTGCGTGGTGGCAGGACGGAAAATGACTACAGCTTCGGCAACAAAGGTTGTCAGGGCTGCCGTACGCAAAACTGGCGCGGACGCCACCGTCTGGGTATTAAAACCCGCATGAGCGGTCGCGCAAATCGAACAACTGTGGTGGGAAGTGGTCGAGTTCTCGGCATGGGTGTGGGTGGCCTGTATCGTCCCCATGGCGCACATCAGGGCCACGCAGAGCACAGCCACAGCTCTGACGAATCCGCCCCGATTTGCCGCCGCGCTCAACATATTGGCCCCATCTTGCCGGTTGGACGTGTTGCTATTACATAATTCTATCGTTAGATGGTGATCCGGGGAAACGCGATGCACGAAAATGGCCATTCCGATCGATTTTGCCAGCGAGTCACTGCATTGGAGGTCCCCCCAAGACAGCGCAGGGCGAGAACCAGCAGAAGCACTATTCGCGCCACCGCCAATCTTCGACAATCATGGGAACAGTAATTTGGAGTTGTCACCGGCACTCGTCTCTTGCGCCCGCTTCATGGCGGGCCCTGCACCGTCGAACTCAGGAGAAGCAATTATGTCGGGACAGGTGATTCTGTACTTTGACGACCAGGCGGACGCCTTGCGCTTTGCCCTCGCTGCCGGTTCCGTGATGGCGGGCGACGAAACACGCGCCACCGGCGATTTGGTCCATGAGACAACCCGGATCACGCGCATCCTCCTGGACGACCCCAATCCAGGAAAGCGCCCCCAGCCCAATCCCCCCGATCGCGCTGCCTAGCTCGCATCACAGTTCGCACCGCATAGCTCGCACCACAGCACCGCGCCTGCTGCCGCACCCATCGACCGTAGTCCGATTAGAATGTGTGTCATGCCCATCGCCGATCAGACTTCCTTATCCGTTTCTTCCACGGCGCTTGACCTCAACTGGGTTCGCTCGCAGTTCCCTGCCCTAGCGCAATCTGTTCACGGACATCCGGCTGTCTTCATGGATGGACCCGGTGGCACGCAGGTTTCGCAGCGGGTGATCGACGCCATCGCCGACTATCTGGCGCGCAACAATGCCAACACCCACGGCGCGTATCAAACCAGCCACAACACCGATCGCATGATCGACGAAGCGCGCGCCGCGATGGGCGATTTCCTGCATTGCGAAGCCGATGAAATC